>WBZR01001661.1_pt1 | contig 26587 bp, 18 predicted proteins | sample 5204231 | NCBI WGS metagenome assembly WBZR01 (sample SAMN12412403, study PRJNA552823) | activated sludge metagenome | isolation source: activated sludge from anammox sidestream of wastewater treatment plant... | place: USA: Virginia | collected 2017-08
ACCGGATAGACGACCTTCTGATCGGTGTTGAACGTCACCGACGCGAGGTTCTCGGCCATCGTCCTGCCGGTCACCGTCAGGCAATCGCCGTGCAGGATGCCGCCATCCAGCAGGGCCTTGAGGATCTGCGGCACGCCGCCGATCGCATGCACGTCGTTCGCTACATATTTTCCGCCGGGCTTGAGGTCGGCGATGTAGGGCGTTTTCTTGAAGATCTCGGCCACGTCGAAAAGATCGAAGTCGATGCCGCACTCGTGCGCCATGGCAGGGAGGTGCAGCGCGCCGTTCGTCGAGCCGCCGGTCGCGGCAACGACGATCGCGGCGTTCTCGAACGCCTTCCTCGTACAGATGTCACGCGGACGGATGCCGTGCGCGATGAGCTTCATCACGGCTTCGCCCGAAGCGCGCGCATACTGGTCGCGGCTTTTGTAGGGTGCGGGCGTTCCGGCCGACCCCGGCAGCGCGAGACCGATGGCCTCGGAGACGCACGCCATGGTGTTGGCGGTGAACTGCGCCCCGCACGCGCCCTCGCTCGGGCAGGCGACGCACTCGAGCTCGTGCAGCTCCTCGTCGGAAAGCCGCCCGACCGAATGCATGCCGACGCCCTCGAAGACGTCTTGGACGGTGACGTCGTGGCCCTTGAACTTACCGGGCAGGATCGAGCCGCCATACATGAAGACGGACGGAACGTTGAGCCGCAGCATGGCCATCATGGTGCCGGGCAGGCTCTTGTCACAGCCGGCGATGCCGACGAGCGCGTCGTAGCAGTGGCCGCGCATGGTGAGCTCGATCGAATCGGCGATCACCTCGCGCGAGACGAGCGACGACTTCATGCCCTGGTGGCCCATGGCGATGCCGTCGGTGACGGTGATGGTGCAGAACTCGCGCGGCGTGCCCCCGGCCTCCTTGACGCCGGCCTTGGCCGACTGCGCTTGCCGCTGCAGCGCGATGTTGCAGGGCGCAGCTTCGTTCCAGCAGGACACGACGCCGACGAACGGACGGTTGATCTCCTCCTCCGTGAGCCCCATCGCATAGTAATAGGAGCGGTGCGGCGCCCGCGACGGGCCTTCCGTAACATGCCGGCTCGGCAGCTTCGATTTGTCGAACGTCCTTGCGTCCATCAACCCACATCCATTCGTAGTCATTCGTATTCGCTCTGACGCTCCGGCCGGGACGGTGCGTGAGCACGCGCCTCCGCCGGTCAAGAGCGGGAATTCTATTCTTGGATAAGGCCGCTTCGGAAAATTGGATCTGCGGTTGCCTAACGAGGCCCTCCGCCCATTCCGAACCTGAAGCCCCCGCAAGCTCCCGTTCTCGTTGATCTCTGGTTGCGCTCTCTTTGTGGCCCAAACGAGGCATATCGACCCGGATTGCGTGGCGATCATGCAACATGCCTGGCTTCTGAGTTCCGATTCCCGGACCATCCGGCGGGCGTGACATCGAGGACACACTCGGCACCGTCGAGATGTTCGGTCGCATGCCATGACCGCTGTTTACCATCCGATCCCGGCCGATGATGGGCCCGGCTGGGGCCCGACTGGGGCCGTCTCGCGGCGATTTATGATGACGGGGTCGCGCCGAGGCGCGCCGCCGATGATGCCGGCGGCGTTTGCAAGTCTCTCTCGCAACAGCGTTTTCGCCTCGATTCGATCCGCCTGGAGCGGCGGCGAGGGACAGCGCCTAGCCTTCGATGCGCTTCAGCGCCGCGGTGAGACGCGCGATGCGGTCCGCCGCCTCGGCGACGCGCTCGCGGTTGAGCTCCACCACATGCTCGGGGGACTTAGCGACGTTGGCGGCGTTGGCGAGCCAGGCCACCGCCTTGGCGCGGTCGCCCTCGGCCTTGTCGATCTCCTTGCCCAGGCGCTTGCGCTCGGCGCCCATGTCGATCACGCCCTCGAGCGGCAGCGCGACCGTCGCCTCGCCGATCACGATCAGCGCCGCGCCTTTCGGCGCCGCCGTCTCGAAGGCGATGCTCTCGAGCCGCGCCAAGCGCTGAATGGTCTCATCGTGCCGGCGCGCCCGCGCCACCGTGGCCTCGCTCGCGCCCGTGATCACCAGCGGAATTTTCGCGCCCGCCGGGATGTTCATCTCGGTGCGGACGGAGCGCACCTCGGAGACGAGCCGCACGACCCAGCCGATCTCCTCATCCGCCGCCGGGCTCGCGAGCCCCGCGAGCTTCGGCCACTCCGACAGACAGAGGAGCGAGAGACGCCGCTCGCCATGCTCCACCATGTGCGCCCACAGCTCCTCGGTGATGAAGGGCATGAACGGATGCAGGAGCTTGAGGCACTGGTCGAGCACCCACGCCGCGCACGCCCGCGTCTCCCCGATCGCCTCCTCGTCGTCACCCGCGAGGATCGGCTTGATCAGCTCCAGATACCAGTCGCAGTAGACGCCCCACACGAACTCGTAGATCGCGCCCGCCGCCTCGTTGAACCTGTAGCCCTCGAGCCCGGCCGTCACGGCGCCCGCCGCGCGCTCGGTCTCGCCCACGATCCAACGGTTGAGCGTATGGCGCACGGCCGAGGGATCGAAGTCGAACTGACGCACGCACTCGTTCATCTCGCCGAAGCGCGCCGCGTTCCAGAGCTTGGTCGCGAAATTGCGGTAGCCTTCGACACGCGCCGGCGCGAGCTTGATGTCGCGACCCTGGGCGGCCATGGCGGCGAGCGTGAAGCGCAGCGCGTCCGCGCCGTACTTGTCGATGAGGGCGAGCGGATCGATGACGTTGCCCTTCGACTTCGACATCTTCTGGCCCTTCTCGTCGCGGACCAGCGCATGGATGTAGACGTCGTGGAACGGCACCTCCTTCATGAAGTGCAGCCCCATCATCATCATGCGGGCGACCCAGAAGAAGATGATGTCGAAGCCGGTGACGAGCGCGCTCGTCGGATAGTAGCGCTTGAGCTCGGCCGTCTCGTCCGGCCAGCCGAGCGTCGAGAACGGCCACAGCGCGGAGGAGAACCACGTGTCGAGGACGTCCTCGTCACGCGTGAGCACAAGCCCCGTGGGGCTCGCCACGAGGTCGTCGAGATCCTCGACGGATTTGAAAACGCCGTCAGGCCCGGCCGTCTTCCGGAAGTGCGCTATAGCCTGCCGTTTTGCTTCCTCTTCGTTTTCCGCGACGAAGACGCACCGGTCGGCGGGATTTCCGAAGTACCACGCCGGGATCTGGTGGCCCCACCAGAGCTGGCGCGAGATGCACCAGGGCTGGATGTTGCGCATCCACTCGAAGTAGGTCTTCTCCCAGTTCTTCGGCACGAACGTCGTCCGGCCGCTCTCGACGGCGGCGATCGCGGGCTTTGCGAGCTCGGCCGCGTCGACGTACCACTGGTCGGTCAACCACGGCTCGATGACGTCGTTCGAGCGATCGCCATGGGGCACCGTGTGCGACGTCGGCTCGATCTTCGCCAGGAGATCCAGCGCGGCAAGGTCAGCGACGATCCGCTTGCGCGCCTCGAACCGGTCGAGCCCGCGATAGGGCTCGGGCACGTCGGCGGTATCGGCCATCCGCCCGAAGGCATCGAGCACGTTGATCTTCGCAAGATCGTGCCGCTTGCCGACCTCGAAGTCGTTGAAGTCGTGCGCGGGCGTGATCTTCACCGCGCCCGTGCCCTTCTCGGGATCGGAGTGCTCGTCGGCGATGATCGGGATCTCGCGCCCGACGAGCGGCAGCCTGACCTTGGCGCCGGCCTTGAGCAGCGCGGCGTAGCGCGCGTCCTTGGGGTGCACCGCCACGCCCGTGTCGCCGAGCATCGTCTCGGGCCGCGTCGTCGCGACGACGATGAAGTCCGAGTCGTAGCCTGGCACTTTCTGCGCGAGGGGATAGCGGAAGTGGTACATGTGCCCCGAGGGGTCCTTCTTCAGGACCTTCCCCAGCGCCTCGGCGTCGAACGGTTTCTCCAGATCGCCGTCCTGTTGCTTGCCCGCCTCCGGCGGGACCCCTTGCTTGCCCGCCTCCGGCGGGACCCAGGCAAAAGAGCCCTTCTTCTCGACCTGCACCACCTCGAGGTCCGAGATCGCGGTCTGGAACTTGGGATCCCAGTTGACGAGCCGCTTGTCCTTGTAGATGAGCTTTTCGCGGTAGAGCGCGACGAAGACCTTGACGACCGCGCGCGAGAGCCCCTCGTCCATCGTGAAGCGCTCGCGCGACCAATCGCATGAGGCGCCGAGCCGCTTCAGCTGGTTGACGATGGTCGAGCCGCTCTCTTCCTTCCAGCGCCACACCTCGTCGAGAAAGGCCTGGCGGCCCATGCTTCGCCGGTCGGCCTTGTTCTCGGCAGCCAGCTTGCGCTCGACCACCATCTGCGTCGCGATGCCCGCATGATCCGTCCCCGGTTGCCAGAGCACGTCGCGTCCGCGCATGCGCTCGAAGCGCACGAGCACGTCCTGCAGCGTGTTGTTCAACGCATGGCCCATGTGGAGCGAGCCGGTGACGTTGGGCGGCGGAATGACGATCGCATAGGCGGCCGCCCCCGCGCGATCCGGCCGCCCCGAGCGGAAGGCATCGGCACGTGTCCATGCGTCGGTGATGCGCGGCTCGATCTCGGCGGGCTGATAGGTCTTGTCGAGCATGGGTCGCGCAGGCCTTTGCGGAAAGAATAGGGCGAGCAGGCGTCCTACGAACCCGCTTGCCGCCTGTCAATCGGCAGCGGGCCGGTCTCGCCCGGCAGACGCGCGTGAGGTCATGATCCCGGCGGGATCGTCCGCATAGCGATCATGGAGCGGTGTCGCATGCTCTCAGGCGCCGGGCGGCTTGGTCCCCGGCTGGACGATCTGGGCGACCTCGGTCCTGAGCGCCCGCTCGATGATGCGCGGCATGTTTTCGGCAACCCATTGCTGCAGCATGGGTCTCAGCATATCCGCAACCGCGTCCTCAAGCGTCCGGTTGACGGGGAATGAGGCCTCTGCGGCACGCGGAGCCGGCAGCGTGGACGGCGCCGGCTGGGCGCGTGCGCCCAAATCGGTTTCGTCGCGCACCGGGGTCAGCGGGATCGCGGGCGACATCTCCTCCATGGGCGGCGTCGCGTGAGCGGCCGATGCGGCAAGCCCCAGGGCCAGGGCGTCGAGGGCCTGGTGCGCGGCGTTCGCCCCCAACTCGGGCTCCGCGCCGAGACGGGGCGGCGGCGCATATCCGGGGGCGGGACGAAGGGTCTCAGGAAACGGATCGGGGGAGAGGCGAGGCTCGATCGGGCGCGCGCCCGGTGCCGTGCCGAACGGCGAGGCGACCGGGTCGCCCGAGGTTGGCGACACAGAGGCCGGCGAAATGGGGGCCGGCGAAGAAATGGGGGCCGGCGCGTGTGAAGCCGCAAACGTGTCCGAGGGGGCGAACGGAGAGCGGCGGCGGCTCCCTGCCCCGAAGAGCGTTTCCGTGCTCGCCGGCTGCGGCTCGGGAGGCCGAGGCCCCGCCGCGAACGGGCCGGTCTCGCTCACGCCATCCGAGCCGGGACCGCGCGGCGCCCGCGGCACCTCCCCGGTGGGCCTTGCCGCATCGGGTGAAGCGGCCGCGGCCGGCTCAGGCCGGGCGACCGTCGGCTGCGACGGGAAGAACCCGCCGGTCGTCGCCGCCCGCCTCGGGGGCACCGGCGCCTTCGGCTGAGGCGGATAGAAACTGGTTTTGCGCAGCGGCGGAAATCCGTACGTCGTCGCCGGAGCCGGCTCGGCGCTCTTCTCCCCGCCGCCGAACGGCAACGGCGGGACGAACGCGCCCGAGGGGGCAAGCTGCGGCGGTACCGCCGCTGCGCCATCGGCAACGGCTCCGGGCTTCGCGCGCGCCTCTTGCTCGTTTCCGCTCTCTTTGGCCGGCTCTTTCGCGTTGGCAGGCTCTTTCGCGGCGATCGCCGCGTCGTCATCAGCGGGCGGTACGACCGCCATCGGCGGAATGAACGGCTTTACCGGCGTCGGCCAGGGCGTTGCCGGACCGCGGTCGTGGGGGCTGCGGACGTGGGAATTGGGGACGTGGGGATTGGGGACGTGGGGCTTCGACGTCACGACCGCGCCGCCGTTGACCGGCGTGCCCTCGTCGAACATGTCGGCGAGATCCTGGTCGAACGACAACGGACGCTTCGATCCGAGCGGGCTCGTCGGCGGCAGCGATCCGCCCTTGAGCACGTCGCTCAGCCGGTCCGCCAGCGGCGGGCGCGGCTCGGCCGGCCTGCTCTCCCTCGAAGGGACCAGCGGATTGGCCTCGATCGCCGTCTCGGGTGGATCGCTCGATGGGTCGTCAGCAATGATCTGGCGGATGGACGCCAGGATCTCCTCCATGCTGGGCTCTCCGGCTTTGCCCGGTCCGTTCATGCCTGCCTGCCGCCGCTCTCAGCACCATCCTCAGGCCCCTTCGCGCGATTCGCCCGCGGCCTGCCCGGCCGGATGCGGCCGGAATAGTGAACTGGGTCATGTTTCATAGGGTTGACGTACCTCGCTGCCGAGCGGGCTTCAATGCCTGCCGGCGCCCCGGACACAGCCTTTCGCCCCGATGGTCGACAACGCATGCGACGATTTCGAGGCAATCGCGCGCCCGCGGAGGCCGCAGCACTGCGGGCTGCATCCCCTCAGAGCTTTTTCGGCAGCTTGACGCTTTCGGCGATCTCGATGTGCAGCGCCTTTTCCACCATGCGCGGCATGTTGTCGGCCAGCCACTGGCGCAGCATGGGCCGCAGGAGATCGGCGGTCGCATCCTCGATCGTGCCCGTCTGGTCGGCGCTCGCGGGCGGCGCCTGATCGGATGCGCTGCGGGCGGGCCCGGCCGTCGGCAGCGGCGGCGGCGGCATCGTGACGGGCGCGGCGCGCTCGACGGATGGGCCGGGCCGGGAGGCGCGCTCGAACTCGTGGGGGATGATCGTGCCGACGTCGGCGGCCCTCGGCTTTTCCGCAGGCGCGGCCGCGGCGGGCGGCGGAGCGAACGCGGCGACAGGCGACGGCGCGGCCGGCTGAGCCGCCGGGGCGGTGACCGTCGCGGCAGACATCAGTGTGAAATGTGTATCCTTAAACGGCGCCATGATGCGCTTGGGCTCGTCGTCCGACTGTGCGCGAGACGAGGCCGGAGAGGGCTCGGCGCTCACCGGCTTGCCGTTGGATGGCCCGGTGCGCTCGGCCCCCGACCGGGCGGACGTGAGCGAGCTCAGCCCGGAAAAGCCACCCTTGTCCGCGCCCGTGTCCCCTGCGCCGCTCCCCTGAAACTCGTCATCGGCCGGGGTCGCGCGCCCGTCGGACGAGGCCGCCGTTGCGTTGCGGATCGCATCCGTCAGCCGCCCGAGGAGCGGGGCGGAGCGCTCGACCTGAGCAGGCGGCGGGGACGCGCGGAAAATGGCGGGTAGGTCGAAGTCGCTGGCGTCCTCCAGAACGCCGTCACCCTTGAGCACGTCGCCCTTGAGCATGATGGGCGTGCCGCGCAGCTCTCCATTGTGCGGGTAGCTCTGAGGCTCCTCAGCGATGATCCTGCGGATCGACGCCAGAATCTCCTCCATGCTCGGCTGGCCGTTCTTTTCTGTCATGTTCATGACGCCACTCCCTACGCAGTCCACGACAAGCACTCACGGCATCCCATCCCGCAAAAGGATCCGCCCCCGTCAAAGAGGAACATCCGCACGTCGACGCGACTGCCCCCCAACCCCGCTGCCCACCGGCAGCAAGGAAAACCCCTGGCTCGCGACGCCTTGACCACCGTCTCAGGCCGACGCGCCCATTCCGCTCAAAGTTTGTGATGGGTTCCCCACCGGTGATGACGCTAGGCGTCATAGTGGGCAACGATGTGGCAAAGCCACAGGACAACACAAATCGACGAGCAGGGCCGCTCAGCTAGCCCGACCCGCCAACCGTCCTCAAGGAGATTATTTTACGGGGTCCGCATCATCCGTGAGCGGCGGCAACTGCTCGGTGCGGCCGTCCGAATGAGTTATCGAGGTTCCCCAGGGCTTACGCCTGACTTCCTGATAATGAGCTTCAGGATCGTAGGCGATCGACGTGAAGCCGAGGTTCACCGCATCCAGCCGGCCGACGGCCGACAGCACGGAATAGCTCGATACGACAAGATTGCGCCGCGTCGTCACCAGCGACACCTGCGAGTTCAGAAGCTCGACCTCGGCGTTGAGGACGTCGAGCAGCGTCCGCTGCCCCACCCGCTCCTCCTCGCGCACGCCCGTGAGGGCGGTCGTGTTCGCGTCGACCTGCGACTGGTCGGACTGGATCTGTGCGCGCGCGGCGAGAAGCTGCGACCACGCCGATACGACGGTTTCCTCGGTCTCGCTGCGCGCCTGCTCGATCTCCTGCAGGCGGCTGATATGGATATGCTTCTGCTGGCGGACGCGCGCGTACACCTCGCCGCCCTCGTAGATCGGCACCGTCAGGCGCCCGGTGACCGTCACATCCTCGGATTGGCGGATGGTGTCGGCCACGCCATAGCGGTCCGAATAGCTGGCTTCGAGCTGGACGCTCGGCAACAGCTCACCGCGGATGCGGTCGACGCCGAACTTCGCCGCCTGCTCGAGATAGAGTGCGTTGACGACGGCCGGGTTCTCGTGCGTGCCGACGTTGGTCGCCTCATCGAGCGTTCGCGGCAGAAAGCGCTCGTAGCCCCGCGGCTCGACGAGGCTCCCCGGCGCATGCCCGACGACGCGCTCATAGACAGCGCGGCTGGTCTTGAGGTTGGCCTTGGCGAGATCGAGCGCCGAGACCGCCCCGGCGCGGCGCGCCTGCGCCTGCGCCACGTCCGTGCGCGTCACCTCGCCCACGGCGAAGCGGTCCTCGGTGGCCTTAAGCTCGCGCGACAGCACGTTGACGTTGTTCTCGCGCAGCCGGACGATCGCCTGGTCGCGCACCACGTCCATGAAAGCCGTTACGGCTTGCAGGAGCACCGACTGCTCGACGGCGCGCAGCGTCTCGCGCGCGGCCCGCACGTTGGCTTCCTGCTCGTTGACGGAGTTGATGGTGCGAAAGCCACTGAAGATCGGCTGCACCGCATCGATGGAGTAGCCACGCGGCTTGAGCTCATCCTCTACCGAGCCCGTCGTCGTATGGTTCTTCTGCCAGTTGTAGTTGACGTCGGCGCCACCCGTGATCACCGGCCGGAAGCCTGACCGTGCGCGTGTCACCTCCTCGTCGGTGGCGCGCAGACGCGCCCGCTCCGCATCGAGCTGCGGGTTGTATTGGTAGGCGGCCGCAAGGGCTTCGTTGAGGGATTCAGCCCGCGCTGCCGTCGTCAGGTCTGCCGAGGCCATCCCTGCGGCCACCGCAACGACGAACGCGGCACATCGCCAATTTCGGTCAAGACAGCGCAAATCCAACCTCAATATAGCTTCGGCAACCGCACTCCCCCGCCAGAGGGGCCATCAGCAACGCTTTCGAAACTACAGTTAGGTAGTGCAGTGGCGCGATTCGCAGAAGCCATCAAAGCCTGTCTGCCCACTCATGCGCCGCAGGCGTGGCCGCTTTCCCACACAATCCCTGAAACGGCCCAGTGAACCGGCCGAAAGCAGGCGGGATATCTCGTAATATCCGCCTGCGGATGTTCGCGCGCACGCTTCGCTTCGCGCGCCAGCCGTCCTGCGGCGAGCCCTCTTACGATGGGAAAAGGGACACGGGTGTCAGAACGCGAACGCCCGCGCTTTTTCGAAGCCTGGCAACACGTCGGCGGCGGCGTCGAAGACCTGGGTCTTGCCGAACGTGTGGCCGTCGCGACGCCAGACGGTGGCGCGCCCGGCGGTGCGGTTGCCGACGACAGCCACGAGCCGTCCGCCGTCCTTGAGCTGATCGAGCAGGCCCGGAGCGACGGTCTCCACCGCGCCTTCGATGAGGATCGCGTCGTAGGGTCCCTCGTCAGGCCATCCCTGCTCAAGCGGTCCCTCCACCACGGTCGCGTTGCCGGCGGAGAGATCGGCCAGCCGCCGCGTCGCCTCGTTGCGAAGATCGGGATCGCTTTCGAGCGCGACGACATGGGCCCCGAGCCCGGCCAGCAGCGCCGCCCCGTAGCCGGGCCCCGCCCCTACATCGAGCACGGAGGCCCCCGGTGCGATCTCGGCGGCCTGCACGAGCTTGGCGAGAACGCGCGCCGAAAGCAGCGCCCGGCGCGTTCCCGCAGGGGTAAGCGGCGTCAGTGGCACGCACCCGTCCATGTAGGCCAGCGCGCGGAGGCGCTCCGGCACGAAAAGCTCGCGCGGAAGGTCGAGCATGGCGCGGATGATGCGCCGGTCGGTCACGTCGCTGGGCCGCACCTGCGATTCGACCATGTTCTTGCGCTGCGTCGCGTAATCCACCCTGCCCTCCCCAATGCCGTCTCGCGCGACCATACCGAAAGTCCCGCCCGGAGGCCACATCCCGCAATGCCGCGCCGTGCCCTCCCGCGTCGCTCCGCTCGCGCCCGGCCCATGGGCCGGGCGGCATCCCGTGATCCGCGCGCTTGTGCGAGGCTTTAAGTGTATGATAGATGGCTCGGACGCGCCGGTCCGGCGCCGCCCGGCCGTTCGATCGCGGACCGGGCGAGGCCAGCGGCCGGGCATCGCCCCCGCGGGCCAAAGGATCCCAGAGGCCACGTGGCGGAGTGGTGACGCAGCGGACTGCAAATCCGCGTACCCCGGTTCAATTCCGGGCGTGGCCTCCATCCTTTCGAGGACGATCCGAGGACGACAGCCTCACACCCGCGCCGGCGGCGTCGCGGCGAACGATCTCGCCAGCTCCTTCATCATGGCGCGCACGTCGGGGTGCTGATTGCGGTCCCAGTCGGCCAGCATCTCCTCGAGATCCGCCTCGCGCCGCTCGAGCAGGCGCTCGTAGCCCGCCCGTCCGTCCTCCGAAAGCGCATAGCGGCCGTCCCGCCCGTTGGTCGCCATGCCAGCGGCGACGAGACGGCCGAGAAGCTCCGCACACGTTAGAGACGCGATCCTGAGGCGTGCTTCGAGATCGGCCTGCGTCGCCGGGCCCGTCTGCTCGCCCATCCGCGCCAAGAGCCACAGCTCGTCCGGCTCGAGCGCGAGGCCGATGCGCCCCGCGGCGCGTTGATAGACGCGCCAGCGGTTCTCCTGCGCCGTCATGCGCGTGACGATGCGCTTCAGCTCGTCGAGCGAAGTCGCCTCGCGCGGATGCGGAAAGGCTTCCGTCAGCGATTCCGGCACGATGGTGGTCCTGAGCGGCACCTCGCGGATCAGAAGCGCCAAGAGAAAGCCGACGAAGGTCATCGCTGCCGCCGTGTGGAACACGGGATAGAGCGCCTCGACGAAGCGCGAGAGATAGAGCGAGCGCATCGGCTCGGCGAGCTTCGCGATCTCCGCCGGATTGAGCACGCCCTCGGTGCCGGGGAGCGTGCCGTGGGCGTCGGCGCCGAGGGCGTAGGCGAAGATGCCGCCGAACAGCGCCGCCCCGACCGAGCCGCCGATCGAGCGGAAGAGCGTCGTGCCGGACGTCGCCACGCCGAGCTGCTCATAGGGCACCGCGTTCTGCACGGCCATGACCAGGATCTGCATCACCATGCCGAGCCCCAGGCCGAGCAGCAGAAGATAAAGCGCCGCGCGGCCGGCCCCCGTCTCCACCTCGATCGTCGAGAGCAGCACGAGCGCGGCCGTCATCATCGCCGTTCCCATGACGGGAAACACCTTGTAGCGGCCGATGCGGCTGATGATCTGGCCGCTCGTGATCGAGCTCACAAACACGCCGAGCATCATCGGCGTCATGTAGAGACCGGCGCTGGTCGGATCGAGCCCCTTCACGACCTGGAAATAGACCGGCAGGAGCGTGATCGATCCGAACAGCGCCATGCCGACGATGAACCCCACCGACGTCCCGATGACGAAGGCCCGGATCCGAAACAGCGCGAGCGGCACCAGCGGGTCGGCGACGCGCGTCTCGACATAGAGGAAGCCGGCGATCGCCAGCACGCCCGCGAGCGAGATCGCAAACAGGCTGACAGGCGCCTCCGTGATCAGCGTCGCGCCCAGGCTCGAGACGAGCACGAGCGAGGTCAACGCGAGCGTGAGCAGGGCTGCGCCGGCGTAATCGATCGACACGTTGCCGCCCCGCGCGCGGCCGCGGATCGTCCGGCTGATGACGAACAGCGCCAGGAGCCCGAGCGGCAGGTTGATGAGAAAGATCCACCGCCATGACGAATGATCGACGATGAAGCCGCCGAGCAGCGGGCCGATCACCGTCGACAGCCCGAACACGCCGCCGAAAAAGCCCTGGTACCGGCCGCGCTCACGCGGCGGCACGATATCGCCGACAACAGCGATGGCGGTGACGATCAGCCCGCCGCCGCCGAGCCCCTGGAGGAAGCGAAAGGCGATCAGCTCCGGGAGGTTCTGCGCCAGCCCGCAGAGCAGCGAGCCCGCGAGGAAGATCAGGATCGCCGCCTGCAGAACCAGGCGCCGTCCGTAGAGATCTCCGAGCTTGCCGTAGACCGGCACGACGACGGTGCTGGAGAGCAGATAGGCGGTGACGATCCACGACAGATGCGACAGGCCGCCGATCTCATCGACGATGACCGGCAGCGCGGTCGCGACGATGGTCTGGTCGAGAGAGGCGAGCAGCAGCACCAGCACGAGGGCCGAGAACGTCGCCAGGACCTCTCGCCGGTGGGCGGCGCTGCGGGAGAAAGCGGAGGGTGCGTCTTGCATGCGGGATGAACGGGCTCGCCGGGCATCGAGTTCGCGGGAGCGGACCATAAACCCGCGTCCTCTACCCGTCGACGGGCGCGAACCTTATTTGAAAAGGGACGTCAGCGAGAACGTGGAGGCGACGATGACAGGGGGGGCTTCGGCGATCTGCGGATGCGGCTCCTCGATATACGCATTGAGCCCCGTGGCGCGCCCCTCCTTGACCAGGGACGCCACGTAGCTCCACCCCTTCGGCTCGAGGCCGATGCACGCTTCCGACATCTCGCCCTTGAGCCGCATGTGAATGGCGATGTTGCCGCGCCTCGCGATGGCGGCCCTGTGCTGCGCGCTGAAACGGTCCTTGTTCCAGAGGCTCTTCAGGTAGACCGCAACCACGTGCCGCTTGGTCCTCGGCCCCCAGCTGACCCGCTTGGCGGGTGCAGCGGATGCGAACGTATACTCGCCCGGCGGCAGCGGGCCGACCGCCTTGGCCGCGAAGCAATCGGGGTCGGGATTGTTGCGGCAGATGTCGCGTCCCGAAAGCCCCCAAGTGATGGTCTTGCCGTTGATCGCGGGATCGTCCGAGATCACGAACAGCCGGCCGGTCGCGATCGTGTAGCCGAACCGGAAGCTGCGGTCCGACGCGGGCACGGCGTGCACGACGTCCTCGAACGGGCTGCAGATCTCGCCGCCAGTCAGCTTGCGCTCGTAGCCGTTGAGCTTGACGGTCACGTAGTCGACGCCCGGCGCACAATCCCAGCGCGCCGGCATCTTCTTCCCCGCGAGCGTGATGGGCGGCGGAGGCAGGTCGCGCAGCGACGGCTTCGGCGGTGCGACGATCGCCGGCGGCAGGGCCGCCACCGTCGTCGTCGACCAGTCGGGTGCCGCCTCCTCGGGCGTGCGGCGCATCTGCTCGCATTGAGGCGGAAGCTTGGGCGGCTGGATCTGCGTCGCGGCGAGACGGCGCGCGACCTGCCCCGTGGCGCCGCGCTCGACATAGGAGAGGATCAGGGCGGCCTGGATCGCGACCTGCTCCTCCGACAGCTCGAAGATGCAGTCCTCGTAAAGCTGGTCGCCGACCTTGCTGAACACATCGGCGATGGCGTCGGCCGCGATCCCCGCCGAAGGCATGGGCTCGGCAGGCATGGGTTCGGCAGGCATGGGCTCGGCCGTCATCGTCTCAGCGGCGTCCGGCGCCGCGGCCTGCTGCGCAAGGCCGGCGGACGACGCGAGCATGAGAAGCGCTGCCGCGCCCCAAGAGGCCGCCACCCTGGTCCTCGCCGTTGCCACGTTTCGAATCACGCCCTTCCCTCGTCGCGCACCGGGCCCTTCCGGGTCTCGTGTCCGCCTTCTTAGCCTTGGAGTCGGGGTAAGAGTAAGGCTTTGCTGAGGCAAACGCATGTGTTGCAGCGGCCAGCGCTGCCGCCGCCTTACTCCGATGCGGGAGCCGACATTTCCACCAACGAGCATCTTTCCCCCGACGTGCAATCCGTTAAGCTCCCCGGCCATGCGCCGCCGGGCCCGACCGCACGGGCTTCCGGACGCACCGGGCCGACGCGCCGAGGGAGGGGCAGCCGACCATGCCAGCCGACACCGCCGCGCTGATCGAGAGGATCCGGCGCGATCCCGAGTTCGTGGCGCTCGCGCGCCGCCGGTCGCGCCTCGCCTGGGGCCTCTCGGCCGTCATGGCGGCGATCTACTTCGGCTTCATCCTGGCGGTCGCCTTCGCGCCGGAGTGGCTGGCGACGCCGGTCGGCGCCGGCGCCACAACCCTCGGCATTCCGCTCGGCCTCGGCGTCATCCTGTCGGCCTTCGTGCTGACCGGTGTCTACGTCCGCCGCGCCAACAAGGATTTCGACCCCGCCATCCAGCGCATCATCGAGAGGCTGACGTGAACGTCGAAGCCATCATCATGTTCGCCATCTTCGTGGCGACGACGCTCGTCATCACGCGGTGGGCCGCCGCGCGCGTGCGAACGGCCTCGGACTTCTATGCGGCGGGCGGCGGCATCACCGGGTTCCAGAACGGCCTCGCCATCGCCGGCGATTACATGTCGGCCGCCTCCTTTCTCGGCATCTCCGGGCTGGTGTTCGCCTCGGGGTTCGACGGCCTCATCTATTCCGTCGGCTGGCTGGTCGGCTGGCCGATCGTCCTCTTCCTGATCGCCGGGCCGCTCCGCAACCTCGGCCGCTACACGTTTGCCGACGTGGCCGCCTTCCGGCTTCAGGCGACGCCGATCCGCACGCTCTCGGCCGTCGGCACGCTCGCCGTGGTCGCCTTCTACCTGATCGCGCAGATGGTCGGCGCCGGAAAGCTGATCGAGCTGCTGTTCGGCCTGCCCTACGTCTACGCGGAGATCATCGTCGGCGTGCTGATGGTGACCTACGTCGCAACCGGCGGCATGGTGGCGACCACCTGGGTGCAGATCATCAAGGCCTGCCTGCTGCTCGGCGGCGCGACGTTCATGGCGCTTGCCGTGCTCGTCCACTTCGGCTTCTCGGCCGACGCGATGTTCGAGGCGGCGACTGAGGCCCATCCCGAGGGTCGCTCGATCCTGGGGCCCGGCAAGCTCGTCAACGATCCCATTTCCGCTGTCTCGCTCGGGCTCGCGCTGATGTTCGGCACCGCCGGCCTGCCTCACATCCTGATGCGCTTCTTCACCGTGCGCGACGCCAAGGCGGCCCGCAAGTCGGTGCTCTATGCGACCGGCTTCATCGGCTACTTCTATATCCTGACGTTCATCATCGGCTTCGGCGCCATCACGCTGCTGATGAGCGACCCCGGCTACTTCGTCGCCGGCGACGGCGGCGTCCACGACCGCATCAACGGCCTGATCGGCGGCACCAACATGGCGGCCGTCCACCTCTCGAAGGCCGTCGGCGGATCGCTGTTCCTCGGCTTCATCTCGGCCGTCGCCTTCGCCACGATCCTCGCCGTGGTGGCGGGGCTGACACTCGCCGGCGCATCCGCCGTCAGCCACGATCTCTACGCCAACGTTTTCTCCAAGGGCCGCGCAAGCGAGGCGACCGAGGTCCGCATCTCGAAGATCAGCGCCGTCGTCATCGGCGTCGTGGCGATCGTGCTCGGCTACGTCTTCGAGAAGCAGAACGTCGCCTTCATGGTCGGCCTCGCCTTCGCGGTCGCCGCGAGCTGCAATTTCCCCGTTCTCCTGATGAGCATCCTCTGGCGGGGAACGACGACGCGCGGCGCGGTCGCGGGCGGCTTCGCGGGGCTCGTCTCGGCCGTCGGCATGGTGCTCCTGAGCCCGGCCGTGTGGGTCAAGACGTTCGGCTTTGCGACGGCGGTCTTCCCGTACGACAGCCCGGCGCTGTTCTCGATGACGATCGCCTTCCTCGGCATCTGGCTCGTCTCGACGCTCGACCGCAGCGCGACAGCGGACGCGGAGCGGGCGGCCTTCGAGGCGCAGGCCGTCCGCTCGGAGACCGGGATCGGGATCGGGTCCGCCGCCGCGCATTGACGCGACGCGGTGGACCTCGCCTCCCGCACTTTTTTGTCTTATCCTCTGGCTCTCCCGGCGAGCATCTGCTATGAGCGCGGCTCTCCGGCCATTCCGCGGTAGCTCAGTGGTAGAGCAATCGGCTGTTAACCGATCGGTCGTAGGTTCGAATCCTACCCGCGGAGCCACGCGCCCCTCAGCGCCTGAAATTATCAAATAGCAAGTAAATCAGGGCCTTCGCCAACTCGACTGTTGCAGTCGGGAGCCTGGAAGACGTGGCCAAACCCTGGTTGACCAAGCGCGGCAGCGTCTGCGACCTGCGGGCCCGTTCCTAAGGACATCCGCGACACTTTCGGCAAATCCGAAGTCGTCTTTTCGCTGCGAACCAGCGACCGGAGCAAGCCGACCGCCTCATTCACGGCAAAGCCAAAGAGGTTGCCGAGCAGTTTGAGGCCCATCGCAAAGGCCGTGACGCATCTACTCGCGATGGGGCTCCCCACCCGACCACCGATCCCCCCACACTGCAACGCATCTGCGACCAGCCCTATCGGAAGGTCGCCGACCAACACGTTACGTGGCGCAATGGGGGGCAGACGAAGGCGCAAGCTGCGATCAAACGCCGAAGAAGAATGGCGCCTTGCTGCTCGGTGACCAATCCGCCTTGGCGATGATCTTCTGCAGCAGCTCGGGTTGCTTGTCGGCAACAATATCCAGTGTGGAACCATCGTCAAAGGTGAGCTTGGCTACGGCACCGGAGGAAATGTGCAGCGTCAGGGCATCATCGGTGCCTTTGAACGTGACGACGAAATCGTTGCCGTCAACAGAGACCGTCACGTCGTCCTTGCTGTGCCCGGACAGACTGATCGTGAAATCATCACGAGACATGATCCTGTCGTGCCCGTCTCCCTTGGCGAATTGGACCGTGGTGCCCGCGCCGGTCAGGCGAATGACGTCGTTGCCGGCACCCCCGCTGACGGTCGAGCGCTTGCCGGTCTGAATGTAATCGTCACCCTCGCCCCCATCGATGGTGGAATGGCCGAGTTGGTCTTCCCGTGCGCTGTAGTCTGAAACGATCAGCGTATCGTTTCCGGCGCCGCCTTTGAGGATGGAATGTCCGTAGGTGATAACAAGGTCATCGCCGTCACTGGCATCGACGGAGGAATGATCGTAAGCCCGGATCTCATCATTGCCGGCGCCTGCGTAGACCGTCAGGCGGTCATATCCGCTGACATAGTCGTCACCATCACCCGCATCCACGTACGAGTTCGCATAAGTATTCACGTAGTCGTCGCCGTCGCCGGCGTGGATCTTGGCATTGTTCGTGGTGCCGATGGAATCGTTCCCGGCCCCGCTATCGATAACCGCATCACCATGAACACTGATGCTGTCGTCGCCATCGCCCGTCTTCACGTTGGCCCGATAGTGAAGGGAAACCGCATCGCGCCCTGCGCCACCGACGAACGTCACGTCATCCATGCCGGCAACAGACGCGCGCGCGTAGTCCCGCTGCGAAAGGTCGAGCCTCTCACCATTGCTGATGGAGGCGATGATTGCGGAAAGCTTCGCCTTCGCCTCGTTGACAACCCTGTCCAACGGATCGACGCCGTCCATCACGTGGCGTTGCAACCCCGCAGGTCGAACCATCGTCGGCTTCTGCAAATGGGTGCTGGTCTTCCACGTGTCGCCGCGCAGGATCTCCAGCGCGGTGCTGTTCGTCGTTGAAAACACCGATGTCATCGGAGCCCCCGCAGGCCATCAGGGTTCCATGGCCGCTCGCTCCAATTGACGTCAAGCTCGTTAACGTCACACTCACTTCAGCGCATGCATCGCCGGTGGACGCAATATTTGGTTGTATTTTCAGATACCGTTCGAGCACTCATGGGTTTTCTTGCTTCCGAACACTGGCGCGCATCAACAATGCGGAGTGGGCTTTGCTTGCCTGCACGTGGCTTTGCCGTCTGTGTCGTAGACTTGTAGCTTCAGCGCCAGCCGAGAGCGGGCGCAACGTGCTTCAGGATCATCTCCAAGACGTGCGCGTTGTAGTCGACACCGAGCTGATTGGGGACCGTCAGGAGCAGCGTGTCGGCCTCCGTGAGGGCCTCGTCCGCAGCCAACTGTCTGACGAGAATGTCGGGCTCGGCGGCATAGCTGCGGCCGAAGACCGCTCGTTTTTCCGGCTCGATGAAGCCGAACTGATCCTCGCTCTGACCGCCTCGACCGAAATACGCGCGGTCGCGGTCATCCACCAGCGCGAAGATGCTGCGGCTGACGGACACGCGCGGCTCCCGAGCATGTCCTGCCGCCCTCCACGCCTCGCGATACACACGGATCTGCTCGGCCTGCTGGATGTGAAAAGGCTTGCCGCTTTCGTCGAATTTCAAAGTCGAGCTTTGCAGGTTCATGCCAAGCTTGGCCGCCCACTCGGCCGTGGCGTTGGTCGCAGCGCCCCACCAGATGCGCTCGCGCAGGCCTTCCGAGTGCGGCTCGATGCGCAAGAGACCGGGCGGGTTCGGAAACATGGGTTGCGGGTGCGGCTTGGCGAAGCCTTCGCCGCGCAGCACCTCGAGCAGGATCTCGGCGTTGCGGCGGGCCATGTCGGCGTCGGTCTCGCCCTCACCCGGCTGGTAGCCGAAGGTGCGCCAGCCGTCGATCACCTGCTCGGGCGAGCCGCGGCTGATGCCGAGCTGGAGGCGACCGCCGGCGATGAGATCGGCCGCACCTGCATCCTCCGCCATGTACAAGGGGTTCTCGTAGCGCATGTCGATGACCGCAGTGCCGATCTCGATGCGGCGGGTCTTGGCGCCGACGGCGGCCAGCAGCGGAAACGGCGCGGCAAGCTGACGGGCGAAGTGGTGCACCCGGAAATAGGCTCCGTCGGCGCCCAGCTCCTCGGCGGCGACAGACAGGTCGATGGACTGCAGGAGCGCATCGGACGCCGATCGCGTCCCCGACTGCGGCGATGGCGACCAGTGGCCGAACGACAGGAAGCCGATCTTCTTTGCAGGCATGGCAGGACATCCATAGAGAGGTGGGCCTGTCCGGCAGCGCGAGGATGCCGCGCTCCGTAAATTCCAGTGCAACCGGCTGCTTCAACGCCGATGCCTGCACGCGGGGTTCCGCAAACGCACTCAATGGCGCACCGGCTCTCGAGCTTGACGATAGATGTGCGCTCTATGTATCATCCAAACCGGGTCATCGGTACCGCGCGCATGCCCAGTTGTGGGCTGAATTACCGTCCAGGTAAGCGCCAGTTGGTAGATGAGCTTTTTCAGCCTTTCATGGGCGTTTGTTGCACGTGCCCGCAACGCACGTTGCGAATGCATGGGCTTCTCGTTGGCGTCTCAACAACGCCGCGGGCGACGACGGCGCTTGCGCGATAACGGGCCAATCACGGCGACAGCGATATCATGCGACCGACTTTATTTCTCGCAGCCGAGGCTCGCTACGCGCGAGGCTGGTACGCGTCGATCACGCGCGACATCTGGGGCGCGCCGTCATGAGAACCCATGCTTACCGAGCATGTCACATTGGTCGCCGCCGTAGGAGCGAGCCGGGATCATGACGCCAGCAAGCGCCGTCATATGGGGTGGGCTCGCCGTCGGCATCCTGTTCGGTGTCGCTGGACGTTGGAGCGAATTGTGTTTGCTGCGCGGTCTTCGCGGCCTGTGGCAGGACGGTGACGGCCGCCCGATCCGGACCTTTGTCCTTGCCCTTGCCGTCGCGCTCCTGGGCAGCCAAGCCTTGCAGAGCCTCGGCTTGCTCGATCTGTCCCAATCGCTCTATGTCCGAGCCTCCTTCTCGCCGTTGCTGGTGTTTTTTGGTGGACTCCTGTTTGGCATCGGCATGGTGATGGCCAATGGCTGCGCCGCGCGGGCTCTTGTTCTGCTCGGCGGCGGCAACCTTCGCTCGCTGATCGTTTTGATGTCGATCGCTGTCGGCGGCTATCTGACGCTGACCGGCCTGCTCGCGCCGCTCCGGGTTTTGGCCGGGCGGACTCTCGTTCTGGAGACCGACACCCCCACGCTCCCCGCCCTTTTGGAGCGCGCCGGCCTCGGCCTCGCGCTTGCGACGTGGCTCGTCGTGGGGCTCGTTCTCGCGGTCACGAGCTGGTTTGTCTTCAGCCATGCCCCCTTCCGGAGCAATTTGCGACTGGTGATCGGCGGAGCGGCGGCGGGATGCGCCATCGTCGCCGGATGGTACGTCACCGGAACGCTGGGCGCCGACGCGTTTGACCCCGCACCCAAGGTCATGTCCGCGAGTTTCATCGCCCCCGTCGGGGACAGCCTGCTTTATCTGATGCTGTCGACCGGCAAGCCCATCAATTTCGGCGTCAGTCTGGTCGCAGGCGTCATCCTCGGCTCATTCCTGCTCGCCGTTGCACAGGGCGCACTCGAGTTGCAGGGCTTTGCCACGCCGCAAGCCATGGTTCGGGCCATGGCCGGCGGACTGCTGATGGGAATCGGCGGCGCGCTCGCGGCGGGGTGCTCGATCGGACACGGCCTGTCGGGGCTCTCGACGCTGGCCTTCATGTCGATCCTCGCCAGTGGCGGAATTCTGAGCGGCGCCGCGCTCGCCTTGCGCCGCCGGTCGCCATCGCAGTCCGCGGCCCGCATCACACCATCCGTTCCTTAGAGGAGGAAGACCATGATCAGTCGTCGTTCGTTTCTCGCGGCAACGGCGGCATCGGCTGCCGCTGCCTCTACGGGCGGCGGAGCCGCGCTTGCCGCGCCCGTCGCCCTCACCAGCACGACGATGCTGAAGCCGAAAGGAAAGAAGCCAAGGATTGTCATCGCCGGCGGCGGCTGGGGCGGCTTGTCCGCGGCCCGGCACCTACACACGCAAGGCGTGGATGCGGAAGTCGTGGTGCTGGAGCGCAATCCGATCTTCTGGTCGCTGCCGATGAGCAACAAATGGCTGATCGACGTGCTGAACACCGATTACCTGCTGCACGACATGATCGGCCCGTCGCGCAAATACGGCTACGAGCTGGTGCAGACCGAGGTAACCGGGATCGAGCGCGACAAGAAGATCGTGCGGACCTCTCATGGCCAGATCGACTACGATTTCCTGATCGTCGCGGGCGGCATCCGCAACGGTTACGATGCGTGGTTCGGCAACGATGCGAAAGCCATCGAGTTTACCCGCCGCGCCTATCCGTCCGGCTACACGGCCAACGCCGAGCATGTCGCGATCAAGAACAAAATTCATAATTTCGAGGGCGGCACGATGGTGATGACATTGCCGCCGCCGCCGCATCGTTGCCCGCCCTCACCCTATGAGCGCGCTTGCGTGATGGCGTGGTATTTCAAGAAGAACAAGATCCCGGCCAAGATCGTCATTCTCGATCCGAAGCCGCGCATCATGCCGATCGGCGGCGGTTTCAAGGCGGCTTTCGAGGAGCTCTATCCGGATATCATCCAGCACATCCCGAACGCCAAGGTGAAGGAGGTCGATCCCTTCAACAAAAAGATCGTCACCACCGCGGCCGAGGTGAAGTTCGACGACGCCATCCTGATGCCGCCGCATCAGGCCGCCGACATGGTCTGGGGAGCCGACCTGATCGGCAAGACGGCCGACGGCAAGCCGACGACATGGGCCGAAATCCATCCGACCATGCTGCACGCCAAGGAAGATCAAAATGTCTATCTCGTCGGCGACGTGATGGGAGCCGTGTCCAAGCAGTTCGGCTATTACCCCAAGAGCGCGCATGTCGCCAATTATGTCGGCAAGATCGTCGCCACATATATCGGCCAGCGGATCAAGGGGCAGGAGGTCAAAACCTTGCTGCCGGATAACCTGTGCTACATGATGGTCAGCGGCGAGCCGAAAGAGGCGATCTCGGTTCAGTTCGACTATGAAATGATGCCCGACGGAACGATCAGCCAGAACCAGATCGACATCGACATCCGCTCGGCCGATCTGGTCGAAGAGGATCACAGATGGGCGCAGCGCATGTATGGTGATTTTCTGTCCTGACAGGCTCCACCGTCGGCACACGATGACCGGAACAGTGAGACGATAGTGCTGACATGACTCCCCTCAGCCGACGCGACACACTCAAGTTGGGCGGCATCACCCTTGCCGCCCTTGTCATTGCACCCACGTGCGCGCTTGCCGAAACCGATGCGCTTGTCAAAGAGTTCGCAAACGGGAGAACACCAGCCAATGCCGGGCTGGTGCTCGACATTCCGCTGGCGGCGGAGAACGCCAACGCCGTGCCGGTAACCCTCCGTTTGGAGGACGGGGTTGCCAACGGCCGAAGCTGTGAGGAATTTCTGCTGATCGCCGACCGTAATCCCGTGCCGGAGGCGTGCCGCTTCAAGTTCTCCCCAGCGATGGGCATGGCCCATGTGACAACCCGCATTCGCCTTGCTGAATCGCAAACAGTCATTGCGCTGGCGCGCATGAGCGACGGCGAAATCCTTGCCCAACGGGTGGCCGTGACCGTAACGATCGGCGGCTGCAACGGCTGATCGGGAAAGCATCATGACCGCGAAATCGACAAAACCGCGTATCTGGATCAGCAACCGGACGCCGCAACAGGGTTCGGTCGTCACCGTCAAGACGATGGTCATGCACCCGATGGAAACGGGGCGGCGCAAGAACGCGCACAGCGAGATCATCCCTCAAAACATTGTCCAGACATTTGAATGCTCGCTCGCGGGCGAGCTCCTGATGACGTGGCATCTGCATCCGGCCATTGCACAGAACCCCTATCTGGAGTTCAAATTCCTTGCCCAGAAGAGCGGAGAGCTGAAGATGCGATGGGTGGCTGATGATGGCGTGCAGATCGAGGCCGTTGAAACAATTACGGTCAGCTGACCGCATTCCGCGTCCGACCCGCGGAGCCGAAGGGTTGGATCCGAAGCTGCGTCTCGCCTTCTCATCGCCGCGGCCGGCTCGAATGGAGCTCGAGCCCTTGCGCAGCTCCCTCCGGGGCGCAACATCGTCCGGACAACGTGAGGCCCCCTTGCGGGGCCGCTCCGATCGCGCGGCCGTCCCGCCGAAAAAAAACGAAACGTGCCGTTTTGAAAGCAAGGATCGGAGTGAAGACCCGTCGCAAGCGGCCTATTCTGCAAATGATCCGCGATGAAGAAAGATCGAAAGATGCAGAGGCTCTCCAACCGGCGCCGGCCCACCGAGGCCGGGAAGGCGTGCACCGAGACGACGTACTGGAACGCCGTGCGCGCCCGTGACCGGGTGTTTGACGGCACGTTCTATTATTCGGTGGCGACCACCGGCGTCTATTGCCGGCCGTCGTGCTCCGCGCGGCTGGCAAAGCGCGAGAACGTGGCCTTCCACGCCACGTGCGAAGACGCGGAGCGCGCGGGCTTCCGTCCCTGCCGGCGCTGCCGGCCGAACGAGCCGTCGCTGCACGACCGTTATGCGGCCAAGGTCGCCGCGGCGTGCCGCCTGATCGAGGAGGCGGACGAGATCCCCAAGCTCGACACGCTGGCCCGCGCGACGGGGCTCAGCCCCTACCACTTCCATCGCGTGTTCAAGGCCATCGCCGGCCTCACGCCCAAAGCCTATGCCGTCGCGCATCGCCAGAAGCGCGTGCGCGAAACCCTGAAGAGGAGCACATCCGTGACCGAAGCCATCTACGCGGCCGGGTTCAATTCCAGCGGCCGGTTCTATGCCGGCTCCGCCGATGCCCTCGGCATGACGCCCACCGATTTCCGCTCCGGCGGCGCCAACGCCGAGATCCGTTTTGCGGTCGGCGAATGCTCGCTGGGATCCATCCTGGTCGCGGCGAGCGCCAAGGGCATCGCGGCGATCCTGCTCGGCGACGACCCCGAAGCCCTCGTGCACGATCTCGAGGACCGCTTCCCGAACGCCCATCTCCTTGGCGGCGACCCGGCGTTCGAGGACGTGATGGCGAAGGTCGTGGGCCTGGTGGAAGCACCGGAAACCGGGATCGATCTGCCGCTCGATGTTCGCGGCACCGCGTTCCAGCACCGCGTCTGGCAGGCCTTGCGGGAGATCCCGGCCGGGACCACTGCGACCTACAGCGAGATCGCCGCCCGGATCGGCATGCCCAAGGCGGTGCGGGCGGTGGCCGGCGCCTGCGCGGCCAACAAGATCGCCGTGGCCATTCCCTGCCATCGCGTGGTCCGCAACGACGGCGCGCTGTCGGGGTATCGCTGGGGCGTCGAGCGCAAGCGCGAGCTGCTCGAGCGCGAAGGCCGCGCCTCCCGGTCCACAGCGTGATGACGTAGCTCCGCGCGAGGCCGCGGCGCCGTTCAACGGCAGCGGCGCTCCACAAAAAACGGCGCCCCGATAGGGAGCGCCGCCGTCGGAAGCCGAAGATCGTGAGGCGCGTCAGCGCGGCGGATAAAGCCATCCGGGACCGACCGACTCGCTCCGCGTCGGCTGGCTGGCCAAGCCGTTGTTGAAGGCGCCGGGGCCGAAGTCGAAGCCCTTGTCGGAGATCGATTCGCCGATCGGCGGCAGCACCGAGTTGGGGTCCATGGCGCCGAAGCCGATAGCGGGCGCGGCATTGGCCGACGGCGCGGCCTGGGCCGACGGCTGCGAGGTGCCCTGGCTCTCGAAGGAGAACGCGAGGGCGGCCTGCGCGCCCGCGACAACCGCGACAGCGCCGACGGCCGCGAAAATCAAAGATCTCATCGTCAATCCATCCAGACCGAGTCCGCCCGCGCACCCACCCGTGGGCCCAGCGGCTACCAACGACCAACATGGCGCATGAATCGAGGCATTCAAAGGGCGCAGCCGGCCTCCGGCCCTGCCGGCGGGCACCAATTTCGATACCTGTGTCCGCCGGGCCACTCCGGACACCCCGCGAGGCTACGCCCTGAGCGCGGCGCCCGGCGCAAAAAGGCGGACCCGCACCGGGCGGGTCCGCCAAGGGATTTGAGAAAGGAAGCGTGGCTTAGGGCGCGAGGCGCGGGGCTCAGCTCTTGTCGGCCGGCATATGGCTCCCGGCTTGCGTGGCGGCGGGGTGCATCGGCTTGGTCGGCGCCGTCTTGTGGTAGGCGGCCCGGTGCGCCGTGGCCTTGCGCAGACAATCGCGACGGAAAGCGACGCGGGCCTTTCCATGGAGCCCCTTGGCGTTGGCCGCCGCCGAGCACTGCAGCGACGCCTGCGAGTGGGGGTGCCCGACATGGGGGGCCTTTTGGGTGTTCGCAGCCGAAGCGGCACCGGCCGAGCCGGCCGCCATCAGAACGGCGCTGATCACAAGGGCGATACGTTTAGACATTGAAAAAACCTCGCGAGGTTGAAGGCTGTCAGCCGCCGCCGCGACAACGCGACGGGCGGCTGCCGGCTCGGCGGCTCGCCGAGCCCGACGAGCGCCATAGGACGCTCCGATCCTCACGCCCGTCTTGCCGGGAGCGTACGGATTGGTAAGGCGTGCTCCGGGGCCGGCAGGCGGGGGCGCGGCCCCCCATTTGATCGCGGCGCGGTTGTCCCCCATATTCCGCCCATGGCGCGTCCCCCGAAATCATCCGGCTCCCCCAAGGCCCCGCGGCCGTCCCGCGGGCGGTCCGGCAAGCCCCCCGCGCCGCCGGTCGAAACGGCGGCCGGGACGCCAGGCTTCGGTGAGGCGCCGCAGTCGGCGTTCACGGCCTCCGGCCCGCTGGGCGCGTTCGCACCGGCCTATTTCGCCGAGCAGGCCCGCCTGGAGGCGGAGGCCGGAAAGAAGCCGTTGCCGGCGCTGCGCCAGCAAGGCCCGCTGCCGCCGCGCGCGGCCGCCGGCGAGAGCCTGGGCGACAGCCTCAACGCCATCCTCACGCGGCCGCACGAGCGCACCGACCAGGCGAAAGAGATCCTCGCCCGCCAGCCGATGATCGCACAGCATCCGCTGGTGTCCGGCGAAAGCCGCGTCTTCACGCCACATCGTCCCGAGCGCCCGGAAAAAAGCGAGGGAGGACGCCGCTTCGAGATCGTCTCGGAGTACGAGCCCAGGGGCGACCAGCCGACCGCCATCGCCGACCTCGTCGCCGGCGTGCAGGAAAACGAGCGCACGCAGGTGCTGCTCGGCGTCACGGGCTCGGGCAAGACGTTCACGATGGCTCAGGTCATCGCGGCGACCCAGCGCCCGGCGCTCATCCTGGCGCCCAACAAGACGCTCGCCGCCCAGCTCTATGGGGAGATGAAGAGCTTCTTTCCCGACAACGCGGTCGAGTACTTCGTCTCCTACTACGACTACTACCAGCCGGAGGCGTACGTCCCGCGCACCGACACCTACATCGAGAAGGAAGCCGACATCAACGAGCAGATCGACCGCATGCGTCACGCCGCGACGCGTGCGCTGCTCGAGCGCGACGATGTCATCATCGTCGCGTCGGTCTCCTGCATCTACGGTATCGGCTCGGTCGAGACCTACACCGCCATGACCTTCGCGGTGAAGCTCGGCGAGCGCCTCTCGCGCGACCAGCTCCTCGCCGACCTCGTCGCGCTGCACTACCGGCGCAATGACGCGGCCTTCGTGCGCGGCAATTTTCGCGTGCGCGGCGACACGGTGGAGGTGTTTCCGGCCCACTACGAGGACCGCGCGTGGCGGATCTCGCTGTTCGGCGACGAGGTGGAGAGC
>WBZR01001662.1_pt1 | contig 26580 bp, 22 predicted proteins | sample 5204231 | NCBI WGS metagenome assembly WBZR01 (sample SAMN12412403, study PRJNA552823) | activated sludge metagenome | isolation source: activated sludge from anammox sidestream of wastewater treatment plant... | place: USA: Virginia | collected 2017-08
GCTCCTCACCCCCGGCGAAGTTGGGTTCGCACACGCCGAACTCGGAAATGAAGAAGGGCCTGTCCGGATAGGTGTCGTGCACGCTGTCCAGGTAGGCGGGCACGGCCGCCTCGGGAAGGGTCCACCAACTGCCGCCGTATTCGTTCATCATCAGCAGGTCGCCGTAGCCGCCCGCGTCCGGCACGTGCTTCGGGTCGTTGTGGAAGCTCCAGGTGAGCGTGTTGCTCACGTAGGTGGCGAAGCGCGTGGTGTCCAGCTCGTGCGCCCGGTCGATCAGGTCCTTGATCAGGCCCTGCATGTCGGCATCGCGGCCCCGCAGCTCGTTGCCCACGCCCCAGGCGAAGATGCTCGGATGGTTGCGCAGGTTGTGCACCATCTCCTCCAGTTGCCGCATGGCGATCCGCCGGATGGTGTCGTTGGCGGGCGTTTCGGGTCCCCACATCGGTATTTCCTGTTGCAGCAGGATCCCGTTGCGGTCGCAGAAATCATAGAACACCTCCGCCTGGGGGAAGTGTTGGCGGCTGAGCACGGTGTTCACCTCCTTCATCAACCGCCCCATGTGCACGATGTGGCTGTCGGGCTCGGCGAAGCCCAGGTCCGGGTTGGAACCGGCGGTCCACTCCACCCCCATCTGGCGCACCGGCTCGCCATTGAGGTACAGCCGCCCTTGGTTGATGGTGACGTTCCGGAATCCCACGGCATCGGCAATGCGGTCCGTCTCCTGGCCGTGGACCATCACGCGCACCTCCACGCGGTAGAGCTCGGGGGAATCGAAATGCCAAGGGCGCACACGCCCCAGCTCCAGCGTGGCGCGGGCTTCTTCTCCCTGCCACTGCGGGCGCACCAGGGCTTGCAGCACCGTGTCGCGCGCGGGCCGGTTGTCCCCGGTGATGGTCACCTCCAGCTCCACCGCCTCCCGCGCCGCCCCCGGCAGGCCCACGGCCAAGGCCAGCGTACCGGTGCTGTCCGCCGCGTGCAGCACCGGCGTGGCATGCAGGTAGGTGGCCGCGGGGCGCCCGCTGATGATCAGCATCACCGGACGGATGATGCCGCCGTCGTTCGGCCAGTCGAACGAGCTTCCGAAGGGCACCTTGTTGCGCCCGTGGTCATTGTTCACCGCCACGGTGATCACATGGCCGCCGCCCCGCCGCAGCTTGCCGGTGAGGTCCACCGGGAACGCGTTGAAGCCGTCGCCCACGTGCCGGGCCACCTGCTTGCCGTCCAGGAAAACAAGGGCCGTGTGGTTCACCGCCCCGAAGTGCAGTTCCACCCGTTTCCCGTTCCAGCCGGCCGGCACCTCCAGCTTCCGCCGGTACCAGCCCCAACCGTAGTGTTCCTGGTTTTCATCCTCCACGTTCCAGGTATGGGGCAGCGCAACCGCGCGGCCCCCCGGCAGCGCCTTGCGCCACCACCCTTCCCGCAGGCCCTCGGCCCGCTTGTCGATGGCGAAGTCCCAGCCTTGGTCCAGCAGGATGGTGTCCCGCTGGGCCAGGGTGGCGGCGGAAAACAGGAGCGCCAGGAAAATGAAGAACAGCTTGCTGGAATTCATCCGGTGATGGCCGCCATTGGATCCACGAAGATCAGGTTCTTCACGGAATATGCCCGGCCGGCCAACGCCCCCTTGCCCTTGCTCCCGCCATACCGCGCTGAACCTTGCCTCCCCGGCGGTGTACCGAACGATTGATGCACGAGCTTTGCAAGCAATGCCCGCCGTCCCGTGAAAAGGGCAAACGGATCATGATCTACGTTCGCAAGACCCTCCTGGTCGCGGGCCTGGCGGTGGCCGCGGCCATCGGTTGCGCCACCGCGCGCCAGGCCGCACAACACAGCGCCATGCCGCAGCAGCCCGCCTGGACCTCCATCGATTCCCTCGCCCGCCTGGGGCAGTACGCCTCGGCGCTCACCGCCACGGAAGGGCTGCTGGCCGAGGCCGCGGCCAAGGGCGATTGGCGCACGGAGTTCCGCGCGTGGATGTACAAGGGCCGCTTCATGCAGCGGACCGGCACCGAGCCGAAGGCCGTGCTGCAGGCCATGGGCCAGCGCGCCGATACCGCCGCCTTGCCGCTGGCCCAGTTGCTGCCCAGCGTGGTGGCCGAGCAATGGTGGAACCTGTACCAGCAAAACCGCTGGCGCGTGCTGGACCGCACCGTGCTGGCCCAGCCTTCCGACGACCCCGACACCTGGGACCAGGCCACCTACATGCGCAAGGTGATCGCGGAGTACCGTGCTTCGCTGGAACCGGCCGATGCCTTGGCCGCCATCCCCGTGGCCGACCTGGCCGCGCTGCTGGAACCCGCCGAGGCGGACCTGCGCCTGCGCCCCACGCTGCTGGACCTGCTGGCCCACCGCGCTTTGGAGGTGTTCCGCAACAGCGAAACGCGCCTGGCCGAGCCCGCCTCCGGCTTCCGGCTGGATGATCCACGGCTTTTCGCGGCGCCCGCCACTTTCGCACAGGCGGACCTGGTGACGAAGGACAGCAGCGCGTGGGAAGCCCAGGCCGTACTGCTCTACCAGCGCCTCACCACGCTGCACGTGGCCGATAGCGAACCCACGGCCCTCACCGCGCTCACCTTGGAACGCTTGGGCTTCATGCAGGGCAATAGCCCGCTGCCCGCCAAGGACAGCCTGTACCTGCAGGGGCTCATCGCCTTCCGCGATGCGCTCACCGATCCTGAGGCCAAGGCCGAAGTGGAGCTGGCCATCGCCCAGCAGCACGTGGCGCAGGGCGGACGCTACCAGCGCCTGGACCCCGACAGCACATGGAAGGACGAGGGGCGCACGGCGGCGCAGATCTGTGAAGGAGTGATCGCCGCCAACCCCGGGCCCTTCGCGGTGAAGAAGGCCCGCGCCCTGCTGGCCGCGCTGCAGCAGCCTTCGCTGGATGTCACCGCCGAGGAAGCCGTGGTGCCCGACAGGGCCTTCCGCATCGCGCTCACCTGGGCCAACACGCCGCGCGTGTGGTTGCGCATCGTGGCCGATGAGGGCCGCGCCGACCGCGGCTACCGCGACCAGGACCAACTGAAGCGCCTGCTCGGCCTCAAGCCGCTGCGCGCGTGGAGCGTGGCGCTGCCGGACGATGGCGACCACAACACACACCTCAGCGAATTGCCGGTGGATGCGCTGCCCTTGGGCGGGTACAGCATCCTGGTGTCCACTGCGGAAACGTTCGCTAATGCGCCCGTCTCCATCGCTTCGTTCCGCGCCACGCGGCTGGCGGCCGCAGCGCGCAACCTCGGCGGCAACACCGCGCAAGTGCTGGTGATGGACCGTGAAAGCGGCGCACCCGTGCAGGGCGCCAAGGCCGTGCTGTCCCTCAGCGGCTACCGCGACGGCCGTTGGCAGCAGCGCCAGGCCGGCAGTGCGATCACCGATGCCGACGGCATGGCGCAGGCCGCGTGGCCGACGGATTCTTACGGTCAAGGGCGCTGGACCATCACGCACGGCGCGGACCGCCTGGAGCTGGACGACCGCTACTACGGCTGGGGCCATTACGACGACCAGGGCGACAGCATCCGCACCTTCCTCTTCACCGACCGCGCCATCTACCGGCCGGGCCAACCGGTGGAGTTCAAAGGCATCGTCACCGTGAAGCGCGGCGGCACCACCGTGGTGAAAGCGGGCTGGTCCACCCGCGTGGAATTGCGGGACGTACACGGCGAAAAGGTGGATTCACTCGCCGTTACCACCGACGCCTACGGCGCTTTCCACGGGCGCTTCACCGCCCCGGCGGGAACGCTCACCGGCAGCATGACCCTTGCCGAAACGCACGGCAGCCGCAGCATCCAGGTGGAGGAATACAAGCGGCCCACATTCGAGGTGCTCTTCCCCGAAGCGGACAGCGCCACGGCCGGGGCCGCTCCGCGTCTGAACGCCACCGCCACTGTGCACGGCCTGGCCAAGAGCTACGCCGGCGTGCCGCTGGACGGCGCCACGGTGCGCTGGAGGGTGACCCGCAGTGCGCGCATGCCCTGGTGGTGCGGCGACTATTGGCGCAGGTTCATCCCCTGGGGCCGCGCTACTGAAGTGGCCAACGGCACCGCCACCACCGACACCGGGGGCAAGTTCACCGTCAGCTTCCTGGCCGAGGCGGACCGCGCCGTTCCGCGCCAAGCGGACCCGAGCTTCAACTTCACCGTGGAGGCTGAGGTGACCGACCTGAACGGCGAAACGCAGCAGGGCAGCACCGGCATCACCGTGGGCTACCGCAGCATCGACATCCACATCGGCGCGGACGAAGGCTTGGACCGCAGCCAGGCGGACAGCCTTCAACTGAATGTGCAGGACCTGGACGGCCACGTGCTGGACGTGCCGCTGAACGTGCGCATCACGCGGCTGCAAGCCCCGGCCGTGCCGCTGCGCGAGCGGCTGTGGGAACGTCCGGACCGCCCCGTGCTCACGCAGGAAGAATTCCGCAAACGCTTCCCGCAGGACGGCTGGGCCAAGGAGAACGACCCGCTCACCTGGCCCAAGGAACAGACCGTGCTGGAGCGCACCGGTTGGCGCGCCCAAGGCAAAAAGTTGGTGCTGGGCGGCATCGCGGGCTGGGACGTGGGCAGCTACCTGATCGAGGCTTCCGCCACCGACGCGGAGGGTCACGAAGTGAAGGTGCGCAAGGCCTTCACCGTGTACGACCCCGCCGTACAGCACACCGGTTTCGTGAACGAGCCCTTCCACGTGGAGGCCGTGAAGGCCCAAGTGGAGCCGGGCGGCAAGGCCCAACTGCTGCTCAGCTCCGCCCTGCCCGAGGCCCGTGTGCTGATGGAGGTGGAGCGCGGCGGGAAGCTCGCCGTGCGCCGTTGGTTCAACCTGAAGCATGGACAGCAATTGGTGGAGCTGCCGGTGATGGAGGCCGACCGCGGCGGCTTCGGCGTACATTTCATCGCGGTGGAGCGCGGCCGCCCGCACCAGCGGAGCGTGGCCATCGATGTGCCGTGGAGCAACAAGGAACTGCACGTGGAGTGGATGCGCTTCCGCGACAAGCTGCTGCCCGGCGCGAACGAGGAATGGCGTCTGAAGATCAGCGGACCCAAGGGCAATGGCGTCACCGCACAACTGCTTGCGGGCATGTACGACGCCTCGCTGGACCACTTCGTGCCGAACACATGGGCCATGCCCATCTGGCCCGGCTATTCCGCGCGGTTGGCGTGGGAAGGCCCCGCGCCCTTCGGCCTGGGAAGGAATGAACACCTGTGGTATGCCTCGGACATGCCCGGTGATACGGTGCGCAATCCGCCGGTGCTGCGCCTTTTTGATTTCGGGCTGTATGGCGGCATGCGTTTCAGGGGTGCGCGGACAATGGCCATGGAATCCGCTGTATTTGCGCCTCCGGCCCCGCCAAGCGACAAGATGAAAGAGGCCGAGGAATTGGATTCGGGGCTTGCCCTTGCGGAAAATGCGGATGGGGACCAAGTGGGCACCACAGCGACTGCCCCGTCAGCCCCGGACACACCGCAGCCCGCCACGCGCAGCGATTTCCGCGAGACGGCCTTCTTCTTGCCCGACCTGCTCACCGACCGCGACGGCAACGCGGTGCTGAAGTTCACCATGCCCGATGCCCTCACCCGCTGGAAGCTGCTGGGGCTGGCCCACACCACCGACCTGAAGACGGCGCTCTTCACCAAGGAGGTGATCACGCAAAAGCCGCTGATGGTCACGCCCAACCTGCCGCGCTTCCTGCGCGAGGGCGACACCATCACCGTCAGCGCGAAAGTGGCCGTTGTGGAGGGTGGCGCCATATCCGGCAATGCCACGCTGGAGTTGTTCGACCCCTTCAACGACAAGCCCGTGGACGGCCGCTTCGGGCTGAAGAACGCGAGCCTGCCCTTCTCCGCCGCGCCCGGCAACAGCGCCAGCGTGGCGTGGACGCTGGCCGTGCCCGAGGGGCTCGGCACGGTGGCCGTGCGCATCAGCGCCAAGGCCGGCAACTTCACCGATGCCGAGCAACGGCCGCTGCCCGTCCTCACAGACCGTGTGCTGGTCACCGAAAGCCTGCCGCTGCCCGTCAGCAAGGCCGGCACCAGGTCGTTCACACTGGAAAAGCTGAAGAACAACACCAGCGCCACGCTGCGCCACCAGAGCCTGAAGCTGGAGTTCACGCCCAACCCCGCGTGGTATGCCGTGCAGGCGTTGCCCTACCTGATGGAGTACCCGCATCAGTGCAGCGAGCAGGTCTTCAGCCGCCTCTACGCCAACAGCCTCGCGGCCCACGTGGTGGACCAGCGGCCTGCCATCAAGCAGGTCTTTGCGCAATGGGCGGCGAAGGGACCCGGCAATGAGGGCGCATTCCTGGGCAAACTGGAGAAGAACCCCGAGCTCAAGAACGTGTTGCTGGCCGAAACGCCGTGGGTGCTCAACGCCGCCGACGAGCGCGAGTGCAAGCACCGCATCGGGCTGCTCTTCGACCTGCAGCGCATGGCCACCGAGCGGAGCAAGGCCTTGAAACAGCTCCGCGACGCGCAACTGGCCGACGGCAGCTGGCCGTGGTTCCCCGGCATGGGCTCCTCGGCCTGGGTCACCCGCGTGATCGTCTCCGGCTTCGGCCACCTGGAAAAGCTGGGCGCCGCCGACCTGCGCCCCGACGGCCAAAGCCAGGTGATGCTGAGGAACGCCGTGCAATGGCTGGACGACGACCTGCTCACCGGCTACAAGCGCCTGCAGAAGGACCTCACCGCGGACCAGCTGAAGCGCTACACACCGGGCCACGACGTGGTGCAATACCTCTACGCCCGCAGCTTCTTCCCGCGCTGGGCCATTGCCGGTGGCACCAGTACCGCCGTGGAGTTTTACAAAGGCCGCCTGAAGGAGACCTGGCTGGGTTTCGGTCTGCAGGAACAGGCCATGATCGCCTTGGCCCTGCACCGCATGGGCGACCAAGAGACCCCGCAGTTGATCATGAGATCCCTCGGGGAACGTGCCACCCGCAGCGAGGAGCTGGGCATGTACTGGAAGAACTTCAACGCCGGCTGGTACTGGTGGGACTTCCCCACGGAAACGCACGCCCTGCTGATCGAGGCCTTCCACGAAGTGGCCGGGGACGAGGCCGCCGTGAACGAGCTGCGCCTGTACCTGCTGAAGCTGAAGCAGACCACCGACTGGAAGACCACCGCCGCCACGGCCGATGCCTGCTATGCCTTGCTGCTCACCGGCGACGACTGGCTGGAGGATGCGGGCACGCCGCAGATCACCGTGGGCCGCGTGGTGGTGGTGCCGGACAAGCAGGAGGCGGGCACGGGCTACTTCACCAAGACCTGGAACGCGGAGGAGATCAACCCCGACATGGGCCACGTGACGGTGACCACCACCGCCGACCGCGCGGCCTGGGGCGCCCTGTACTGGCAGTACTTCGAGCAGATGGACAAGGTCACCGCCGCGCAAAGCCCCTTCAGCATCCGCAAGCAGGTGATGCTGAACGAGCCCACGGAGCAGGGTCCGCGCCTGGTGGCGCTGGACAAGGCCCGCGTGCTGAAGCCCGGCGACAAGCTCACCATCCGCATCGAGCTGCGCAGCGACCGCGCCATGGACTACGTGCACCTGAAGGACCTCCGCGCCAGCGGCCTGGAGCCCACCGAAACCCTCAGCGGCTACCGCTGGCAGGGCGGTCTGGGCTGGTACCAAAGCACGCGCGACGCCGCCACCGATTTCTTCTTCGACCACCTGCCGGCCGGCACCCATGTGCTGGAATACGACCTGCGCGTGGCCCAGCCCGGCGACTTCAGCAACGGCATCACCACCGCCATGTGCCTGTACGCGCCGGAGTTCGCCGCGCACAGCGAGGGCCTGCGGGTCAGGGTGGGGAAGTAATGCCGCCGTTCAAGGCCCGTATATCTTCGCCGAATGAGATTTCCCCTTCACCTGCTCGCCACCGCAGGCGTCCTGCTCGGTGTCGCATGCGGGACCGCCAGCACCGGCCCCTCCACGGACGGGACGGCGCCGGGTGAACCCGCCAGGGCCACCTTGACCGATCTTTCCGCGCACCACCTGCCCCTGCTGTTGGAGACCCCGGCCGACGCACCGGCGCCCGACATCGTGTGGAAGGACGAGTTCGGCAAGCTCATGGTCCGTGCCGGGGACCATTTTGCATTGGAGATCTTCGAGGCCCCCTCCGACCTCAACCGCCTGAAGGCCGACCTGGACCGCGACCTGCTGAGGAAGAACACCATCGTGGAAGAGGCACCCGACCTGCTCATCTACCGGTCCGAATTCCCGGACGACAGCACCCTTCTCTCCTTCCATTTCAACCGGTCCGTCACCGTGGGCGACCGCACCTTCCAAATACAGGATGCGCAGGATGACGGCATGGCCTTCTCCCTGGAGGAGGTGCGCACCATGGCCGTGGCCGTGAGGCCCCGGCCCGGAGCCTGACCGGTCGACGGCCCGGCGAAGCCCGATCTTACTATCTTTCGGCCCCTATACCCACCATTGATGCGTGATCTCCGACGCCTGTTCCTCCTCGGTGCCCTCTCCACGGGGATGATCGCCCATGCGGGCACCATCGTCCTGGAAGGCAACTACCAGGGCAAGAACATCTTCGTCCAGAATCCTTTTTCCGAGGCAGGGGTGGGCTTTTGCGTGTTCCAGGTGACGGTGAATGACAAAGTGAGCACCGACGAGATCAACTCCAGCGCCTTCGAGATCGACCTCAGCATCTGGAACCTCAAGGTGGGCGACCCGGTGTTGATCAAGATCCAGCACAAGGACGGATGCACGCCCAAGGTGCTGAACCCCGAGGTGTTGAAGCCCAAGAGCACGTACGACATCGTGAAACAGGACATCGCGCCGGACGGCACCTACACGTGGACCACGACCAATGAGACCGGTGAACTGCCCTTCGTGGTGCAGCAGAAGCGCTGGAACAAGTGGATCCGCATCGGCGAGGTGATGGGTGCGGGGACGCCGGGCGAGCACACTTACACCTTCAAGGTGATACCCCACAGCGGCGTGAACACCTTCCGGGTGAAGCAGGAGGACATGACCAAGCGTGCGCGCTACAGCGAAAGCGTCAGCTACACGGACCCCACCGTGCCCGCCATCACATGGACCTACGACAAAGGCAAGCGGGTGATCCACCTCAGCCACGGCAGCCTCTATGAGATCTACGACCAGTTCGGCAACATCGTCAAGCGCGGCTATTCCACGGACATCGACGTGAGCGACCTGGACAAGGGCCTCTACTACCTGAACTACGACAACAAGATGGGCGACTCGTTCGTCAAGCGGTGAACCCGCCCCCGCCCCGCAGAGCCCCGCATCGCCGGGGCTTTTTCTTGTCCGGCAGCTACCTTTCCGGCATGATCCAGATCGAGCATATCGGCATCGCGGTGAAGGACCTGCAGGCCGCGGAGGACGTGTACGCGCGGTTGCTGGGCGTGGCGCCGTACAAGCGTGAGGCGGTGGAGAGCGAGGGCGTCACCACGTCCTTCTTCCGCACCGGACCCAACAAGATCGAGCTGCTGGAAAGCACACAGCCGGACGGCCCCATCGCCAAATCCATCGCCAAACGCGGCGAGGGCATCCACCACATCGCCTTCGCCGTGGAGGACATCCGCCGGGAAATGGCACGCCTGAAAGCAGCGGGCTTCACCCTGCTGAGCGAGGAGCCCAAGCCCGGCGCCGACAACAAGCTGGTCTGTTTCATCCACCCGAAGGACGCCAACGGTGTACTGGTGGAGCTGTGCCAGGAACGCTCCGTCCAACCCTGATGCATCATGCCCGCCGTCCAGCTGGTACAGACCATCCTCTACGTGGAGGAACAGGAACGCAGCGCTGCGTTCTACCGCAGCATCCTGCGCCGTGAACCGGACCTGCATGTGCCCGGCATGACCGAATTCCATTTCTCCCCGTTGTGCCGGCTGGGGCTGATGCCCAACCGGGGCATCGCCAAGATCCTGGACGGAAAGACCCCGCATCCGGACGAGGGCAACGGCATCCCACGCTGCGAGCTCTACCTGAAGGTGGACGATGCACCGGCGGCCTACGACCACGCCTTGGCCTGTGGCGCGGCACCGATCAGCGCGGTGCAGCCAAGGGATTGGGGGGACCTGGCCGGTTACCTGGCCGACCCGGACGGGCACATCATCGTGTTTGCGCAATCCCTCGCGTGAGCCATGTCCACACGCAAGGAGACCGCGGCCTTCATCCTGGACGAACTGGGCCGGCCGGACCGCTTCCGCCTCAAACCCATGTTCGGCGAATTCGCCCTCTATGCCGACGGCAAGGTGGTGGGATTCATCGTCAACGACCAGTTGCTGCTGAAGATCCTGCCGGAAAGCGGGATGCTCGAACCCCTTTGTGAAAAAGCCGAGGTCTTTCCGGGCTCCAAAGACTATTACCTCGTTCCCGAGGAAACGATCACCGGCCTCCGCCAGCTCCCCAGCCTCTTGTTGGCCATGGCCGAGGCCCTGCCTTTCCCCAAAAAGAGAACGGGAAGGAAACGTGCGTGATCAACCCAGCAAGCCCAGCCGCCGCACCAGACCCAGTACGTCCTCGTGCGCCAACTCCAGATGCTCCGCATGAAGCCCGGCCCGGCGCGCCCCTTCCACATGCTGGATGCTGTCGTCGATGAACAAGGTCTTCGACGGGTCGGCCCCGTGGCGCCCCAGCACGAAACGGAAGATCTCCGCATCCGGCTTGCGCATGCCCAGCTGGCAACTGTAGTAGGCCCCGTCAAACAGGGCCTTGAAATCGGCAATGCCGTTCTCCCGCGCCACGATGGCCTCGAAGGCGGGCACGTGGATGGCGTTGGTGTTGCTGAGCAGCAGCACGCGGTAGCGCTCCTTCAGGCGTTGCACCAGCTGGATCCGCTCCTGCGGGATGTGGCCGAGCATCGCGTTCCAGCAGCCGTCGATCTGCCCGTCGGACAACGGCCCGTCGTGCAACGCCCGGACACGGTCACGGAACCCCGCCGGGGTGATGGCGCCCTTTTCGAAGGCATCAAACAGGTGGTCCTGCCTGGCCTTGGTGTACAACCCGTCGAAATTGCCGAAGCCCAGTGCCGCAAAGGCCCTTGCCGCGGCATGGTAGTCCACATCGATCAGCACCCCGCCCAGGTCCAGGACGATGGTGTCGAGGTTGGCCGGTGATCCCATGGGCCGCGAAGCTATCCGCCACGCGGAAAGCGGCGCTTCGGCTACTTTCGCGGCCCATCCCGGGCCTATAGCTCAGCGGTTAGAGCAGCGGACTCATAATCCGTTGGTCGCAGGTTCAAATCCTGCTGGGCCCACCACACCGGCATCCCGCACCTTTCAGTAGGGCCTGGCGGCCATCACGGTCATGTCCAGGTCGTCCGCCAGGAACCGGCCGGTGCGGCCCCTGTTCCAGAAGAAGAATTTCACCCGGTCGGCGGGACCCAGGGGATGGAGCATCACCCGGTACTCGATGTGCCCCCAGGTGGAGTCGGCCGTGGGCGGCAACGGTTCCATCGGAAAGGCCTCGTACTGCTTGATCCGCCCTTGGCCGTCCTCGGTACTGGCCACCACGAGCACATCCCGGGTATCCCCCCGGTGGAACACGTAGCGTTCGAAGCCCAGGCCCAGGTACAGCGCGCGCCCTACCGGGAGGTCCTTGGCCGGCATCTCGAAGCTGGGGCCGAATTCATCCGCGGTGTCGCACACCACCACATGCCAACCGCTGTAGGCCGGATCAAACAGGATGCGGCGGCCCCGCCAGTAGGGTTTGGCAGCCTCGGCCTCCCAGCGGATATGCGCCAGGGTGTCCAGGCCGTTGGGATGGAACGGCGGCACCACGTAGCGCCCGCCCAGCCGCCCCTGGTGGTCCTTGCCGAAACGGAGGAAGCTGTACGCGTACTTCCCGCGGTCCATGCATTCGCGGTCCAGGTAGTCGTGGTTGTATTGCCAGAACTGTGCGAGGTGCAGGGCCGTGGCGGCGGCCAGGAAGGCCCAGACCGCGGTGGCGCGGCGGCCCCGCAAGTCCCGGAGCACCAGCGCCAGCGGGATGATGAGCACGGGATAGTGTTCCACGTACACGCGCTGGCCGAAGCCGCTGCCGTAGTACCAGATCCACCAGGCACTGAACACATAGGTGATCGCGGCCCAATACACGGCGGCCGTCAGGGCGCGGACGCGGTCCCTTTTCCAGAGCACCACCACCGCCAAGGCGGCCGGGATCAGCGCCGGTGTCCACAGGAACAGGCCGCGCCGCACCCCGAACAACACCTGGAAGATGGCGGGCTTGCCCCAGAGGAAGCCTTCGCCCTGATAGCCGTACGCGACGAACGAACCGATCTGCGCGTACCACACCAACGGCTGGATGGCCACCACCGCCGTGGCCGCCAGCACGGCCAGGGCCAGGTGCCCCGGGCGGCGGAGCAGTTGGAGGACAAAGGCCCATGCCTGCCCGCCCAGCAGCACCGGGATGGCCAGCAACACCAGGCCGTTCACCGGCCGCACCAGCACGATGAGGCCCAGCACCCCGCCCCAGGCCAGCAGGGCCCGGGCCCGTGGCCTTTCCGCCAGGCGCAGCGTGAGCAGCAGGAACACGCACACCAGGAAAAAGGAATACACGTGCGACCAGCCGGGCTGGATGGCGGCGTATTGCGCCAACTGCGTCCCGAAGCCCAGCACCAGCACCAGGGCGGCCACCAGGCGGTCCGGCAGGTGCAGGCGGAGCAGCACCGCGCGCAAGGCCAGCAACCCGAGCAGCGCATAGAACAGCGCCGCCACCATCACCGCATGGGCATAGGGCGGCGTATAGCCGTCGCCCATGGTGCCGGTGGCCACGGCATGCCCGTGGGCGGGCAGGAAAAACGGAAGCAGCATCACCGCCTCCCCGGCGAAATACTTGTTCAGCGTGCCGGCCGGTGTCTCATTCACGTACTCCACCCGGAAGGCTTCGTGCCCCAGGTCCTTGGTGATGAAGATGGCGCGCAGGTAGCCGTAGTAGCCCAGGGCATCGCTGCGGAAGATCTCCCGGGTGTTGCCCGAATGCGTGCGCACCGAAAGGATGGCAAAGAAGGCCATCACGACCAGTACCGCGATCCGTGAGCCTTGCCTCCCCCTCCTTGGCATGCCGCTAAAATGAGGACTCCCGCGCCAATCCGCGCCGGATTACTTTCGCCACCATGGACAAGGTGATCGTGACGGGCGGGGCCGGATTCATCGGCTCACACACCTGCGTGGAGCTGATGGCGGCGGGCATGGCGCCCGTCATCGTGGACGACCTGCGCAACAGCGAGGAGCGCGTGCTGGGGGGGCTGGAGAAGATCACCGGCAAGAAACCCGTGATCCACCGCATCGATTGCACCGACCAGGCCGCCCTGGACCGGGTCTTTGCGGCGGAGAAGCCCGGGAGCGTGATCCACTTCGCGGCCGACAAGGCCGTGGGCGAAAGCGTGGCCGACCCGCTGAAGTACTACCACAACAACGTCGGTTCGCTGGCCACGCTGCTGCGCGTGATGCACCGCCACCGGGTGAACGACATCGTCTTCTCCTCCTCCTGCACCGTGTATGGCGACAGCAAGGACCTGCCGGTGACGGAGGCCTCCGCAAGCGGACAGGCCGCCTCGCCCTACGGCTATACCAAGGTGGTGTGCGAGCAGATGCTGCGCGACGTGTCCGCCGCCGACCCGCACTTGCGCGCGGTGATGCTCCGCTACTTCAACCCCATCGGCGCGCATCCTTCGGGCCAGATCGGCGAGCTGCCCATCGGCGTGCCCAACAACCTGGTGCCCTTCATCACGCAAACGGCCGCCGGCATCCGGGAAAAGCTCACCGTGCACGGCGACGACTACCCCACCCGCGACGGATCGTGCATCCGCGACTACATCCATGTGGTGGACCTGGCCAAGGCCCATGTGGCGGCCCTGCGCTGGCTTTCCGGCAGGAAGGCCCCCGTGTGCGAGGTGTTCAACCTGGGCACCGGCCAAGGCAACACCGTGCTGGAGGCCGTCCGCACCTTCGAGGAGGTGAACGGCGTGAAGGTGCCTTACGTGATCGGCCCGCGACGCCCCGGTGACGTGGTGGCGATGTACGCGGATACCACCAAGAGCCGCGAGGTGCTGGGCTGGAAGACGGAGCTTACCCTGGCCGATGCGCTGCGCGATGCGTGGCATTGGCAACAGGCGCTGGGCAAAGGGTGAGGCAATTGGCCACGTCCGTACGGTCCGGGTGCCGGGCCTGCCTCCGGGATGCGCGGCGCCACCCTTGTCAATAGTAGATCCGGAAGACCAGGCAGATGAACACCGGCAGCAGGCCGATGGCCGTGCCGGCGTAGATCTGGGCCGGCGTGTGGTCGCTGGCCAGCAAGCGTGCGGTACCCAGCGCCCCCGCCGCGATGAACAGCAGGGGCAGGAAGCCCGCCTGCACCCCGTGGATCACCATCAGCCCCAGCACCATGCCCAGCAGCCCGCCCATGCCGGCCATGTGGGCGCTCACCTTCCACCGCAAGGTGGCCAGCACCACCGTCGCCATGGCCAGGATGATGCCGCTGAAGAGCGCCAGCGTGGCACTGCTGTTCGGCAGGCGCCGCAGCAGGTAGTACGTCATGCAGAAATAGAACAGCGTCAGCAGGAAGGGCACCACGCGCTCGCCCCGCCGGGGCATGGAGGGGCCGCTCACCAGCCCGCTGCGCCACAGCATCATCACGCTCGAAACCGGGAACAGGGCGGTCATGACGAACACCATGCCGATGATGATCCATTGCCCCTGGCGGCTGAAGGTGAAGGTGAGGTGCGGGTCGATGGCGAAGGCCAGCAGGACCGCCAGCGTGGGCATCCATGCCGGGTGCAGCAGCACCGAGAGCACCTGGGCGGCCTTGCGCATGGTCAAAGCTCCTTGCGCAGCCGCGCCACCGGCAGGTTGAGCTGCTCGCGGTATTTGGCCACCGTGCGCCGGGCGATGTTGTACCCCTTGTCGCGCAGCACCTGCGTGAGCTCGTCATCGGTGAGCGGCTTGCGCTTGTCCTCGGCGGCGATGGCGTCGCCCAGGATCTTCTTCACCTCGCGGGTGCTCACCTCCTCGCCGCTTTCCGTGGTCAGGCTCTCGCTGAAGAAGAACTTGAGCAGGTAGGTGCCGTGGTCGGTCTGCACGTATTTGCTGTTGGCCACGCGGCTCACCGTACTGATGTCCATGCCCACCTTCTCGGCAATGTCCTTCAGGATCATCGGCTTCATCTTGGTCTCATCGCCCGTGAGGAAGAACTCCTTCTGGTGTTCCATGATGGCTTCCATGGTCACCAGCAGTGTGTTCTGCCGCTGCTTGATGGCATCGATGAACCACTTGGCCGAATCGAGCTTCTGCTTGATGAAGACCAGCGCTTCCCTGGCCTCCTTGTCCTTCTTGTTGCGCTGGTACTCCTTGATCATGTCCCGGTACTGGCGGCTGATGCGCAGCTCGGGCGCGTTGCGGCCGTTGAGCGACAGCTCCAGCTGGCCGTTCACCGCCGTGATGGCGAAATCCGGGATGATGGTCTGTGCCGGGCGCGAGGCATCCCGGGCGGTGTTGCCCGGCTTGGGGTTCAGCCGCACGATCACGTCGATGGCATCGCGCAGCGCGTCCTCCCCGATCTCCAGCCGCTCCATGATGCGGTCGTAGTGCTTCTTGCTGAAGGCATCGAAGTACTTGCCGATGATCTCCTTGGCCGTGATGGCCTCCACCGAGTTCGGCAGCCGCTCCAACTGCAGCAACAGGCACTCCCGCAGGTCGCGCGCGGCCACCCCCGGGGGATCCAGCGATTGCACCTCCTTCAGCGCCCGGCCCAGCTCCTCCTCGTCGGTCATCACGTTGGCGGTGAAGGCCAGGTCGTTCACGATCTGGTCCAGCCCGCGCCGCAGGTAGCCGTCCTCGTCCAGGTTGCCGATCAGTTGCTCGCCCAGCAGCCGGGTACGTTCGTCCACCTGGCGCAGGCCCAGCTGCGACCGCAGGCTGTCCTGGAAGGTGCCGCCCACGGCGATGGGCATCTCGTAGTCGTCGTCATCGGCCCCCTGGTTGCGCGCGCTCAGCTTGTAGTCCGGCGTGTCGTCGTCGTCGAAGTAGTCGCTCAGGTCAAACTCCTCGTTGCTGGTCTCCGTCCCCTCGTCGTTTTCTTCGATGCTCTGTTCTTCGGTGATGATGGGGTCCTCGTCGCCCTGGTCCTCACCCTCCTCCAGGGCGGGGTTTTCCTCGATCTCCTGCTTGATCCGTTGCTCCAGTTCCATGGTGGGGACCTGCAGCAATTTCATCAATTGGATCTGCTGCGGGCTGAGCTTCTGCTGGAGTTTTTGGGCGAGGTACTGCTTAAGCATGGCAACGTGGCGGCCTTTATCCGTCCGGTGTCGTTCGTGTGGCGAAGTTACCGCCGCAGCGTGGTTGTTTTGCCCGCCCCTGCGGGGAACCGGCGCATTTTGCCGAGCCCCCGCACCCCTCCGCCCGGAACCGGGGCCTACCTTTGGACATGTTCATTCCCAAGCCTTGGGCGGCGGCCCTGGCGCTGTCCGTCCTTTTGCTGGGCGGGTGCAAGGTGGGCCGCTTCGTCATCTACAACTTCGCCGACTCCGACGACTACAGGAAATTCCCCTCGCGCCCCCTGCCGGCATCGCCCAGCCCTTGGGAATATCCCGCGGCCGCCGTGGAACACGGACCGCGCACGATCACCTACGACGGAAAAGAAATGGCGTTCGATGCCTTCCTGGAGGCCCACAGGACCGTGGCCTTCTTGGTGGTCCGGCGGGATACGGTGATCTATGAACGCTATTTCAAGGGCTACGACCCCTCGCACCTGCACGCCTCCTTCTCCATGGCCAAGAGCGTCACCAGCATGCTGGTCGGCTGTGCCGTGGCCGACGGCTACATCCGCAGCGTGCAGCAGCCGGTCACGGACTTCATCCCCGAACTGAAGGGAAACGGGTTCGACCGGGTGACCGTGGAACAGCTGCTGCAGATGACCGGTGGGCTGAAGTTCAACGAGAGCTACAGCAACCCCTTCGGCGATGCGGCCACCTACTACTACGGCCGCAGGCTGTACCGTTACATGGGCCGGATGAAGCTGGCCCACGAACCCGGCACCCGCTTCGCATACCAGAGCGGCAGCACCCAGCTGCTCGGCTGGGTGCTGGAACGGGCGCTGCGCCAGCACAACGACCGGCGCACCATCACCGAATACCTGAACGACAAGCTGTGGGCGCCGCTGGGCATGGTGTACCCGGCCTCCTGGAGCATCGACCGGAAAAAAGGAGGGATCGAAAAGACCTTCTGCTGCCTGAACGCCCCGGCGCGCGACTTCGCCAAGCTGGGATCCCTGTACCTGCACGACGGCAACTGGCAGGGCAGGCAGCTGGTGCCTGCGGCATGGGTGGAACAAAGCACGCGCGTGGACACCACCGGCAACAGCGCGTGGAACTACCAGTACCAGTGGTGGCTTCCCTCGCGCGACGGCGATTTCATGGCCCACGGCCTGCTCGGCCAGTACACCTACGTGGACCCGGCGCGGGAACTGGTGATCGTGCGCCTGGGCACCAAGGAAGGCGGGATACCGTGGGGAAACCTGCTGCACAACCTCGCCCGGGATTGGCCAGCGGAATGACCGGACCGTTGTTTGCCCCTCCGGCGCTGCGTACCTTTGCGGGCCTTCAATTATTTAGACGGGTTCCAAACAAGGGCCGAACGTGATTGCATAGACATCGAGGGATCCATGGAAGAGGAAACCAACAGCCTCCTGCGGGAGGTGGCCAAAAAGGAATACGCGTACGGGTTCGTCACCGACATCGAGGCTGAACTGGCTCCGATGGGGCTCACGGAGGATACCATCCGGTTCATCAGCGCCAAGAAGAACGAGCCCGCCTGGATGCTCGAATGGCGCATGGAGGCGTTCCATGCCTGGCAGAAGATGGAGGAGCCCAAGTGGGCGCTGCTGAAATACCCGGAGATCGATTTCCAGGCCGCGCACTACTACAGCGCGCCCAAGAAGAAGCCGCAGCTGAACAGCCTGGACGAGGCGGACCCGGAACTGATCAAGACCTTCGAGAAGCTGGGCATCTCCCTGCAGGAGCAGAAGCGGCTGGCCGGCGTGGCGGTGGACGTGGTGTTCGACAGCGTGAGCGTGAAGACCACCTTCCAGGACACCCTGGCCAAGCTGGGCATCATCTTTTGCAGCTTCAGCCACGCCGTACAGAACCACCCCGAGCTGGTGCGCAAGTACCTCGGCACCGTGGTGCCGAGAACGGACAACTTCTACGCGGCGCTCAACAGCGCGGTGTTCAGCGACGGCAGCTTCTGCTACATCCCGCCGGGGGTGCGCTGCCCCATGGAGCTGAGCACGTATTTCCGCATGAACTCGGCCAACACCGGCCAGTTTGAGCGTACGCTGCTGATCTGCGACGAGGGCGGCTACGTAAGCTACCTGGAAGGCTGCACGGCCCCCATGCGCGATGAGAACCAGCTGCATGCCGCCGTGGTGGAACTGATCGCCATGAAGGATGCCGAGCTGAAGTACAGCACCGTGCAGAACTGGTATCCCGGCGACGAGAATGGCGTGGGCGGCGTGTACAACTTCGTCACCAAGCGCGGCATCTGCGCCGGCGAGCGCGCCAAGATCAGCTGGACCCAGGTGGAGACCGGAAGCGCCATCACCTGGAAGTACCCCAGCTGCATCCTGAAGGGAGACCACAGCGTGGGCGAGTTCTACAGCGTGGCCCTCACCAAAGGCTTTCAGCAGGCCGACACCGGCACCAAGATGACCCACATCGGCAAGGGCACCAAGAGCACCATCGTCAGCAAGGGCATCAGCGCGGACAAGAGCAACAACAGCTACCGCGGCCTGGTGAAGATCGGTAAGGGTGCCAAGAACGCCCGCAACTTCAGCCAGTGCGACTCGCTGCTGCTGGGCGACAAATGCGGGGCGCATACCTTCCCGTACATCGAGAGCGAGAACCCAACGGCCATGGTGGAGCATGAGGCCACCACCAGCAAGATCGGCGAGGACCAGCTCTTCTACCTCAACCAGCGCGGCATCCCCCCGGAAAAGGCGGTGAGCCTGATCGTGAACGGCTACTGCAAGGACGTGCTGAACAAGCTGCCCATGGAGTTCGCCGTGGAGGCGCAAAAGCTGCTGGCGGTGAGCCTGGAGGGGAGTGTGGGGTGAACCGGAAGATTGCGGGTTTTCCTTCTTCGGGATTGATTTAAGCTGATTCTGGATTCCAAATTCCTGATTCCTGATTGGGGATTGTTTGTTGGTGACTTTACCATTGGTAATCGGTATGGGCGTGTTATTTTCACGACATGCCCGCAATTTCTACGTTCGAGGACCTGGGGATCTGGCAAAAGGCCCGTGAGATCTGCAAGCGTGTTTGGACGCTGACCGGTAAGGGAACCTTCGCCCGGGATTATGGGCTCAAGGACCAGATCAATCGATCCTCAGGTTCCTGCATGGACAATATTGCCGAAGGATTCGAACGGGACGGCAACCGGGAATTCAATCAATTTCTCTCCATTTCCAAGGGTTCGATAGGAGAGACGCGTTCCCAGCTATACCGTGCGCTGGACCGTGGGCATATCACACAGGCGGAGTTCGATACGCTGTTTTACATGTGCAAGGACCAAGGTCGTGATATCGGGAATTTCATGCGGTATTTGAGGAGGAGTGGCATGAAGGGGAACAAGTTCGCATGAATGCGGGATTGGGGCTGACTGATTGCTGATTCCTGATTCCTGATTCCAGATTGGTTCCTGGACAAGGAATCAGGAATTAGGAATCAGCAATCGAAGACCGGTCTTAACGAGCAGTTCGATGAAATAGGCGCCACACGGTAAACCGGACGGGTACAGTTCCGCCTGCCCACGCACGTTTCGCAGTTGTTCAGCCGCCGACCGAGGGCACCGCGAACATGCCCAGTCACAAGCATGGCCACTGGCCCGAAGTGCCAACCTACCGGTCGTAATGGAACCGGCACATCAGCACCACCACCTTCCGTTGCTGCTTGCTGCCCTCCACCGCATAGACCAAGCGGTGTTCGCCGTCGATGCGGCGCGACCAAAAGCCTGCCAGCTCATGGCGCAGCGGCTCGGGCTTGCCCAATCCCTTGAATGGATCGCGGCCGATATCCTTCACCAGCTCATGGATCCGTTCCACCATGCGGCGGTCATTGTCCATCCAGTGGCAATAGTCCTCCCAGCCGGTGGGCGTGAATTCAACCCGCAACGCCATGGATACCGGCGTTACTTGTTGAACTCCTTCGGGGCTTTGGTCTTTCCCGCAGCCAATTCCGCCACGGATGCCCGGAGCCGTTCCCTGTTTGTCGCGGTGGACATCAGGTAGTGGGTCTCGGTGAGCGCGTTGTACTCCTTCAGCGACATGATCACCACCGCATCGGCCTCATCCTTGCCGCGCGAGACCACGATCACCTCCAATGAACGGGTTACCCGGTCCAGGTAGGACTTCAGTTTTTGGCGAAGGGAACTGGCCGGGATGGCGATCATGGTTGTACCGGATCTATACAAGCAAACGTACAACACTTTCTCGAATATCGCCGTGCGGAACGTATCCGTTGTTTCGGAAAGAATCCCAGATCGGAGGGACAAAGGCTTCGGATTTCCTTTCCCCCGAGCCTACCCGAACTTCTCCGGCCGCATCTGCGGGAAGAGCAGTACCTCCTGGATGGCGGGGTTGTCGGTGAGCAGCATCACCAGGCGGTCCATGCCGATGCCGATGCCGCTGGTGGGGGGCATGCCGTACTCCAGCGCCCGCAGGAAATCCTGGTCGATGTACATGGCCTCGTCGTCGCCGCGCTCCATCAGCTTCATCTGCTCCTCGAAGCGCTCGCGCTGGTCGATGGGGTCGTTCAGCTCGCTGTAGGCATTGGCCACCTCGAAGCCGGCGACATAGAGCTCGAAGCGTTCGGTGAGGCGCGCATCGTCGCGGTGCTTCTTGCACAGGGGGCTCATCTCCACGGGGAAGTCCATCACGAAGGTGGGCTGCACCAGCTCCGGCTGCACCAGGGCGCTGAAGAGCTCGTCGATCAGCTTGCCCTTGCCCATGGCGGCGGTCACCTCGATGCCGTGCTGCTTGCACAGCTCGCCGATGGTCCGTTCATCCGCGTTGAGCACGTCCACGCCGGTCTTTTCCTGGATGGCGCCGCACATGGTGATGCGCTTGAACGGCTTGCCGAAGTCGATGGCCTTGCCCTGGAACTGGGCGGTGGCGCCGCCGTTGGCGGCGGTGGCCACGGTGCGGAACACGCCCTCGATGAAGTCCATCATCCAGCGGTAGTCCTTGTAGGCCACGTAGAGCTCCATCACGGTGAACTCCGGGTTGTGCGTGCGGTCCATGCCCTCGTTGCGGAAGTTGCGGCTGAACTCGAACACACCCTCGAAACCACCCACGATGAGGCGCTTCAGGTAGAGCTCGTTGGCGATGCGCAGGTAGAACATCATGTCCAGCGTGTTGTGGTGCGTCTCGAACGGGCGTGCCGCAGCACCGCCGGGAATGGGCTGCAATACGGGCGTGTCCACCTCGATGTAGCCCGCCTCCTGGAAGGTCTTGCGCATGGCATCGAAGATGCGCGCCCGCTTCAGGAAGGTCTCCTTCACGTGCGGGTTCACCACCAGGTCCACGTAGCGCATGCGGTAGCGCAGCTCGGGGTCGGTGAAGGCATCGTGCACCACGCCCTGGTCATCGGTCTTGGGGGTGGGCAGGGGGCGCAGCGTCTTGGCCAGGAAGGTAAGCTCCTGCATGTGCACGGTGATCTCGCCCATGCGGGTGCGGAACACGAAGCCCTTCACGCCGATGAAATCACCCAAGTGGAGGAGTTTCTTGAAGAACTCGTTGTACATCGCCTTGTCCTCGCCGGGGGCCAGGTCGTCGCGGGTGATGTACACCTGGATGTCGCCCTGGCTGTCGCGCAGCACCACGAAGGCGGCCTTGCCCATCACGCGGATGCCCATCACGCGCCCGGCGATGGTCACCTGGCGGGGCTCGCCCTCGGCATCGTCCTTGAAGGAGGCGAGGATCTCCTTGCTGTAGGCGTTGACGGGGAACTCCGCGGCGGGGAAGGGCTCGATGCCCATGGCGCGGATCTTCTTCAGGGACTCGCGGCGGAAGAGCTCCTGCTCGGTGAGTTGCTCGGACATGGCGGAATGGAAAGGCCGCGAAGATACCCAGGGGCGTGGAGCCTACTTTGCCACAGTATTGGAGAGCGGTATTTTGACTTTGCTCCGGACACCTGGTGGCAAGCGACACGCTCAACGACCGCCGATCAGGATGTTTTACCGGCGCAACAAGTAATACAATTCGTGATGGCTCCTGAAGAGGCTTCCTTCGGGACGCGGTCAGCAGCCCAGCAGCATCCGGTCCAGCTCATCCACGCTGTTCACACGGATCACCGGGATATCCACGCGTAGCGGGGTGCTGCCGTTCTGGGTACGGGCCACGGCGGAAAGCATGTGCTGCACTTCCTCGTTCAATTGCTCCAATACCACGGGCAGGTTCCGCTCATCCTGGAACCGGATGCGGGCCTTATGCAGCTCATCCGCGAAACCCCGTGAAATGAACTCCACACCACTGAAATCCAGCACCACTTCCTCGGTATAGGCGGGCACTGAAGCAAACAGCACATCGGCGCTGTTCCTATAGTTCGGGTTGCTGCCAACCTTGTCCTTGACCACGATGACAGTGCTCGAACGCATGGTGCAAAATTAAGGTGTTTTTCGACGAATGGCGCCGATCACTCCACGAAACCCATGACTTGAAACCCTGGTTTGGCGACCGTTGGGATCCGCAAGGCCAAATAACATCCGTGGAAACGAGTTCCGTCCTTCAATTCAAAGATGTTATCCCTGGTGGCATTGTTCAACAGCATGGCATTTCCGCTCCAGTAGAAGAAGGAGCCACCCAGACCCTCCACCAGCATGCGCCGGGAGGTGCGGATGCCATAGCCTCGGCTCACCGCCTGATCTTTTGTTGAGCGGCCTTCCAAGGCCAACCGGAGCGCAGCTGTATCGGAACCGGGATCGCCATGCAATGGACTGGCGATGTAGGAACCCCGCAAACCACGCCCCGTATCCGCAACGGCGATATCGAGGTATCCGCCGTTGGGATGGTATTGGGCGAAAAGGAACCCGCTGCCGTGGCCGGCATGGTAGGTGATGTTGCCTACCAGTTCCGAAACCAGGTATTTCAGGGCCATCAGCACCTGGCCCTCCAGGCCACATTGGTGCACCATCAGGTCCTCCACGGCTTAGATCAATTCCTCGCGACCCTTGTCCGGCGCGGCGGTAGCCGGAAAGGTGATCAGGGGAACGTACGTCCGGCCCCGAAGGGTGGCCAGCAGGCGCTTGGTCACATAGGAGGCATCCGCCTGGGCGTATCCGCTCGGGAAACGCACCAGTTCCAAGTAGCTACTCAGGTTCGGGTCATGGCCCATCTCCACGGCTTCCGAAGCGACACCACGTTCCTGATGTTCCTTCAACAGGGCGGCCGCACCGCAGACGAGCAATGGGCTCAGGAAGCGGCATCGGCCCAGGTCCAGCTGTACCGGCCCATGTGCCGTACCCATGCTCCGTGCAATACCGATCAGTTTCACCAAGGGGTCGGTGAAATCCTGATAGGTGCGCTCCGGAAAGTAGATCCGACGCATGGTAGGACAAGCTTACGACATGAAGCTCACCGTGCCCTGTACCGCGCCCCCTTCTTCTCCCCCTCCCGCACCACGGAGCCCGCTTCCAGCAGGGCCTTGATGGCGGCGTTCCAGGCGGCGGCATCGATGCCGGTGGCGGCGAGGATGGCCGCCTTGCCGTGCAGGCCGGGGTGAGCCTTGAGGAAAGCGAGGATTGCTCCGGCGGCGGCATCGGTTTGCGGGGCTTCCGCTTTGCGGGGACGGCCCCGGCGGCGCGGCGTAGCCACCACCGGGCTTGCGGACTGCGGTTTTCCGTAAACCGGCGCAGGCTCCGCCGCCACGGCCAGCTCCACCGCCGCCTCGGCATAGCGCGGGGTGCGCATGACCGCTTTCGGGGCGGGCACCGCAGGCAGGCCATTATCTGATCGTCTGATCATCTCATCGTCTGATCGGATCAACGCCTCCAACGCCTTCGCCTTCACCATTTCCCCTTCGGCCAGCGTCGCCTCCAGCTGATCGCACAGCGCCATCAGCTCCTCCACCTTGGCCACGATGCGGTGTTGCTCGGGGAGGGGGGGGAGAGGAACCATGATTGTCCTAATCTTACCCACGCTGAGGTTGTACAGGCCACTTGAAGTAACCGCGAGCTCCGTCATGTTCTCTACACCAAGAGGAGAGTTCAAGTAGGTCATAACGTACGGGGTAATGCCATGCTCAATAGCTCGGCAACGGATGATGTGGTTCTGATGAACACAATCCTTTATCTCTCCATTCCAAAGGGCACAACGCCCAACCTCACTTGCGCTTCCGTTGCCCTCAACAAGGAGAATATCTCCTCGCATCAGTCGGTACTTTTCAAGTTCACCAGCGAACAACTCGAACCTTTTAACAGAGCTCAAATCAAGTCGCCCTCGATAGACATTGCCAACCCCTAAGTAAGGGAATGAGTTGTCCTTCGGTGTGCGTGCACCGGTCTTCTGTATACCGCTCGTGATTTCATAGGTCTCATCCATACCGCACCAGACCCAGCTAGCTGGCAATTCCCAGAGTAGTTCATGGTCCACGTGGTCTTTAAGTTCCTGCTTCTTCCGCAATTCACCACTTGCCACCAACCGCTCCTTCTCCTTCCTGATCCGCTCCAACAACACCTCCGCAGGTTCATCCTTCGGGTTCTGCTCCACCAACTTCCCGCGCACGGCCAGGTCCAGGATGGTTTGGCGCAGGGCCTTCACCTGCCCGGGGCGAGTGGTGAGGGCGGGCAGCTGCTGCAACGCCGTGCGGCAGGTCTCGGAGCGGGCGGGGGCGGCATCGGGCGCGTCCACCACGGCCTGCCAGGTGGCGGCGGTGAGCCGGGTGCGCTGCTCCTCGCGCTGCTGCTGCGCCGCCTCCAGTTGGTCGCACAGCGTCATCAGCTCCTCCACCTTGGCCACGATGCGGTGTTGCTCGGGGAGGGGGGGGAGTGGCAAATACACTCCGTTCATCTGTTTGGCGGAGAGATGCTTCACAGTGGTCAGCGATGTTGAACTATGTAGATGGTCCAAGATCATTTGTAAGGGTATCACGATGAAGTCAGGGTTGATACCGTGCCGCCATCCCTTGATCCTACATAGGCGCTGGTTTAGCAATGCCTCCTTGCCCTTCCATTTGCGGACATTGAAGTCGCCATCCATGCCAATGAGCATATCCCCGTGGTTCACCAAATAGTAGCGGTCGTATGCTTCTTCTGTGTAGGCTTCAGTATCGGCCTTCGAAATGTCGCGAATGCGGATGAGGGGCATTCCACGCTGAGCATTGTTGAACTTGTTCGAGTCGAAAGCAAAGCCATAGGAGACTTCGGCGAACTCGATAAGCCGAGCCCATTTCCAATGCTCCGGAACTGAGAATGGCAATTCATTCCACGGGAACTCAATTGCGTTCTTGGGCTCACTGAAATCCCCGGACACTAAGCGGGACGTGGTATCTTTTTCAATGCGCTTCAGGAGTTCAGCCGCAGGTTCATCCTTCGGGTTCTGCTCCACCAACTTCCCGCGCACGGCCAGGTCGAGGATAAACCGGCGCAGGCGGGGCACGGCATCCGGCGCATCACCCAGCTGGTGGAAATGCTTCAGCAACAGCTCGGCGTTCATCGCAGCAGGGCTTCTTGCAGGATGGCCTTGAGGGGTGCGCGCGTTCCCTGCGCGAGGCCCTTTGGACCACGCGCGCATAAGGTCGCGCATGACCCTTTGGGCCATGCGCGGGATGATGTCGCGCCCTTGGCGCCCTGAGGTTGTGCACCTGCCCAGGGCCGAAGGCCCGGTGCTATGCGTGCATGCATCGATGGGGCATGCACATGCGCCATGCGCGCATCCAAGGGCCAAAGGCCCGCGCCATCGCTAATCCCACATATAGCGCTCATCGAATTCAATGTCATGTTCCTTCAACAGCGTTCGGTATTCATCCTGGAAGCCTTGCCTGCGGTGGTGCGCTTCCTGCCCATCGATGTAGGCCAGCAGCCGGTCCACCTCCTTGTAGTAGACCGAGAAGGCCGCGTACCCGCGTTGCCACGCGAATTCCTCCAAGTGCGGTGCCTGGGTCTTGAGCCATTTGCTTGAAGAGGTCTTCAGCTCTTCCACGAGTTGCGCCTGCGTGATGGTGCGCGAGAGGCGCACGGCGAGGTGTACATGGTCCTCCACGCCGTTCACGCGGTAGCACGGGCATTCCACGTTGCGCGACACGGTGGCGAGGTAGGCATGGAGGGCGGGGCGCACCTCGGGGGTGAGGTTGCGCTCGCGGTGCTTGGTGCTCCACACGAGGTGGATGATGACATGACTGAGGGATTGCGGCATCGTGGGTATAGGTCGGGCCTTTGGCTCTTCATGGATGGGGACGTTCCCTTCCGAGGGCCTTCAGCCCTCGTATGGGATTTTTCGCTTCGAGGGCCTTCAGCCCTCGTTCGGGATTTTCCGCGCCCTTGGCGCTCAGATGGATCGGGTGTTTCCTTCCGAGGGCCTTCAGCCCTCGTATGGGATTTTTCGCTTCGAGGGCCTTCAGCCCTCGTTCGGGAT
>WBZR01001663.1_pt1 | contig 26579 bp, 25 predicted proteins | sample 5204231 | NCBI WGS metagenome assembly WBZR01 (sample SAMN12412403, study PRJNA552823) | activated sludge metagenome | isolation source: activated sludge from anammox sidestream of wastewater treatment plant... | place: USA: Virginia | collected 2017-08
TGTTGGGGGGCATCATCTTGCGCACGATCTGTTCTTTGAGTTCACGGCTGTAGCTGGCCATGGTTGAGCTCCTTCGCCCCCTCGAGTTGAGGGAAAGTGGAGCGGACAACTATCGTGACAGAGGGGGCCCTCCTGATGTGCGGATTGCACTGTTCGGGGAAAGCGTACCGGCCCATACGATGGCCACAACCTACCGTTTTCTACACGGTCATCGGCCCAGCATTGTTCATGCAGTCACGGCTCCGCATTTGTTGGAAATCTGGCGCGCGGTTGGTGCACCAACTGTCCACGGAGCGCTTTCCCTTGGTGACGTACTGCCGCTCTGGTGACGAACCGTCACGTTCGATGACCTGCTGGGCAAGCTGAACAAAACCCCTCAACATCCGCGAATTTCCTAGTGGTACGACAGTGAGTGTCGCAACCGCGCGCTATCGTTTGCCCACCACCAAGGAGGCGATGCATGGCGAAAACACTGGCGGATCAATCTGCGACAAAGGCGTGGCATACGAGAGGTGCCATGGCACCGAAGGCCCGACTCTACATGGCCCGATGCTTGTTGACGCTGATCGAGTCCCGACTCTTCAACGATGTCCTGAAATCGCGACGGGATCAGCGTTGCATGCGACTGTTGACCAAGCACTATCTGGGTCTTCATGTCGCGCTCGACGAAGAGGGTAACGACGACGAATTGCTCAGCGGATGGGAGCGCTTTGCTGCCGAGGCGGAGCTTGATCTTGCTGGGGATCAGGCGGGCCATCGCATGACTGACCTGTCTCAGGAAATCGCGAAAGCCTTCTCGATGTCCGCGGATGAATCCGCCTTGCTGGAGTTGGCCTTGTTGACGCTCCAGAACCCGGATCTGCGTGCCAGCCTGGATCTCGCCGGTGACTGTGACAGTTACAGCGCAGCTTGCCTCTTTTCCGATTTGCTGAAGCTCGATCATGCCGGCCTTCATGTAGCGCTCGGCGTGCACAATCCGCTGCGTCGGTTGGACGAGAAGGAAGTGGGTAACAGCATGGTTCCCTCGACGAGGTACCTTGCTTTCCCGATGCATCTGGAAGACATCCTGCGCCGTCCCGGTGCTACCGCCGGGGAGGTTCTTGCGACCTTCTTCCGCGAGTCCCCAGAACCCAAGCTGACGATGAATGACTTCGCTGGTATGGGCGACGATGTGTTGCTCCTGCGCCGTTATCTGGAGCAGGTGACAACAACTGAAAGGCCGGGGGTGAACATCTTGCTGCATGGCAAGCCGGGTACGGGCAAAACCGAGTTGGCCCGGGCTCTGGCCCGGGATCTGGATCTCGTGCTGCAAGAGGTGCCCACGCTGGAAGAAAACAAGTCTCCATTGCCTCCAATGCGCCGCCTGATGGCCTATTGCACCAGTCAGGAGATCATGCGCCCCAGAAAGCGCACGATGATGCTGTTTGACGAGGTGGAGGACGTGTTTCCCTGGGCGGAGGCCGGTGCATTCCCGATGTCCCGGAGCCGGGGCGGTGGCAGTGCCGATCGCAACAAGGGGCTGTTGACCGAGGTGTTGGAAACCAATCCGCGCCCGGCGATCTGGATCAGCAACAGCATTCATCAGATCGATCCAGCGTTCCTGCGCCGCTTCGACATGGTGCTCGAATTGAATGGCCCGGACCGGGAAGCACGCCAGCGCATTGTCGAGAAGCTGTTCGAGGGCCTGCCAATCACGCCAGAGCGCGTGCAGTCCCTGATGACCCGCACCGACTATGCCGTGGCCCACGTGGAGCGGATGGCGAGCGTACTGCGGGCGATGGCTCCAGCAGCGCAGGAGGGCGAGAGGATGCTGGATGTGCTGGAGCGCCAGCTCCAAAAGGCCCTCGATTTACACGTACCCGACAAGAATGTGTCGATGCTGTTGCCATATCGCCCGGAGTGCGTGAACACGGACCATGATCTGGCCGAAGTGGCCGAAGCCCTGCACGAGCAACCCAGCGCCAGGATGTGCCTGTATGGGCCACCTGGTACGGGCAAGACCCAGTGGGCCAAGGAACTGGCAACGCTGCTGGACAAGCCCCTGTTGGTCCGCCGCGCCTCCGATCTGCTCGATCGGTTCGTGGGTGGTACCGAAGCCGCGATCCGCTCAGCGTTCGAGCAGGCTCGGCGCGATGGCGCCATTCTTCTGATCGACGAGGCCGACAGCTTTCTCCAGTCGCGCGAGCGGGCCAGGGCGAGTTGGGAGATCACGATGGTCAATGAGATGCTCACGGGCATGGAGCAGTTCGATGGCATTTTCATTGCCTCGACCAATCTCATCGAGCTCATGGATGCAGCCAGCGCCAGGCGATTTGATTTCAAGATTGCCTTCTCCGCCTTGACCGGGTCGCAGGCTGCGCGCCTCTTTGCCGACGTGGTGGAATGCCACGAACTGGATGCCGCATCCATTCCAGCCCAGCTCAGCATGGAGCATCTTGCCGGATCCACCCCGGGAGATTTTGCGAATGTGGCTCGCCAAGCCAGATTGTCCCGAGCCATGCGCACGATTGATGGTCTGTATCAGGCGGTGAAAAAGGAGATTGCCTTCCGTACCGAGGGCGCAAACCCGAAGCGACGGGTGGGCTTCCTGTGAGCCCCCGTCCAACAACCTGGACACGTCGACTGCTTGCCAGGGTCCGGGCGGAATTTCGCCTGGACTGGCATGGCATCCATGGTGTTTCCCATTGGGCGCGCGTCCTGTATCACGGTGAATCACTCTGCCGGGCCACCGGAGCCGACCTCGCCGTGGTTCGTGCCTTTGCATGGCTGCACGACTCGCAGCGGCACAATGACTGGAAAGATCCGGGGCATGGCCATCGAGCGGCGCGGTTCGCCCGAATGCTTTGGCGCGAAGGCGACTTGCCGCTCTCGCTTGACCAGCTGACTCTGCTCGAGCACGCCTGCCGTGACCATTCCAATGGCGGAACGGCGGCGCCCTTGGCGGTCCAGGTGTGCTGGGATGCGGATCGACTCGACCTGGGCCGCGTTGACGAGCGCCCCGACCCACGCCTGCTGTGCACGCGCGCCGCGAAGGAGCCGGCACGAATCGAGTCGGCATGGCGCTGGTCGCGGGGCGAATCGTTGCCGGGCCGTGGCGACGCTGCCATGCAGTCGCTGGTGCCCTCGTGATTTCGACCCCCAAGCTCGCACATTGTACCGACCAGCCGGCCTGTTGCCCAGCCATCTTGAGGAGGAACACCTGACATGACCGACCGACCTGCTGCGACCGTAATACCGTTTCCCGCCGTGTCCTCATGTGCAGGGCCGCTGCCAGACGGCTACGAGCTACATCCCTTGTGGCGGGATCCACGAAGCTTCCCGTGGGGCGCCTTCATCATGGAAACGCAGGAGCATTCGTTCCAGAGCGGCTTTCACTGGTTCGCCCGCGATCAAGATCTGCTGGCCTGGCTCCGCCATGGGTTCTGGGAGGTGTTCAGGCAATTTCGCTCATCCCATGGCGCCCGGTATCACCCCGATCGCGAACATTTCCGACGGGTTCTGCGAGGCGCGACGACATTGAGCCTGGACTTGCTGCTGCAACTGGACGCCCGGCAGGACATGCAGGTGCTCTGGTGGGGGACGCTCCCGGCGCTTGCCCAGCAAGTAGAACGAGACGGGATGCTGGCCTCCTTCTTCGATGATTTCATCCGAACCAGATCGAACCCGCTCGCCTCGGAGCGGGACATCGATGCGCTGATAGCCGCAGCCAACGACATTCGAGTTCAGCATCCGCCCGTCCAGGAAGCCTGGGATGCGGTGAGGCGCAAGTCAGCGGCGCGCGTTGAGTGAAGGCTTGATCAACCGCGCGGACACCAACTGCTCCAGCCCGAGCTGCTCGCGCACCCACTGGTGCAGCTTGGCGTCGTCGATTCCCAGTGCCACCAGCGCCCGGCTGGCGGTGGCGATTTTCCGGGACATTCGAATGCGCGCGGCTTGAACCTCGGGCAGAATCCCCGATTGCTCGAGTGCAGCGTCATCGTGCTGTTCACCCAGACGCAGCAGCTCCACCAGGTCGAGATCCAGGGCCAGATCAATGACAGCGCTGCCGACAGCCTGCCAGTAGCAGGTTGCAACACTGCTGCCGATCTGCAGCTTGTCATCCTTCAGGCTCAAGGTCAGGGAACTTGCAGGCGGTGGCACTCGGGAAATGGCGTACAGCACGGCTGATGCCACCCGCGCTTCGCCCGGCCAGTGGCCCTGCGCACCCACCTCGAAACGCGCACCGCCGCAACGCAGCCAGAGTTGCCCGTCGGAGAAACCCACGACAGCCTGGGTTGGTCTGCGCCGGCCCAATACACGCCAGGCGCGGCGTAGTTCGGTGATGAAGTCCTGCTTGTGTACTTCCAGCCTGATGGCGGGTTCGACTTGCATTCCTGACGGTCCCTCCGGGAATTGATGGGCAATCAATGGATGTACGGCGGCTCCCGGATCACTCCGAGCGATAGTTGTGCAGGTGTTCGGCGAAATCCTCGTCCATGGTCTCGTTGGGCCCAAACCCGCGCTCGTCGGGGAACACCATATCGTGGAAGTCTGCCTGGACCTCGCGTGCGAACGGATGGTCGCCAAACATGAGATCGGTGAAGGTTCCGGCCCAGCGCACCTCGAACAGCCTCCCGGCAATTTCGTTCACCTGTGCGAAAGGCAATTCGGCCAACCGCGTGATTCCGGGCAGGACTCTCCCCAGTGCTGCAGACACCGTCCCGTCATCATCATCGAACACCGCAGGCAAGTCATGCACCAACCAGCTGATCGCGTCCTCGTCGCTGGCAAACCAGCAAAAGCCCTGCACACCGCCGAAACCCGGGTTGTCACTCACGTACAGGCCGTGCTCGAATTCGTGCGGGTGGCGGTCCATTGGATCGTCTGGAATTTCACTGGTGTGCTGCTGCAGCGATGCGTGGCTCATGGCGTTCCTCCGTGCGAGGGCACCAGTATTCATCGCGCGTACGACAGATGATGTCGTGAGCAGCGATTGCCGCTGCCCGTGAGCGTGTGGTTCAGTTTGGCGGCTCGATGGCCGATTCCGCATCAGCGGATTCTGGGCTTGCTTGCCTTCACCAATCGCCAATCGCCATCCGGCGCTCGGACGAACTCGGCCTCGAAGCTGTATGCGAACTGGTCACCCTTCTTCAGGGTGAATCCGCCACTCGCCAATAGTCGAGCGTACCTCGACTGACCCCCAATAAACCCGTACGTATCCTCGTACACTTGGCTCAACTCATCTGGGCCCACCGCAAGCTCGACCACGAAGTTCCCAGTCGCACTCGCCTTGGAAATACCACCCTCCGTTGAGAACGAGGTGACGATCACGTCTGAGCCGCGCAGCTTCAACGCCTGCGTCGGTATCTCCAGATTGCTCAGCATCGGCTTCTCGGCGGCCGCCCAGAGCACTTTCGCCGTGGGGGCCTTCTCGGCACAGCCCATGAGCAACATGAACAGTCCAATGAACAGAATGCACCAGGCTGTGTTCTTCATGTCTTGACTCCTTTGATTGTCGGGTTTTCAGTGCGTACCGGGATCGGTGTGGTGAGCTTTGCGGCACAGTCGAAGTCGGAGTGGGCGTCGCTCATTCGTCCTGATCGTGACGCTGGAAATCGATCTGCGCCAGCTCCAGCGCCACGCGGACCCGTTGTGCACTCTCGTCGCTACTTTGGGTGGGTTGCGCATGCAGCAAGATTTGTTCTGCAAAGGTGGCAGCGCGTGGATCGGTGAGTTCATCCCCGTGCACCAGCACGCGTTGCCCCACTGCCAGAGCGGCCGCCAGTTCGGGGATGACCCGCTCGCACTCGTTCTGGAACCATGCATTGTCCGCGCCGGCAACCTCGGGCAAATGTGAGAAGCGGATATCGTGTGCTTCGAGCCATGGAGCTAGATTTTCCATCTCCCCATCGATCAGTTCGTCTGCGGCCATCAGGCAGACGACGTGGTGAACGCCGGCACTGGCGATGCGCTCGATATCCGCGCCCAGATCACGCTGACTCGTCGAGAGCGACGCGTTTGGCCCACTGGACAGGCCGGGAGCGCCCGAGAGCAGGATTTGCCCACCAGTCTCCAGCGTGATGCGCGCCAAGGGCAAGGGGTGGGTTGCACTGGTCTCGGGTGGCCAGCGCTCCAGCCGATAAAGCCGGGCGCCACGCTCGCCAAGCCGCGCAAGCCGTTTGCGGTGCTCGTCGGCCAACTCCTGAGTGGTTCGGATCGTCTCCATCCCACCCACGCCATAAATCATGCCGACCACGCAGCGGCCCAGAGCAAGAGCTCCGAACTGGGCGCCTCGAAATTCCAGATGCGCCATCAGCGCGGCCGGAGAGTTTTCCGCCAGCACCGCATCCAGGACCTGACGCAGTGCCAGTGTCACGCGGTGCCCTCGCGCGGCTGGATCGTGGAGTCTGCTCCGAACTTCCAACCAGAGTTGCGGATCGGTCCCCATAAACTCCGTGATTTCGTCCATGTCCTCCAGGGTGCTTTGCCAACCCCGCGCGTCGATACGCCGTGCATAAAGGTTGCGCAGCCACTGGCAGGCAAACGCGCAGGACAGGCCGGTAACCACATCCGCCCCCAAGGTCTCGGCCAGGCGCACTGCGGCCAATGCGATGCGCTCGTTCGGTCCGCGCAGCCACAAAGCAAGCGGCAGACAGCGCAGCAGGATCGCGGGATCGTCCGGTTGCAATGAGCAACTCTTGCCCATCCGGGCCATGGCATCGGCCCGCACGAACCGACCGTTGGCCTCCAGGCTGTCGAGTAGCGCGGCGCTTGCGGTGGCGAGCGTGCTCCCGTCCCGACCAAGGTCGTCGCTGCCCAACAAAGCCAGTGCTGCCCCGGCAATGCGCCTGCCGGGTGTAGCGTACCAGCGGTGTGCGTATTCAGCCCCCATCACATCAGACCCCGCTCGACCAGAATGGCCCCCACCCGGTCAGCCTCGCTCGGATCCAAGGCGCGAATCCGGGCCAGCAAGGGAGGATGAGAGTCGAACCAGAATGCCCGTGCGCTCTCGCCAAAGTAAAGTGGCTTCGTACAAAACGCATCGAAACTTTCCCAGCGACCCAAATTTTCGGCGTCATCCTGATCAATCAGGAGCCTTCGCAGCAGCATCACCATGCCATCGCGACGTTGCAGCAAGCGCACACCCTCTGCATCGGCGCGATACTCCTGGCGGCGGCTCAAAAAGGCCTCTAGCACCTGGGCTGCCAACCAACCACCCATGCCTATGAAAGCGATCACCAGAGCGATCAGCCCGATCGCAACACCTTCCTTGCTGTCGTCCCCGACCGCCACGGCCAGCATTGCGCACAGGGAGGTGATCGAGGCCAGTCCCGCAAGGTAGGCACAGACCAGGAGTGCGTGATGCGTGTCGCGCGTGGTCAGGTGGGCCAGTTCATGGGCGAGCAGCGCTTTCAATTCCTGATCGTCCAGCCTCAAGGCGGCACCCTTGGTCAGCGTGATGCACCAATCACTCGGTTTCATGCCACAGGCAAATGCGTTGATGTCGCGGCGGTCTTGCTGCACGTACAAGGAGGGCATCCGGCAACCGGCGCGCTGGCACAGGTCCGCGAGTGCGTCCCGGGCCCAGAGCATCCGCTGGCGGAGCTCCTTCTCACTGGGGGAAATCAATTTGATCGCTTTGCCACCCAGTGAGGAAGACAGCGTCCGCCCATCCCTGGAGAATCGCAGAAACTGGATGATGGAGGCGGCCAGGATGATCCCCGCCACCCACGCCATGAAGATCAAGCTGCTCTCGCTCAGGAAAGGACTGGATCCCAGCCATACCACCACGATCAGATCAATCACCACCACCGTTGCGACGATCCCCAGCGCGAACAGCACGAGCCCTAACAGCACGTCCTGATTGCGCTGCTTCATCCGCGCCTCGAATAGCTTGCTGCTCGCGGCGAAGCGCGCGCCCTCGGCAGGGAACGGCCCGGCTGGTGCAGTAGTGGGGAGAGGGCTGTGGGGCTGTGGTGTTGGCTGACGGGTATCTGGCTGTTCGGGCATGGCGCACCTCCTGTGGGTTGGATGACGTTGTACCCCGGACTTACGACAAACACTGTCGCGAAATGGGCTGAAGCTGAATGGCCTAGGTTGCTCTCCGCCTGTTCCGGCAAATCACGACATCAACTGTCGCATACGGGCGTCACCATGCTCGCCGTCAACCCCACCACACGAGGACACACACATGTACAAGGCTCAATACAAGTGGAACAACGCCTACAGCCCTTGGTCCGGTGCCGGCACCTTCGGGTCCGAACCCCCAGCCATCAGTGCTGCCATGCGGAAGCTCCAAGCTGGGGCTTTCATGGTCCGGGTGATTGACGGGAACGGGAACGTCCTGTTCAGCAGCTCGAGGTGAGGTCCGCATTGCGCCGCGGGCCGTGGTCCGTGGTCCATGGCGCGCGGCCGTGCAACGGTGCGAGGTGAGCCCTCGGCCGCCATTTGCGCCAACGCACCGAACCCCAAACTGGTCACAATTTGCCGATGGCCGCAACCAGAGATGCCCTTGGTTTGCTAAGGTTCGATGCGGGGTTCGGGGAATCCATTCAGAGAGGTCACGTGACAAAGATTCTTGAGAACGATTGGGTCGAATGGCCGCTTGCCGTGATGGTGGGTGACGTCGAGGCAGCGGGCGTTGCCCGCGCCAAATGGAACGACCTCGAGATCACGATGCTCACACCTTTCCATGGTCTGACAGATCGAGACTGCCGCAATGGCACGAACTTCGGAATGGCAACCCGAAAGCACCCCGAGAAACGCTTCGTGTGCGAAGGGCAGCCGACTGCTGCGAGCCGAGAACTCGCCGACAATTTGCTAGCGACCCTTGGGCACGAGGCATTGTCCATATCGCGACATCGTGAAGAAATCACACACTACCTGCAGGGCGTGGAACCAAAGTTGGCCAAAGCCGCTGCCGACGCAGATGCCCGGCGCGCACCTTGGCTCGCGCGCCGGACCCAACTGCGCCGCGCCCACAAGGAAGGCCGATTGGAACAACGTGTCTATCAATCCGAACTGCAGGAAATCAACAGCGCACTTGCTGCGATAGGCCTTGAACGCAAGGCAATTGAACAGGCGACCGACAAGGCAGCCTGCGCGTGGAGCAAGACCAAGATTGGCTGTGCGGTGCCGGTAACGTTGATGCGCCAGGTATTGGTGATAGCTGGGCAATGAGAAGTTGACCGGCGGCCTGGCTCAACATTCTTCGCAGGAGAGTTATTTGTGCTGACTGAAATGACGGAAGAACACATACAAGAACTCGAGTCGCAACTCCTGGCTCTGGTTCCGGCAACTGGCAGTGTCGGAAATGTGACGCTACTCCGGCAACTGATGGACAAAGGTTGGAGTGAGACGAAGTATTGGGCAGTTCGCGAAAGAATTCTGGATCGCGGCATCCTGGTTACGGGGCGAGGACGGGGCGGTAGCGTGAAGCGTGCCGAACACGTCATCGCACCCGTATCCGCGGTGATGGAAGGGCCCGACACTTCCACGTCAGGCGTATCCGCAGGCGCAGATGTACTGGAATTGCGGCTTGCGTCCGGAGGGCGTCTGCTCGCGATCATTCAGGGCAAAAAACCTGCCCAACCCAATAATCCACGACCCGCGAATACCACCATGGTGGTCTTTATCTGAAGGAATGCCAAGAATTTTGGATTTTTGAGCGAGAACGCACATGACCAATCCCGATAACGAGTTGATAACCGCTGCTGTCAACCGCAGAAAACAGATGTATCTGCAGTACCAGCGCCTGGCCCAGAAGGTTCGCGAAATTGTCGAAGAAACGGCGGCCGACTCGCTGATTCGTTGTTCGGTCCAGCACAGGATCAAGTCGGTGGACCGCCTTCAGAAAAAGCTGATGGTCTGGCGAGACCAGGGGAAACTCGACGGGCGGACGACGGATGCCGCGATCCTGGATCGCGTGGGCGACATCTCTGCAGTACGGGTAACGACCTACCTGGATCTCGACCGCATGCGACTTGGCAATCGGTTGAAAGATCGCTTTTCGCGATGTGATATGGAGGTGAAGGACCGCAAGGGTTCGCTGTACCGAGCGATTCACCTGCAAGTGGAGTTGCTGGATGAAGACATGGAGGCCCAGGAAGACCAGGCGCTCAAGGGTATGTCCTGCGAGATCCAGGTCTGTACGCTGCTATCGCACGTTTATAGTGAAATCGAACATGACTTGCGCTACAAGCCCTTGAGTGGAAAGTTGAGTGAGGATGAGCAGCGCCTGCTGGATGCCTTGGGGCATCTGACGCTGACGGGTGATCAGCTGATTCTTTCCCTGATCGAGCGCTCCGAACAGCGCGTGCGCGAGCAGAGCACAACGCCGAATGGTGACAGTGCACCTGCCGAAGCCCTCGACATCATGACCATGCTGGGCCCGAAATTGGATTTTCTCGCACAGCCACGAGACAACGCCGCATCGGTCCTGCGCTTTCTGGAAGCACTTGATTTGCGGACTGCAAACGCGATTGAGGCCAGGTTGCTGGGCGATGATGCGCCTCAGCGCTGGGCCGGGATCAAGGCCCAGGTAAAGGCATATTCCGACCAAAGCAATCGACTGGTTGGAACCAAGACAGTGCCGTACAACCCGGACACTGCGGACGGACTGCTCCTGCTGGCGCTGGGCCCCATGAACAAAGAGATCGGGGAGTTTCTGGCTTCCCGTGGGCCAGGTCGTCCGCCACGAGAAGTGACTTTGGTCGGTCATCTGCTTGAGGCGATGGCTCAACCGTCTTCGCAAACCGCCCACCTCGATCTGGACTGAGTATCTGCACGTATGCCCATCTTCCTCCATGCCGCCGATCTGCACCTCGATTCCCCACTGCGCGGATTGGATCGCAAGCAAGGGGCACCCGCGCAACGCATCCGTGAGGCCTCGCGGCTTGCACTGACGCGGATGGTGGATGCAGCAATCGAGCGCAAGGTCGCCTTCGTGCTGTTGGCCGGGGACATCTACGACACGAGCCCGGCATTCGAAACCTACCTGTTTTTCCATCGGCAGATGGATCGGCTCTCGCAGGCCGACATTCCCGTGGCCATCGTGTTGGGCAACCACGATCACGGCGGAGCCTCGCCGCGCGCGGCTCGGTTGCCCGAAGGGGTGCACGTATTTGCGGCCGACAAACCGGGCTCGCTTGAAATCGTGCCGGACGTGTGGGTGCATGGGCAAAGCTATCCAAGCAGAGATATAGGCGACGATCTGACCGAACACTATCCAAAAGCGGAGCCCGGGAAGATCAATATCGGCCTGCTGCACACGGCGCTGGATGGGCACAGTGGCGAGCATGCGCGCTATGCGCCGTCGAACACGCAGCGGCTTGCCGCGCATGGGTATGACTATTGGGCGCTGGGCCATGTGCACACGACGCTGGTGCTCAATGAAAATGGCTGCCACATCGTGTATCCCGGCAATTTGCAGGGTCGCCATGCTCGCGAAACCGGCCCCAAGGGGGCGGTATTCGTGCAGTACGGTCGGGCCGGCATTGAGGATATGCAGGTGCAGGCATTCGATGATGTGCGCTGGTTCAGGCTGGAAATCGAGACTGGAATGATCGGCGAGGAGACCGATCTGAAACCGGTCATGACGCAAGTGCTCGAGACCACCAGCACCTGTCGCAACGAGGGGCGTCTGGCTGCCGTACGCCTGCGCCTGCAGGGTTTAGCACCGCCCAGTCTGGTGGATCTGGGAGAAGATGAGATACGCGCATCCCTGCAGGCCGCAGCATCGGGTCGGGATGATCTGTTTCTGGAAAAGATCGAGCTGGACCTGGAGCTTGCGCCACAGGATCGCCAGGAGGTCGACCACTATCTCCAAAGCCTGGTTGGCGGTCTGAAAAACAGCCCCGGATTCCGTGATGCGGTGGAAGAGGCACGCAGAGAGGCGCTGGAAGAGCTGCGCAAGGCGGCTGGCCCCGAGCTGGTAAAGGCTCTCGATGCGCGTCTGAAATCCAAGGATGTATCCATGCAGCTGGCGGATGCGCTGCTGCGGGTGCGTCAGACCCTGGGCACACGCTCCGGAGGAGGCCGCTGATGCGCTTGCAGACACTGCACTGCACCCAGGTTGGGTATTGGGGTGCTCCCCTGCAACTGGACCTGTCACGGCACCTCACCGTGGTGCTGGGTGATAACGAGGCTGGTAAGTCGACATTGCGCCGGGCACTCCGGGCTTTGCTGTTTGGACCAGACAAGGCCTTGGCGGCACCGCTGACGGTGGCAAGCTTCGACATGGGCGCAACTATGGTGCTGGACTCAACCACACAAACAATCCACCGCAAGGGCCGTAATTTTCAGGCTGCGCTGTCCCCCGATCTTGCTGATTTGCTGAGTGAAACCAATGCCGGGCGCTTTGCCAGCCTGTTCGACCTCACTCACGAAAATCTTTGGCCACAGGAACAGGATTTCCTGAAGGCCGATGGGGCGCTGGGAAGCCTGATGTTCGGTGTCCGCACCGGTGTGTCGCCCGCACGACTGCAACAGGCGCGCAAGCGCATTGACGATGCGCTGGCACAAGTGAACAGTGGCAAGAAGGGGAATGAGGGTATCCCCCATTGCGGAAAGCAGTTCCACGAGGCCGATCAGCGCTATCGGCAACTAGCCGGTTTTGCCGAAAATGATTCGCTCAACGACCAGCGCCAAGCACTGGATAAAAAAGTCGGTGAGCTGGATACAAAGTTGCGCAAGTTGGACGAAAAATCGCGCCGGCTGAGCAGCCTGATTGAAGGTGCTGCCGAGCTCGAGCAACTGAATAGTGACCAGCGCTTGAAACAGGCAATGGTACTTGAAGGCCAGCCGCTGCCCGTGGCACAGGTGGCAAGTTTTTCCGCACGCCTGTTGCGCGTGGAGGAGTTCGAAGAGCAGTTCAACGCCAAGCATGCGACGCTGCAAGAAGCCTCTGCCGATCTGGGTTCTGCCCAAGAGTCCGGCGGGCTGCATGCTCTGGTGGAACAATGCGATGCGCTGCGCGAAACGGTGACCTTGCTCGCGGCCGATATGCGAACGCTCGACGAGCAGGGGCGACAGCATGCCCAGAAGAGTTCTGAGCTGCGCAGGGTGCTGGAACGCCTGGGTGCCGGTGTCGAAGAAGATCCGGTCATGGCGGCGCGTGCGCTGCTGCGCCCCGAACCGCTGGCGGCGCAACTTCGCGCGCTGGCCGAAGCACACGTCGAGCTGCAAAGCCGACTGCAGCACACGGATGATTTGCTCAGGGCGGCGCAGCGTACACTCGATGGCATTGCCGATGTGGAGGAGTCAACGGACGAGATTGCTGTCGAGGCTTTGGAAAGTGCGCTGACATATTTTGAAGAAGCCGCCAGTGCCGAGCGCGAGATCGACCAGCTGAACAAGCAGCAGGCGGAGGCGATACCAGCGCTGGAGCGACACCGTGCAGCACTGGGCGTGGCAGTTGATGCAGACAGGCCGGACGTCCTTCGGCCGCCTTCGCCCGATGCAGCCAAACAGGCCGAACAACGCCTGGCCGAGGCGCAGCAAAAGCTGACTGCGGTACGGGCGCAGGTGAAGCACCATGTGGACGAAGAGAAAGCCCTGCAGCGAAAGCTGGCCGAACAGCGCTCGAAAATTGGTGGTGTAGCCTCAGTCGAGGATGTTGCGCGGGCGCGGGCACTGCGGGATGAGCGCCTGGATACGCTTTGTGCAGCACTGGTGACAAGCAAAGGCCAGGTGCCAGTAACGGTTACGATGGCCGAGCTGGTCGAGGAATTGCGCACCCTGGTGCGTCAATCCGACTTGCTCGTGGATCGCCGCATGGAGGCGGGCGAAGCTCTGGGCGAGCTGCGGGCCGGCGAGCTGCAAGCCGAACAGCTGTCGGCTCGGGTTGAAGAGTCACGCCAAGAGAAAGATGCCGCGATGCGCGCACTGTCGCATGCAAGCGAGGCCACTTCGGCGTTGTGGTCCTTTCTGTCGCAAGCGCCGGACTCGGCGGCAACATGGTTTGCTCAATACGGGGCCTGGCGAGATGCCAGTGATGCGCATCAGCAGCGCGCAGCAGAATTGAGGCAATTACGGGACCGGCTTGCAGTGGCCTACAAGGACGCCCTGGGCATTCTAGATGGCACCCTGCCACGGCTGGAGGAAATGGGCAGCGCGCAGGCGATGCAGGTCGAAGTGCAGAGGGAACTGAATACCCGGAATGCATGCACCGTTCGGATCGAGGCCCTGCGCACTCAGCAGCAAGCTGCACGGACGGAAGTGACAGCGGCCAAGGATGATGCGACGGCCGTCCGGGACGAGCTGGAGGCGTGGCAGGCCCAATGGAACGAAAGCACCCGTGATCTGCCCGCAGCACTGGAGCGGCAGCCTGCGGCGGTTGTACGTTGGCTGGCATTGCAGGAAGAGCTGCGCCGGACATTGGAAGAAATCGACCGGTTGGCCGACGACAGGCGTCAACTGTCGGAAGCGATTGCAGACAGTCAGGGGCGCATTCGGGACTTACGCGAGGCAGCCGTCAAACTGGCGCCGGACATGCCGTTGCCGGAGGGGCTGGGGCCGATTGCGGTATTTGCGCGACTGGATGAAGCTTGCAAGCTGTCCCGGTCACGACATGCGGAACGCGAGAGGCTGACCCGTGATCGTGATCGGGCACGGCGCGAGATGGCTTCTGCCCGTGAAGCATGGGAAAAGGCTCGATCGCAACTGTTGAACGACTGGACCGATGCCGGGCTCGTGGAGCCGTGCAGCCTGGAGGCTCTGGAAACGATGCAGCAGCGTGCGGCGAAGTTTGAGAAGTTGAACCAGGATATTGCCGAGACGGAGGCGGTTCTGCGCGGGCGCTGGGGAGATGAAGTGCCGGCTGCGAGCGCCGAACTGGCGGAAAACAGTGTGGTGGTGCTGGAAGCTCGACTGGAGGATGTTGCCTCCGAGTTGAAACGCACGCGTGACGAGCGCGAAACGCTTGCCAACCAGCGCCGAGATGCGGATCGCGCGCTGGAGGCCATGCGGGAAGTGCACGATGTCAATGCAGCCGTGCAGGATCGCACCGATGCCCTCGAGGCCCTATTCAACAAGCTGGAAGAACGCTACCGACTGCAGCTCGCCAAGCTGATCCTCGATCAAGCCTATCGCGAGGCCAGTGATGGTGGCCAAGGCATCGAGGAAATGGCCAGCACCTATTTTGTCGAGCTGACGGATGGGGCGTACAGCGGCCTTCGCATCAGCGATGAGGACCCATCCAAGCCCGGGCTGGTGGCGGTTGAGTCGGCTCGGAATGAAAAAACGCTGGATGAATTGTCGGCCGGAACGCGTGACCAGATCTGGCTGGCACTACGATTGGCGGGCATTGTTGCGGCTGCCAGGGAGACGCCGTTCCCGTTGTTGCTGGATGACTCACTGGTGCAGTTTGACGATACTCGCGCCAAGGCTGCACTCAAGTTGCTGCACCGAATCTCCGCACAAGTACAGGTGATCTTGTTCACCCACCACGATCATGTCGCCGATCTGGCCCGGGATGTCGTGCCCGAGGCCGATTTCGGATTGGTTGTGCTGCCCGGGGTCAGTGGTGCCATGCGCGAGCGAGCCGCCAGCAAGACAACGCGACAGCGGTACAGTCGTCCGGTATTGGAACAAAGCGAGGAAGCCGTCAGCATCGAAACTGGAATGATTGACGATCTCGTTCAGCCCGTGCCTGGCCACAATGCCAATAACGTGGATGAGGCAAGAGGGATAATTCTGGCTGTGTTGGATGATGCATCAGCGCCTATGGGCAAGGCCGCCATTCTCGAAGCGGCAATGGGAAAGGGGTATCGCATCGAGTCCGTCTGGTTGCAAGCCATCAACAGTTTGCTGGTCGATCAGGCCGTCAAAAAGGAAGGCGAGAAGAAGGGGACGAAGTATCGGGTCGCGTGAGATCCGAGTCATGAGCCGCGGGAGTTCGGACGCCATCGTCAATAGACTGGATGGGGATTTCTGTAGATCGCCAGGTCGTTCAATGCATCCCAAAGTTGGTCGGCAATGTGGTCCCAGTTACATTGAGCCTTGCGGCCAAATTCGTGGGATTCAACGAAGTGTCTCAGTACCCGTGCAAAATCGCCGTGACTCCGGATGGCACCTGGAAGTGCTGATGAAGGGACATCGGACGGAAGGTTTTGGTTGCTGATCTCCTCATCCTTGAGGACTGTTTCGCGGCTCGGAGGTAACGTGATCAGATATCTGTAGATATCGGTTGCGACGGCGAGATAGCGCCATTGCTCCACATGGCAGGGAACTTCATCGACCTCGAAGCCATATGGGTTGGCAAGAAACAGCGTTGAGACCATGTATTCGATCAACGTAGGGCATTCACGCCACTCGGGTGACTGCGATAATGCTTCAAGATACTCTTCGGGCTCCCCCTCCTCACGACGCTCCTCGAGACGCAATTGCAGCGCCAGGTCGTGGCTAGCCTTGTATCCGGCCGATTTCATGAACAGGTGGTAGCGAGAGTAGAAGCTTGCCGCAGCCGGACGCAATATGGTCACTTCGTTCAGGCCTCTGAGGTAAGTGAGAAAAGATATCGAAGCGCGCGCCCTGAAGCTGACCAGATACCAACCGTCGTCGTCTTCGGTTACCTGAATGATCTTGCCAATTCGCCGTGCCTTGAAATGCTCCAACGCCAGCGAGCTCACACGCAATACGAACTTTGTACCCTGACTCTCCTCCCCCGAGGCATCGCCGGCCACCAAGGTGCGCAATGATGGTATTGATTCCGGCTCACAGTCGCGCCCGGGCCAAGTTGCGTGCGCCGTTGTCTGCCGGATATGGGTGACGTCTTCGAGCGATATTCGAATGGATTCTTCTGCGCCCTCCGGCCAGAATTCAATCGCCATGCGATTCGGCATTTCGAGAAGAAAGTGTGAGATCGAGCCTGTGGCCTTGAAAACGCGGCGCTCCACCACCGATCCGCCGGCGTCATACCGATTGACGATGGCCTTAATCTCCACCTTCGACCGCTCCAGAATGGCGGTGTGCACGCCCTTGATGACCTCAGGCTTGATCAAGGGCTCGTCGAGTTCAGGGCGCGCTGGCACGATGCGGAAAGCATTCAGCCACCGAACGTCCTGACTCACGGACGCAGAATGGCGTTCAAGCTGTTCCTGAGCGTTGGCGAAAACCTTCTCCAGTGGCTCTTTTATTTGCTCCGGAAGCACACCCTCGGTCAGGCGTTTCAGCATCAGGAGTGCGACCGGCTTGATGAGTTCAGTCAGCTTGCCGACTCTGGATGCCTCATAGCGTGTGCCGTCTCGTTTAACCTCGCCAGCCTGAAGCAGTACTTGGAGATCACGCAACAGGAGACGCTTGAGCGACTGCATTGCGATATGCTCAGATGTCGTCTTCCGGGGCGGGGCTGATTTGGCGTTTCCCCCGGGATCGCGAATGACTGGAGCCGATTTCTTCCGCCGTATCGGACTTGATTTGGGCAGAAAGATTGCGAACTCGGGGTCGCCACGCAGCGTTTTCGCGAGCTCGTCTACGCTGAATGAAGTTGTTTTGGAGTTGAGGTAGTCCCGAATGAAATTGCGTCGATCCGTGATTTGCGCCGCGCTGTGGCGTGCACCGGGCTTCCATTTCGCGTGTGCTCCCGAATCGCCGTGGGCCTTGTCGATCAACCACCGCGCGACCGGTTCCAACTGCGGCTCCAAGGAGTGGTTGAACGAGCGACCAATCTGGAGGCAGGGCTCGTACTCTCCCTGGAAGTGAGTGACGCTGGTCGATGGCAAGACTCCATCACTGACATCGATATAGCCTTCCGCGACGAGGGATCGTATCTGATCCATGACGGTCGAGCGCGGCAACTTGACGAGAGTTCCGTGGATGTTGATGAGCGTACCAAGCTCAACATCGTCATCTGTCCCGATGGCAGCGAGAAGGTGCGCAAGCAACAATTCCTTGCGGGCAGAGGATCTGAGCGCAGCACGGGCCTCGGTGATGTTCATGGCTCAGGGGCAGCATGGGTTGAACGGATTGCGCTGTAGCATGGCACATCCCGCGACAGACGTTGTCGCGCACGCTGGGCGCAGCCACCGGTTTCATCATCCGAAGGTGCTGTTTGAACGGACACGCATGTCTAGCTCCCGGCTGCCAACATGCGTGGCAACACCTATTGGCATGCCCAGCCGCAAGAGGTTGCCCATGTCCCTCTGGTTGTGGGTCGCGGCACTCCACTGATCCATTCATTTTGGCCACGATGTCGGCAACGGCGTATGGCGATGGCCCTCGCGACCGGCTGGGAGTTGCCAGATACGCGAGCACGGCCCGCAACGCCGCAGTCAGCTCGGGGCTCCTACCTTCCAGCCAGCGCAGATGCGGCGCCAGTAGCTCGAAGGACATGATTTCGTGGTCCACGACCAGGCCGTAGCAGGTCCGTGCACGTTCTCCGACCGATCGGAGCTTGCCGACGTCGTGCAGCAGGTAGGTAACTTGGCCGATGGAGGGTGCCCACGGGTCATCTGGCAGGACATGCCTCGCGATGTCGGCGACCCGATCCAGCATTTCGGTACTGTGGACGAGCAGTCCACCGACGTAGGCGTGATGGTGCTTGACACTCGCACGACAGGAAAGGAATGGCACGCCGATGTCCGGATCGAGCAACACGCGACGAAGGAAGCCGTCCAAAGGAAACGGCAGCTCGGCTTCCAGCCTGGACAATCGAGCAAAGGCCGGGATGGCCTCGGCCGAGCAACGATAGCCCGGAAGGAGGGCCGTCGCTAACCCGACCTCGCTGGGCTCACGCGCGGCCAGGCAATGCACGCGCAGCTGGATCTCACCCGCGAACGTGCCGATTTGACCGACGGGCTCAAGAATGAAGTGCAACACCCGACGGGCTCAAGAATGAAGTGCAACACCCATAATATGATAGGGTGTTGCACTTCATTCTTGAGCCCGTCCCTGCATGTCATGCGTTCAGAGCGCTTGCTGCGCAAAGAACGGTTCGGCGCTCGCTCCAAGCAAGCAAAGACCTGACGCTTTTTCTTCAACCCCGGCAAGGCGGAGCCGGGCGCTTGAGAACGACCACGATGTTCGCAAGCTGCACCGGCACATGGGCCTGCCGTGCTGAGGGTTAACCTGGGCGGATTGATCGCCGCGACCTCATTCCTCCATCGGTACCAGGCGCAGATCCTGGAAATCGAAGCTGAAATCGGTCAGTGGGGATGCCGCATTGATGCGCAGCTCGCGTGGCTTGCCATCGGCATCGAGACTGAAGCTGGCGAAGGCATCGGCGTTGAGTGAACGGTCATGCCAGCGCACCAGGAAGCTGTCGTGCTGCCAGGGTGTCATATCGCCCACCAGTTGCGCCGTGCGGGCAAAGCGCAGGGTGAGCTTGCCTTTGTCGTGGCTGATTACGACATCGCCATACCAGGGATCACGCCAGGTTCCGGCATAGGCCGTCAATGGCAGCGAGGGTGGTGCCTTCCTGGCGCGTGCGTCGAGATGTTTTTGCCAGCTCTCATCGGCCCTGGCATTGCGGGCGGCCTCGGCTGCCGCATAGGCGGCGATCCAATCCTTCTTTGGCGCATCGAGGAAGGCATCGAGGATGCGCATGGTGACGGATTGGAAGGCCGAGCCGTTTTCCTGATTGGTCAGCACCACCATGCCGAAGCCGGCATCGGGCACCAGAGTTACGCGTGACACCATGCCGGGCCAGCCGCCGGTATGGGAAACGATTTTCTTGCCGCGATAATCGTTGAGCACCCAGCCTTCGCCGTAGCCGGAGAAGTTTGGTGTGGCTTCGGCCAGTTCTGGAACGGATGGCTTGCCGACCGGAATCGGAGTCAGCACGCTCCACATTTCGTGCTGGCGCTTTTCGCTGAACAGGCGTAGGGGTTCACCCTCGGCATCGTGGCCATACACCCCACCGGCAAGCTGGGCGCGAATCCATTGCGCCATATCGTGCACGCTGGAATAGATGCCGCCAGCACCCGAATTGTTGGCCCAGGCCAGTTGGGCAACCGGTTTGAGATCCTTGAAATCGTAAGGCGCGTGGCCGATGGCGATATTGGTATCGCCGGGCTTCAAGGCCAGATAGTTGATGCGGGTATCGTCCATGCCCAGCGGGGTGAAAAAGTGCTGTTGCAGAAAATCGCCGAAGCTCTGGCCGGAAACTTCCTCGATCACCAGTTGCGCCACGCCGTAGAGGATATTGTCGTAGGCATATTGGGCGCGGAAGCTGCCCTTGATTGGCATATTGGCCAGGCGCTCGACCACCTCGCGCGTGCTGTAATCGGTGGTGGGCCAATAGAGCAGATCGCCGGCACCCAGGCTCAGGCCACTGCGGTGGGCCAAAAGATCGCGGATGCGCATTTCGTGGGTGACGTACGGATCGGCCATGCGAAACCAGGGCAGGTGTTCGATGACCCGGTCGCCCATGTCGAGCTTGCCCTCATCGGCCAGCACCGAGAGCGCAGCGGCGGTGAAGGCCTTGGTGTTGGAAGCAATGGCGAACAGGGTCTTGCCATCCACCGGCTCGGGTTTGCCAAGTTCACGCAGGCCGTAGCCGGCCTCCAGCACCACTTCGCCATCCTTGACGATGGCCAAGGCAATGCCGGGCACCTTGAACTGGCTGCGCACCGCATCGACGTACTCGCCAAAATCATCGAGCTGGGCGGGCAGGGTGGAAGATGGGGTTTCAAAACCCTTGGGCTGATCGGCCTGCACCGGCAGTGCAAGCAGCAGGGCAACAAAGGCGAGGGGGTACAGGCAGCGGCGGGGCGATGAAGCGTGCATGGGAATCTCCGGTTCCAGACCGGTGCAGTATGCCAGCCTGATATTCCGATACGATGCGAGCACGATTGCACCTTGTCCGGAATGTTCCGAGTTTTGCCATGAAACGTTTGTTGCTGTTGATTGCACTGGTTGCCGGAGTCTGGATCTGGCAGCACCCGCCGGGGCCGGCGCATGTCACCATCGATGCCAGTAGCAGCGGGCTAGACGCTCCCCTTGCGCAGTCCAAACCAGAGGCCTCGGGGCTGGCCGATTTTCTTCCCGCCGAAGCACAGCACACCCTGGATCTGATCCGGCGCGGCGGGCCGTATCCGTATCGACAAGATGGCAGCGTGTTCGAAAACCGCGAAGGCCGCTTGCCACGCGCAGCGCGCGGCACCTACCGCGAGTACACCGTACGAACCCCCGGTGCGCGTGATCGCGGCGCGCGCCGCATCATCACCGCCGGCTCGCCGCCCAGCGCCTACTGGTACACCGATGATCACTACCGCAGCTTTCGCCGTTTCGAGGTGGCGCCATGAGTGAAGAAGAGAATTTCCTGATCGGCGAACCTTCCGACAACGGCGTGTGGTTTGTGGGTGAGAGCGAGCTGGAATCCATCCTGGCCGTGGTCAGAGGGCCGGATGTGCGCCTGCACCTGAGCCGCATCGATCTGGCCGGTTGCGAGGACGATGAAGCCCTGTTCCAGCGCATGGCCTCGCGCCTGCGCTTTCCCGCATGGTTCGGGCACAACTGGGATGCCCTGCAGGACTGCCTGCGCGATCTGTCCTGGTTGCCGGCCGAAGGCCATGCACTGGTCTTCGAGCGCGTCGTGCAATTTCGGAGCGCCCGTGAAAACAGCTTCGATACCCTGCTCGATATCCTCGAAACCGTGGCCGAAGAGGCTGAAGACCATGACCAGCCCTGGCAGGTTTTCATGGTCTTGCCCGATGCGGAATTCGATCAGGCCGAAGCAGAGGCGTCGGCCTGATCAAAACGGGCTCAGCGCGAGGCCGTGGCTCCCAGTTGGTTGTTGCTGCGATCGCGATCTGGCAGAACCTGATCGGGATCGATGCGAGCCGCCACGATCGGACTGGCTTCGTCGAAAGCCACATCAACCTGGCTGCGTTGTTGCCAGGTTTCCACCGGCAGGCGCAAGCGCTCCTTCTTGCCATTGGCGAACTCGACTTCGAGTGTGGCCGGCATGACCAGTTGCTCGCGATTGGCGATGGTGACGCGAGCGCGGCTGTCGGGTGGGCCGGGGCGACGTTGCTTGGGCTGCGGCGCTTCACCGACTTGCTGGATGGCGGTGATGGCCATGTCCAGTTGCCAGTTTTGTTCGAACCAGCCGCGCCAGAACCAGCCCAGGTCTTCGCCCGCCGAGCTTTCGATTGAACGGAAGAAATCCGAGGGCGATGGATGCTTGAAGGCCCAGGCCCGGGTGTATTCGATCAGGGCCTGATCGAAGCGCTCCGGCCCGATGATCTCGTTGCGCAGCAGAACCAGGCCAAGCGCGGCCTTGTAGTAGGTGACGGGGTGACGGTATTTCTCGCTCACCGCATCGGCAATCGACAGGATCGAGGGCGCGTGCGCATCGGCCAACAGTGGCAGGATCTCATCCGCCGGGTTGCCGCCGCCGGGAGCGTATTCACCATCGCGCTTGGGCCCGAACTCGCCGTTGTTGAAAGTGTCGGCAATCAGCACATCGATGAAGGTGTTGAAACCCTCATCCATCCAGGCATCGCGGCGCTCGTTGCTGCCCACGATCATCGGATACCAGTTGTGCCCCATCTCGTGCGCGGTCAGGCCGAACAGGCCCATGCTGCCGGTGCTTTTCCACCAGTCAAACACGATGCCGGGGTATTCCATGCCACCGGCCACGCCGGCCTCGGCCACGGCCGTCGGCCAGGGATAGGAAAACCAGCGCGAGAAGCCCTCGATGCTGCCCTTCACGTATTCGGTGGAACGAGCCCAATCGGCACCTTCTTCCAGACTCTCGACCGGATAGGCCGACATTGCCAGTGCGGTCTTGCCCTCGGGTAAATTGATGCGGGCCGCGTCCCAGACATAGGCGCGTGAAGCCCCGAAAGCCACGTCACGCGTGCTTTCCATGCGGAAGCGCCAGGTGCGGGTATCGGTCGCAGGTTTTGCCCGGGTTTCCGTATTGACTTCATCCACGCTGCGAATGAAGACGGTCTTGTCGCTGCGCCGGGCCTGTTCCAGGCGCTGACGTTGCAGCGTGCTCAATACCGCATCGGGATTGACCAGCTCACCCGAGCCGACCACGATCATGTCGGCAGGCACCGTCACGGCGTAGTTGAAATCCCCGTATTCGAGATAGAACTCACCGTTGAGAAAGGGTTGGGTATCCCAGCCGCGCAGATCGTCGTACACCGCCATGCGCGGGTAGAACTGCGCCACCTCGAACACCCGCCCATTGCGCGAATCGTACCAATCGGTGCGCCCGCCAAACTCCGGAATCACATGCTGCCAGTCGATGTGGATGTCGATCGTCCCACCTTTGCCAGCCACGGGAGTGGGCAGATCAATGCGCATGCGGGTGTCGTTGACCCGATAGCGGGCATCGGTGACTTTGCCGGCCGTGCCAACCTCCACTTTGGCCAGTTCGAAACCTTCGGTATGGCGTGCCTGAGGTGGATTGAGGCCGCCGGTGTAATTGCCGCGTGCATCGGTGCGATAGCGGTTTTGATCGAGTTGAAGCCATAGATGATCAAGCGCTTGCGGACTGTTGTTGGTGTAATGGATGACTTCGCTGCCCCGCAAGATTCGGGTTTCGGAGTCGATTCGGACTTCGATGTCGTAATCGGCCCGGTTCTGCCAGTACGCAGGTCCAGGACGACCATCGGCACCGCGGTAGGCATTGACCGGCTGCGGGTAATCAAAGGGGGCAAAGCTGAGGCGCGGGTCATAGTTTGAGTCGGCAGCCTGTGCCGTGGAAATGGCGAACAAGGCGAGGATGGCGAGCAAGGACTTCATTCCTGGGATTCCTCGGGGCAGTGCGTGACGATCATTGGCAGGATGCGGGTGGATCGCCCGCATTGTCGGTTGATCGCGGCACCGGCGATGCCGCCAGAAGTCATGCCCGGCGTTGACAGCGATCGTCGGGAGGCTTGACGATGCGCCTGGGTAGTAGTATTACTACTACATGCCTTTGACCGACACCCAAACCGCCATCCTCACCCTGATTGCCGAACGCATCGAGGCCGAGGGTATGCCGCCGTCACAGACGGAAATTGCTCACGCCTTCGGCTTCAAGAGCGTGCGCGCCGCGCAGTATCACCTCGAAGCCCTGGAGCGCGAAGGTGCAATCGAGCGCTTGCCGGGCCGGGCGCGCGGTATCCGGATCCGACAGATGCCGGCCTTGCCACAGGGTGAGTTGAACCTGCTCCCTCCTGCCAACGATGAACTGCTGCATCTACCGGTGCTGGGTCGGGTTGCAGCAGGCTCCCCCATTGGCTCGGGGGCCGATGCCGAGGACGGCAACACGCTTGCGCTGGATCGGAATCTGTTCCATCCCGCACCCGATTACCTCTTGCGAGTGGAGGGCGATTCGATGCGCGAGGAGGGCATCCTCGATGGTGATCTGGTTGGGGTGCAGCGCAGTGCTCAAGCCCGCAGCGGGCAGATCGTGGTGGCACGCGTGGATGGGGAAATCACCATCAAGCGCCTGGAGCTTTCGCCCGATCGCTTGCGCTTGCTGCCCTGCAATGCCGATTACGCCCCGATTGAAGTGCCTGCCGATGCCGAGTTCGCGGTCGAAGGCCTGTACTGCGGATTGCTGCGACCCAATCGGAGCCTGCCCCTGTGAAACCCGTGATACGGCATTTTCCCAGTGCACATTGCGCAGTTTTGCTTATGCCCATTCCGGTTTATTCCGATGCGGTTGCAGCGCGCCTGCATGCATCCTGCACACCACCCACGGCCCGTCTCAGGATTTGAGATGAGCCTGTTCCACACTCTCCCCACACTCACTCACACCCGAGGATTTCCCCATGGATGACAACAAGAAGCGCGCACTCTCGGCCGCCCTTTCCCAGATCGAGAAGCAGTTCGGCAAGGGCGCAGTCATGCGCATGGGCGACAAGGTGGCCGAGGCCGCCGAAGTCATCAGCACCGGCTCGCTGATGCTGGATATCGCACTCGGCATCGGCGGCTTGCCCAAGGGCCGCGTGGTCGAAATCTACGGCCCGGAATCCTCCGGCAAAACCACCCTGGCGCTCCAGACCATCGCCCAGTGCCAGAAACAGGGCGGCACCGCCGCCTTCGTCGATGCCGAGCACGCGCTCGATCCCACCTACGCCGCCAAGCTTGGGGTGAAGGTCGAGGATCTTCTGGTCAGCCAGCCCGATACCGGCGAGCAGGCCCTGGAAATTGCCGACATGCTGGTGCGTTCCAATGCCGTGGACATGGTGGTGGTCGACTCGGTCGCGGCCCTGACCCCGCGTGCCGAAATCGAGGGCGACATGGGCGATCAGCTCCCCGGCTTGCAGGCCCGCCTGATGAGCCAGGCCCTGCGCAAACTCACCGGCAACATCAAGCGATCCAATTGCCTGGTCGTCTTCATCAACCAGTTGCGCATGAAGATCGGCGTGATGATGCCCGGTCAAAGCCCGGAAGTGACCACCGGCGGCAACGCGCTCAAATTCTATGCCTCGGTGCGCCTGGACATCCGCCGCATCGGCTCGGTCAAGAAGGGCGAGGAGATCATCGGCAACCAGACCAAGATCAAGGTCGTCAAGAACAAGATGGCTCCGCCCTTCAAGCAGGTCATCACCGAGATCCTCTATGGCGAGGGCATCAGTCGCGAGGGCGAACTGATCGACATGGGCGTGGAGGCGAAGATCGTCGACAAGTCCGGTGCCTGGTATGGCTATGGCGATACCCGCATCGGCCAGGGCAAGGACAACGCCCGCCAGTACCTGCGCGAGCATCCCGAGATCGCGCTCGAACTCGAAGCGCGCCTGCGCGAAAAGTACGTGCCCGAGATCGGTATCGCCGGCGACGCCGATGCCGACGAAGCGGCGGAGGCGTGAACAAGCCCGACCGGCACGATGCTTCCCAGGGTGGCAATACCCCGTCACCCTGGCGTGTCGTGCAACTGCCCGAATCCTTCCGGCACGAGACCGGCGCCTCCCGCGGACGTGCCCCTGCTGCCGCTGTCGCTTCCTGCGGCACGGCGCAGGTGCCGCACAACGAGGACGTCGCGGCGAACACGCGACGCGAGGCCGATCCGCGTCGCAAGGCGCTGGAGTTGCTCACTCGACGCGAGCATTCACGGCGCGAACTGTGCGGAAAACTGCGCGCGCGAGGGTTCGATGCGGAAGTCGTGGCACAAACGATCGATGAGATGAGCGGGCGCGGTTGGCAGGACGAGAGCCGCTTCGCTCACACGCTGGCGCGAAGTCGCGTGGCCTCGGGGCATGGGCCGCTGCGCATCCGTGCCGAATTGCAGCAGCACGCAATTGCCGATGCCATCATCGAGGCGGCCCTGTCGGCCTGTGAAACGGACTGGAACGCGCGCGCGGCCGAACTTGTGCAGCGCCGTTTCGGGCTTGCCAGAGCGCATGATCGCAAGGAGATTGCACGCCGTGGCGCCTTCCTGCAACGGCGCGGCTTCGATCTGGATGCCATCCGTCATGCCCTTGGGCGGGGCGAAGGCTAGGGAACCTTCGAACAGGTCGTCATTGCGAGGAGTGAAACGACGCAGCAATCCAGAAGCCTTGAAAATCAAGCAACTGGATTGCTTCGCTGCGCTCGCAATGACGAGGTTCCGACGTCAGACCATCGAACCCGGATCCGATCCGGTCGCAATATCGCCGCTGCTGCTGCCGGGCCTGATATTCTTGCCTGTCCTCACATCCGTGCCGCCGAGCACGTCT
>WBZR01001664.1_pt1 | contig 26571 bp, 16 predicted proteins | sample 5204231 | NCBI WGS metagenome assembly WBZR01 (sample SAMN12412403, study PRJNA552823) | activated sludge metagenome | isolation source: activated sludge from anammox sidestream of wastewater treatment plant... | place: USA: Virginia | collected 2017-08
AATGTCGGGATGGGCGGCGAGGGCGGCCTCGACCTCCACGGGGGAGACGCGGTAGCCGAGCGCTTTCATGATCTCGTTGTTGCGCCCGAGGTGGGTGATGTAGCCCTCGCCATCCATGCGGCCGATGTCGCCGCCCGCGAACCATTGGCCGCGCACGACCTCCTCCTGCTCCTCCGGCCGGCCCCAGTAGCCGAGCATGAGCCCCGGATCGGAGCGATGCACGGCGATGAGGCCGTCGGTGCCGGCGGGTTGGGGATCGTCGCCGCCGCCGAGGGCGAGAATGGTGACGCGGCGGCCCCGCTGCGCCTTGCCGACGGCGCCGGGCTTTCTCGGCACGCCGGGTCCGGTCGAGATGTAGGTCGAGATCTCGCTCATCCCCAGGGCTTCGTAAAGCGCCCGACCCGTGTGGGCCTGCCAGTCCTCGAACAGGCCCGGCGGCGGGGCTTCCCCCGCCATCAGCGCGTGACGCAGCGTCGGGATCGCGGTGGGGGTGAGGCGCGCGTATTTCAGCATCCGGCGGAAGACGCCGGGCACGCCCGCAAAGAGCGTCGCGCGCGTGCTGTCGATCAAGGCCGGCCAGAGAGCCGGATCCTTCTCGCCGGTATAGACGATGGCGGTGGCGCCGTTGGCCCAGGGGTCGGTGAGACCGACGCCGAGCGTGAAGGTCCAGTTGAATGCGCCCGCATGCAGCACGCGGTCGTCGGGCGTGATGCCGTACCAGCCCTGGTACATGGGACGGCGCCCGAGGGCAGCGCGCTCCGCGTGGAGCACCCCCTTCGGGTTGGCCGTGGTGCCGGAGGTGTAGATGAGGAAAGCCGGCGTCTCGGCGAAGGTCGGCGCGTAGTCCATGCGCGGCCCCTCGCGCATCATGCGCGCGACGTCGTCGGGCGAAAGGACGAGCGGGGCTCGTCCCTCTGCCGTGGGGAGCGGGGTCGCCGAGGCGATGGCGGCGGCGGCGCTGTCGGCAAGCAGGAACCGCGCCTCGCGATCGGTGAGCTGGCTGGAAGCGGGCAGCGCGACGAGCCCGGCGGCGATGGCACCGAAGAAGAGGATCGCATAGGCGCTCGTGTTGTCGAGGCGGATCATGACGCGGTCGCCCTCGGCGAGGCCCAGGGCGCGGAGTGCGCCGGCCGTGCGCAGCACGGCGTCTTCGAGGCCGGCGTAGGTCCACACCTCGGACGGTCGTGCCGCGTCGGCGCCGTCGATGACGATGAGCGCCGGCTTTTCCGGCGTCGCCGCCACGGCGCCGGCGAGGCAGTAGCGCGCCATGTTGAACGGCGGGTTTTCGGGAGGCGTGAAGAGGGGCGTGTACATGGGTTGCGCTTTGCGGCCGGCGTCAGGTCTCGGGTCTCGGGTCAGCTCTTAGGCCGTATCCACCAGGTGTCGAGGTTGAATCCGAAGAGCGGCATCCGGCCCGGATGTGCAAGGCGCGTCCAGGAGGCGATCCACTGCCGCGGCGGGAAGAAGAGCGGAATGACATAGTGGCCGGAGAGCAGCACGCGGTCGAGGGCGCGCACGGCCGAGACGAAGTCGTCGTTCGAGCGCGCGGCGAGCATGGCCGCGATCATGGCGTCGGCGGCGGGGTTGCGGACGCCGGCGTAATTGTACGATCCCGGATCGTCGGCCACGCGCGACGACCAGCGGAAGAGCTGCTCGTTGCCCGGCGAGAGCGACGACGGCCAGGTGAACTGGATCATGTCGTAGTCGTAGTCCTTGAGACGCGCCTGGTACTGGGCGCTATCGACCACGCGGATCCGCGCGGCGATGCCGAGCCGCGCGAGATCGCCCGTGAACGCGCCGAGGAGGCGCTCCTGGCCGGTGTTGGAGGCGAGGATCTCGAAGGCGAGCGGGGTGCCGGTCTTGCCATCGACGAGGCGGCCTCCCTCGAGGGCATAGCCGGCCGCTTCCAGCATCTCGAAAGCGCGGCGCGCGTTGGCGCGGTTCTGGGGCGTGCCGTCGCTCTCGGGCACATGCCAGGTCCCGTCCAGGATCTCGGGCAGGACCGAGCCCGCGAACGGCGCGAGCAGCGTGCGCTCGCGTGCATCAGCGGGGCGGCCGGCCGACGACAGCATCGAGCGCTCGAAATAGCTCTGGCTGCGCCTGTAGAGGCCGTGGAAGAAGCTCTTGTTGACCCATTCGAAGTTGAAGAGGTGGATGAGCGCTTCACGCACGCGCGGATCGGCGAAGACGGCGCGGCGCGTGTTGAAGACGAGCCCGGTCATGCCGGCCGGAAGGCCGATCGGAATCTCCTCGCGCGCGACGCGCCCGTCGCGGACGGCGGGAAAATCGTAGCGCTTGGCCCACATGGCCGGATCATCCTCGTTGCGCAGGTCGAGGGCGCCGGTCTTGAACGCCTCGAACTGGGTCGAGGCTTCGCGGTAGTATTCGAAGCGGATCTCATCGAAATTGAAGCGGCCGCGATTGACGGGCAGGTCGCGCGCCCAATAGTCGGGGTCGCGCCGATAGGTGATGGAGCGGCCGGGATCGACGGCGGCGATGCGGTAGGGGCCCGATCCGATCAGGGGCGCGAGCGTGGTCTCCTCGAACCTCTCCGCCGACATGGCGTGGCGCGGCAGGACCGGCATCAGGCCGAGAATGAGCGGCAGCTCGCGGTCCCCGCCATCGGCGAAGACGAAGCGGATCTCATGCTCGGACAGCACCTCCGTGCGCGCGACCTTTTTGTAGTAGGTGCGGTAGTTGGGCCGGCCCCGGTCGCGCAGCACCTCGAACGAGAACAGAACGTCGGCGGCCGTCAGCGGCGTGCCGTCCGAGAACCGCGCGCGCCTGTCGAGGCGGAAGGTGACCTCACTGCGATCGTCCGGGACATCGATCGTCTCGGCGATGAGGCCGTAGAGCGTGAACGGCTCGTCCTGGCTGCGCGCCATCAGGCTTTCGACGACGAACTCGCGGATGCCCTGCACCGGCTCGCCGCGCACGATCATGGGATTGAGATTGTCGAAGGAGCCCGGCGAGCCGAGGGTGACGCGGCCGCCCTTGGGGGCATCGGGCGAGACGTAGGGAAAAGCGGCAAAGCCCGGCGCGAGAGCCGGCTCACCGTGCATGGCAATGGCGTGGGCCGGCTCGGCATGGGCCGCAGGGGCGGGGACTGCGAGGGACGCCAGGGCCCAGAGGGCCGCGAAGGTCATTCGTCGTCGCACGGGGTCGTTCCTTTTCCGGGAGGCCGCCGCCTCGCACTGCCCTCGTTCGTGTCCGCCGCGAGATCGCGGACCCTGGGATCCGATGGCCGGCTCCGCGCCGGCGCGAGCACCGAAAGCCAGTGCGTTGGATTTGCTGGCGGCCCACGGCTCACGTAGCACACATCGGACGATCGGAAATGGCGGATCGATGCGGCGTCCGAGTGGCGGGATTGCCACGGGGTCGCCACATCCACCTGTGCATGATGCGGGCTCGGTTTCTACGGTCACGGGATTGCCTCATTCGGGGCTTTAGTGCCCGGCCGGATGACGCGAAATGCGTCAGGGGGCGCGCGCCGATTGAGCGCTGCGGGATGGGACTGGGCCGCTGGCCGGAGAGCGCCAAACGGCTCCTGAACTGGCTCAAAGACGAAAGGTCGATTTTCCGATGTCGCACAAAGATGGCATTGCAGCGGGCTTGGGACGCGGCGTGATTGCGGGCGGCGCCGCCCTGGCCCTGGCGTTGGGGCTCGCCGTGCTCCAGGGGCCGGCTCAGGCTCAGGACGCCAAGAAGGATGCCGCACCGGCCGCCAAGAAGACCGCGGCGCCGGCCGCGAAGGATGCCAAGGCGCCGGCCGGCAAGCAGAGCGCCTGGGTCAAGCTCTGTGAGAAGGCGCCGCTCGTCCAGCACGACAAGGACGGCAAAGAGGTCAAGAGCGAGAAGAACATCTGCCTCACGCATCACGAGCGCCTCGACGGCAACTCGGGCATGGTCCTCGTATCGGCCGCTATCCGTCAGGTCGAGGGCAACGACAACGATCACCTCATGATCATGGTGCCGCTCGGCATGGCGCTGCCTCCCGGCGTCAAGGCTGCGGTCTACACCAAGGAGCAGTGGGAGAAGGCCGCGAAGAACGAGAAGATCGACGACAAGGACCTGAAGCCGATCGATCTCAAGTTCTCGCTCTGCCACGCGTCGGGCTGCACGGCCGAGACCGAGGCGACGAAGGACATCATCGAGCAGATGAAGGTCGGCGGCGGGATCATGATCCTGGCCATGAACGCGCAGGCCCAACCGATCGGCTTCCCGGTTCCGCTCGACGGCTTCGCCGATGCGTTCGCCGGCAAGCCGGTCGACAACGCCGAGTACAAGAAGGCGCGCGGGCAGCTCATGGCGCAGATCCGCCAGCGCCAGCAGGAAGCCTACGAGAAGTTCAAGGCAGAGAAGATGAAGGACCTGCCGCCGCAGCCGGGCGCCGCCGAAGCCGCAGCGGCCGCCGCCAAGAAGGATGCGAAGCCGGCCGAAAAGAAGTAAGGCGGGTTGCGAAGCACCACGGAAGAGGCCGTCCGCGAGGGCGGCCTTTTTCATGGCCGGCTCGTCTCATCTCCCCTGCGTCGCCCGCGCGCGACCCACCGGGGCAACCGCCGGGGCAACCCGCCGGGATCGCGGCGCACCTCGCCAGGAGGGCCGGGTCAGTGAGGCTGGATGAAGACGCGGTAGCGGCCTTCCTCGTCCTCGATGAAGTAGTCGTCGAGCTGAGGGTGGCGCAGCGGCTCGCCGCTCTCGTCGGGCAGCAGGTTCTGCTCGGAGACGTAGGCGATGTACTCGGTCTCGGCGTTCTCGGCGAGGAGATGGTAGAACGGCTGGTCCTTGACGGGCCGGCTCTCGGCCGGAATCGAGAGATACCAATCCTCGGTGCTGTTGAAGACGGGATCGATATCGAACACCACGCCACGGAACGCGTACACGCGGTGGCGCACCACCTGGCCGAGAGCATACTTCGCCCGACGGATGTCGGGCGCGGCGGATCCGATTGCAACCTTGCGTGATCGCGGCGTCGGCTGACTTTGCTTGCGTGGCATTGTCCTATCCCCGGTGGGGCATTCGAGGGGACGAGGCGATCGATGTCAACCGATCACTGGAACATAGTTGACAGGTCGGTCGGAGGACGCGCGCGTCAAAACCCGTATGCGGCCGCGCGGTCGGGATCCTTCGCGGCCACGAGACGCGCCAGATCGACGATCACCTTGGCCTGCTTCCAGGTGGCGTCGTCCTGCATCTTGCCGTCGATCATCACGGCTCCGGTTCCGTCCGGCATGGCGTCCAGAATGCGCCGCGCGAAGGCTACCTCCTTCACGTCGGGCGAGAAGACGCGCTTGGCGATGTCGATCTGAGACGGATGCAGCGACCAGGCGCCGAGGCAGCCCTGAATGAAGGCGTTGCGGAACTGGGCTTCGCACCCCGCACCATCGGCGAAATCGCCGAAGGGGCCATAGAAGGGTTTGAGGCCATAGCTCAGGCAGGCATCGACCATCCGCCCGACCGTGTAATGCCAGAGATCCTGCTGGTAGCGCGCGCGGGGGGCGCCCGCATCGGAGCCCGCGTCGGCGAGCACGCCGTAGTCGGGATGCCCGCCGCCGACGCGGGTCGTCTTCATGCCGCGGGAGGCGGCGAGATCCGCCGGCCCGAGGCTCATGCCGTGCATACGCGGGGACGCGGCGGCGATGGCCTCGACGTTCTTCACGCCTTCGGCCGTCTCGAGGATGGCGTGGATCAGGATCGGACGCGTGACGGCGTATTTCGCCTCGAGCTGGGCGAGGAGCTGGTCGAGGTAGTGGATGTCCCACGGACCCTCGACCTTGGGGAGCATGATGACGTCGACCTTGTTGCCGGCCTCACGGACGATCTCGGTCACGTCGTCGAGCATCCACGGCGAGTTCAGGCAGTTGATGCGCGTCCAGAGGCCGGTCGCGCCGAAGTCGTTCTCGCGCGCCATCTGGATGAAGCCCTTGCGCGCAGCCTCCTTGTCGCCCGCGGGGATGGCGTCCTCGAGATTGCCGAGCACGACGTCCACCTGAGCGGCGATATCCTTGATCTTGGTACGGATCTTCTCGTTGTGGGGCGGCACGAAGTGGATCATGCGCTCGATGCGGACCGGCAGCGTGCGGTAGGGCTCGGGGGCGCCGATGGCGAGGGGGGCAAAGTGCTTCGCGGGCGTACGGACGGCGGTCATCGGAAGACCCTCGGTTGGTGCGGAGAGGATGGGGGTGCGGCGCACTCTAGCCGCAGGGCGGCGAGAGTCAACGCGCGGCGCGGGCCCGCATCCTCCCCTGAACCTCCCCCGCCCCCGGTCAACGCGCGGCGGCGTTGGCGAGCGCCCGAGGCGCGGCACGATGGGCGTAGCGCGCCCCCGCCGCGTCCTCAGCGCTGCGCCGGGACTGGACGGAGCGGATCATCTCGCGGATGCGCGGCTGGATCTCCGTGCGCCAGCGGGTGCCGCTGAAGATGCCGTAATGACCGACGCCGGGCTGCACATAGGCGTGGTGCGCGTCGGCCGCCAGCTCCGAGCAGAGATCGTGGGCCGCCTCCGTCTGGCCGAGGCCGCAGATATCGTCGCGCTCGCCTTCGACGGTCATCAGCGCCGTCCTGCGGATGGCCGTGCAGTCGACGCGCCGGCCACGGTGGATCATCCGCCCGGTCGGCAGCGCGTGATCCTGGAACACGGTTTTCACCGTCTGCAGATAGAACTCCGCAGGAAGATCCATGACGGCCAGGTATTCCTCGTAGAAGGCCTTGTGGGCGTTGACGCTGTCGCAGTCGCCTCTCACGAGGTTCTCGAACAGCTTCATGTGCGCTTCGGTGTGGCGCTCGAGGTTCATGGTCATGAAGCCGGTGAGCTGGATGAAGCCCGGGTAGACCGAGCGGCCGAAGCCGGCGTTCGGAAACGGCACGCAATGGATGACGTTGCGCTCGAACCAGGAGATCGGCTTCTCTTCGGCGAGCCGGTTCACCCGCGTGGGGTTGCGCCGGGTATCGACGGGGCCACCCATCAGCGTCATCGAGGCGGGCTGGCAGGGATCGTCATCGGCCGCCATCACGGCGGCGGCCGCGAGTGCGGGAACGGCCGGCTGGCAGACGGCGATGACGTGCGTGTCGGGGCCGAGAAAGCGGATGAACGCGACGATATAGTCAATGAAGTCGTCGAGGTCGAAGGAGCCGTCGTAGAGCGGCACGTCGCGCGCGTCGGTCCAATCGGTGATGTAGGTGTCGTGCTCGCCGAGCATCTCCTGCACGGTGCTGCGCAGCAGCGTCGCATAGTGGCCCGACATCGGTGCGACGATGAGCACCTTCGGATCGCCGCCCTCGCCCGCGGCGATCCCCTCGCGAGCGAAATGCAGGAGGTTGCAGAAGGTCTTCGCGAGCACGACCTCCTCGCGCACCGGCACGGTGCGGCCGCGGACCCGCGTCTCCTTGATCCCGAACTCGGGCTTGCCGTAGCGGCGCGTCACGCCTTCGAAGACCTCGCAGGCCGCCGCGACGTTCCTGACGAAGGGCGTCGCCGCGAACGGATTCAACGGCGTTTCGAGCTGCGCCTTCATGGCTCGCGTCATGAGGCGCACCGGATGCAGCATGGCATGGGTCAGCTCGTAAGTGTGGTAGTGCATGAACATTGCTCTCCCGCAGACGCTCTGATGCAGTGCAGCAGGGTCCGTCGGGGACGTCAAGATTGCGTCTTGGTTTTGCCACAAATGAACGCGCCGCTTTGAAAAACATCCCTAAATACCGGGCGGGCGCACGGCTGAGAGGGAACTTGGCCCCCTGTTGCGATGCAAGGTTGTTGAGGTCGCGGGACCCATGCCGCGGCCGGGCCGGGGGCCGCACGCGGGCCTTCCCTGGGCCGGCGGCGGTCGGCGCCCACTTCGGACGGCCCGCACACCGACGCCTGCCCAGCCCCCCGGGCGGTCTCCGGCGCCGCAAGGAAAATTGCAGGATTTCGGTCCAGGCTCTCTCTGTTATGTTCGGCGCGAAGATCCGGAGAAAGTGGTCCCATGCGCATCGGTGTTCCGAAAGAGATCAAAAGCGACGAGTTTCGCGTGGGCCTCGTCCCCGGCTCCGTGCGGGAGCTCGTGGCCCGAGGCCACGAGGTGATGGTGCAGTCCGGGGCCGGCACCGGCATTTTCGCGGATGATGCGACCTACGAGAAGGCGGGCGCGAAAATCCTGCCGACGGCGGAGGCGGTGTTCGACGCGGCGGAGATGATCGTCAAGGTCAAGGAGCCGCAGCCCGCCGAATACGCGCGCCTCACGTCGCAGCAGATCCTGTTCACGTACCTGCATCTCGCACCCGATCCGGAGCAGGCGCGCGGGCTCCTGGCCTCGGGGGTCACGGCGATCGCCTACGAGACGGTGACGGATCCGGCGGGCGGGCTGCCGCTGCTTGCGCCCATGAGCGAGGTGGCAGGACGGCTCTCCATCGAGGCGGCGGCCATCGCGCTGCGCCGGCCGGCCGGCGGGCGCGGCGTACTGCTGGGCGGCGTTCCGGGCGTGCGCCCGGCGAAGGTCACGGTGCTCGGCGGCGGTGTCGTCGGCATGCACGCGGCGCGCATGGCGGCCGGGCTCGGCGCGAACGTCACCATCATCGACAAATCGCTGCCGCGGCTGCGCCAGCTCGACGAGATGTTCCACGGCCGCGTCGTGACGCTCGCCTCGACCATGCATGCGATCGAGGATGCGGTGCTGGATGCGGACGTGGTGATCGGCGCCGTGCTGGTCGCAGGCGCGAGCGCGCCGAAGCTCGTCTCGCGAGAGATGCTCAAGTCCATGAAGAAGGGTGCCGTGCTGGTGGACGTCTCCATCGACCAGGGCGGCTGCTTCGAGACCTCGCGGCCGACGACGCACGCGCATCCGACGTTCGAGGTCGACGGGATCATCCACTACTGCGTCGCCAACATGCCGGGAGCGGTGCCGGTGACGAGCGCGCAAGCGCTCAACAACGCCACACTGCCGTTCGTGCTCAAGCTCGCGGACAAGGGGCTTGCAGCCTTCGACCGAGATCCCCACCTGGCCGCGGGACTGAACGTCCGGGAGGGGCGCATCATGCACGCCATGGTTGCAGCCTCACTCGGTTTCGACAGGCTCGGCAGCGAGACGGCTCACCCGGTGGCGGCCGCGTAAGCGCGGCGACGGATTCGAGCGATCGGACACGTTCCAGGTCAGAGGTTCGGGCGCGTTACTCCCCAACACCCGCGCGCCCGTCTCGGGGTGCTTCCGGCCGGCCTTCCCGTCCGGTCTTTCCAAGAGGCACTCCCAAGCCGGCCCGCACCCCCCCTGCGGGCCGGCTTTTTTTGAGGAGCGACACTCCCCCGGCGATCGTGACGATCAGGCCGCCTTCGCGCCCTTGGCGGCGATATCGGCCAGCGCCGACACGAATCCGCGCACGCCCTTGAAGCGTGTCTCCGGCTGATCCCAGTCGCCGCGGAAGACGAGCTTGTGATCGGGCTGCAGCTTGGCGAGCCCGCGCGAGGCCTGCAGGAACTGGGCGAGCCCCTGCGCGTTGGCAAACTGGTTCTGATGGAAGGTGACGACGGCGCCCTTCGGCCCGGCATCCACCTTGGCGATCCCCGCCGCGCGGCAGAGCCCCTTGATCTCCATCACGTCGAGCAGGTGATCGACCTCCGCCGGCAGCTCGCCGAAACGGTCGACGAGCTCCGCCGCGAAGGCGTCGATCTCGGCCCGCGTCTCGAGCGCGGAGAGACGCCGGTAGAGGCCGAGGCGGAGTTGCAGGTCGGCGACATAGGTCTCGGGGATCAGCACCGAGAGACCGATCGAGATCTCCGGGCTCCACGTGTCGCCCGCTTCGGCGAGATCGCCGCCCTTCAGCGCCGCAACCGCCTCCTCCAGCATCGACTGGTAGAGCTCGAAGCCGACCTCGCGGATGTGCCCCGACTGCTCCTCGCCGAGCAGGTTGCCCGCGCCCCGGATGTCGAGGTCGTGGGACGCGAGCGAGAACCCGGCGCCCAGCGTATCGAGCGACTGCAGCACCTTGAGCCGCTTCTGCGCCCCCTCGGTCGGCACCTCGCCGGGCGGCGTCGTGAAATAGGCATACGCACGCCGCTTCGAGCGCCCGACGCGCCCGCGGAGCTGGTAGAGCGCGGCGAGGCCGAACATATCCGCGCGATGCACGATGAGGGTGTTGGCGTTCGGCACGTCGAGGCCTGATTCCACGATCGCCGTCGACAGCAGCACGTCGTACTGCCCCTCGTCGAACGCCGTCATGATGTCCTCGAGCTCGCTCGCGGCGAGCTGCCCGTGCGCGCGCGCCACCTTGAGATGCGGCACGGCCTCGGCCAGGAACGCGGCGACCGCGTCGAGATCGGAGATGCGCGGGGCCACATAGTAGGTCTGCCCTCCCCGGTCGCGCTCGCGCTTCAGGGCGTCGATCAGGATCACCGGATCGAACTCGGAGATGTAGGTGCGCACCGCGAGCCGGTCGACCGGCGGCGTGGTGATCAGCGACAATTCCCGCACGCCGGTGAGCGCGAGCTGCAGCGTGCGCGGAATGGGCGTCGCGGAGAGCGTGAGAACATGCACGTCATCGCGGAGCTGCTTCAGGCGCTCCTTGTGCGTGACGCCGAAATGCTGCTCCTCGTCGATCACCAGCAGCCCCAGCCGCTGGAACTCGACCTGCTTGCCGAGCAGCGCGTGCGTGCCGACGACGATGTCGATGGTGCCGTCCCGCAGCCCGTCCTTGACGGCGGTGAGATCCTTCGCGGAGATCAGGCGCGAGGCCTGCGCCGTCTTGAGTGGCAACCCCTTGAAACGCTCGGTCACGGTGCGCGAATGCTGCCGCGCGAGCAGCGTCGTCGGCACGACGATGGCCACCTGGAGCCCGTTCATGGCGGCGACGAAAGCGGCCCGCAGCGCCACCTCCGTCTTGCCGAAGCCCACGTCGCCGCACACCAGCCGGTCCATGGGACGGCCGGATTGCAGGTCCGCCAGCACCGCGTCGATGCTCGCCGCCTGATCCTCCGTCTCCTCGTAGGGGAAGCGCGCCACGAACTCCTCGTAGGCGCCCTGGGGCGGGGCGAGGACGGGGGCCTCGCGGAGCTGGCGCAGGGCTGCGATCTTGATCAGCTCGGCGGCCATCTCGCGCAGGCGCTTCTTGAGCCGTGCTTTGCGCGACTGCCAGGCCACGCCGCCGAGCCTGTCGAGCTGCGTTTCCCCGTCGTGGGAGCCATAGCGCGACAGGAGCTCGATGTTCTCGACCGGAAGATAGAGCGTGTCGCCGCCCGCGTATTTGAGTTCCAGGCAATCGTGCGGGGCGCCGAGCGCCGTGATGGTCTTGAGGCCGTGGAAGCGGCCGATGCCGTGGTCGGCATGCACGACGAGATCGCCGACCGAGAGGCTCGTGGCCTCCGTCAGCACGTCGGCGGCGCGCTTCGCCTTGCGGCGCGGGCGCACGAGGCGGTCGCCGAGGATGTCCTGCTCGGCGACGACCGCCAGCTCCGGCGTCTCGAAGCCCTGCTCGAGCCCGAGCACGGCGAGCGCCGTCACGCCGGGATCCAGCGCCAGCGCGTCGGCGTAACCCTCGACCTTCGCCTGCGCCTTGAGCCCGTGGTCGGCGAGCAGCGCGCCCAAGCGCTCGCGCGCGCCGGCCGTCCACGCCGCCACGATCACGCGCCGGTGCGAGGCCTGAACCTGCTTCACATGGCCGACGACGGCATCGAACACGTTCGCATCCGGGTTCTGCCGCTCGGGCGCGAACGAGCGCCCCATGCGCCCGCGCCACGGCCGCACGCCCTCGCCGTCCGCCATCTCGAACGGCGTCAGGCGCACCACCTTGTGGGCGGCGAGCGCCTTGCTCCATGCCGCCCTGTCGAGGAACATCGCGTCGGGCGGCACGGGCTTATAGGGGGGGGCGCCGAAGCGCTCGGATTCGAGGCCTTCCGTACGCGCCAGATAATGCTCCGAGACCTGCTCGAACCGGCTTTTCACCGAGTCGTCCACGAGATGGTCGAAGCTCACCGGCGCGGGGCCCGTATAGTCGAACAGCGTCTCCAGCGTCTCATGGAACAGCGGCAGCCAATGCTCCTGGCCCGCATATTGGCGCCCCGCGCTCACGGCCTCGTAGAGCGGATCGTCCCCGGTCGCGCCGCCGAACAGCTCCACGTAGCGCGAGCGGAAGAGCGCGATCGCCGCCTCTCCGAACGCCACCTCCGAGACCGGCATCAGGACCAGCTTGCGGAGCGGCTTTGCGGTCCGCTGCGTCTCGGCGTCGAACGCCTTGATGCTCTCCAACGTATCGCCGAAGAAATCGAGCCGCACCGGGTTCTGCCGTCCCGGCGGGAAGAGATCGAGGATGCCGCCGCGCACCGCATACTCGCCGGGCTCCATCACCGTGCCCGTGCGCGTATAGCCGGCGCGCGAGAGCCGCTCGACGAGGCGGTTGAGGTCCACCCGCTGCCCCGGCGCGATGCTCTTCATGGCGTTGCGGATGAACGCCCGCGGCGGCACGCGCTGCAGGATGGCGTTGATCGTCGTCAGAACCACCACCGGCTCGCTGCGGCTCGACAGCACGAGGCGCGACAGCGCCGTGATGCGCCGGGCGACGATCTCCGCATTCGGGCTCACGCGGTCGTAGGGCACCGTGTCCCAGGCGGGGAACGGCACGACGCGGACCTTGGGCGCAAAGAAGCGGAGCTGTCCTTCGAGGGCTTCGAGCCGCCGGTCGTCGCGCGCGACGTGCACGAGCATGCCCGCGCGCGCGCCCTCCGCCGCCTCCTCGACGAGGCGCGCGAGCACAAGGGCGTCGAGCCCTTCCGGCACGCCCGTGAAGATCAGATCCGCCCGCTCGCTCATGTGCGCCTTCGTACCCTATCTATGCCTCAGCCCGTGGCGCCCGCTCACCCGCGCCGCTGTCGCGTCGCGACCTCTCCCGATGGGAGAGGGACGGGCGCGTCACGCGAGCCCGTGGAATTGCCGGATCTCCGCCACCACGGCCGCGAACTCGCCCTCCGCGCCGCCCGACGGCGGCCCGAGCAGCCAGGCCTGGATCTCGGGATCGGTCACGGCCAGAAACCGCTCGAACCGCTCGAGAGCATCCGCCGCCATGGCGGGCAGGCGCGCTTCGGCATAGCGCCCGACCAGGAGGTCGAGCTCCTTGGTGCCTCGGTGCGCCGCGCGCCACGCCGCGCGCCGTCGCCGGACCTCGATATCCTCGCTCATGGCCAGAAAAACCGGTTTGGAGTGGCCGGGCGGCGCTTTGCTTCGCCCGTCTCAGAGTGTCATATAACGCCCTCTCCGGGGCCTGTCAGCCCATGCACATCCTGAACGATCCTCGCCATCATGCGAAGGCCTGCCTCCGGCCTGACGCGGGGCGGCAGGAGAATGGGTCCGGAACGCCAGCCGTCGGGGCCCTGTCCCAACCCTTCCCCGAGAGGCAAGGGAAAATCGAGGTCACGCCCAACGACATGCGGCCCCCTGAGCTCACCCCCCTGTTCGCGGCCGCCGATGTCCTCAAGGGCGTCGGCCCCCACGTCATGACGCTGCTCCGGAAGGCGCTCCGCCTGCCGGCCGGCGTGACGCAGCCGCGCGTCATCGATCTCATCTGGCACCTGCCGACCGGCGTCATCGACCGCCGCGCCGAGCCGACCGTCGCCGCGGCCCTCCCCGGCACCATCGCCACCCTCAAGGTGCGCGTGCTGAAGCACAAGGCGCCGCCGCGCGGCAATACCAAGGCCCCCTACAAAGTCTCGACCGAGGACGAGACCGGCCGCCTCGATCTCGTCTTCTTCCGCGCCGAGCGCTCGTTCGTCGAGCGCCAACTCCCCGTCGGCGAGGAACGCTATGTCTCAGGCCGCGTCGAGCGCTACGGCGAGACGCTGCAGATGGCGCATCCCGATTATATCGTCGCGCCGGAAGCCCGCGGCGACCTGCCGCTGCTGGAGCCGGTCTATCCGATGACGGCCGGCCTCTCGGGCAAGGTGCTGCTCAGGGCCGAGCGCCAGGCTTTGGAGCGCGCTCCCGAGCTTCCCGAATGGCAGGACGCATCGTGGCTCGCACAGCGCGGCTGGCCGACCTTCCGCGACGCGCTGCGGCGCCTGCATCATCCCGATGACGCCGCGGACGTGTCCGCCGGCAGCGCGCCCTTGCAGCGCCTCGCCTACGACGAGCTGCTCGCCAACCAGCTTGCGCTGGCAATCGTGCGCGAGAGCTTCAAAGCGCAGCGCGGCCGCCCGGTAAAAGGCGACGGCCGCTTGCGCGCGCGCATCGTAGCCGCTCTCCCCTTCGCTCTCACCGCTTCGCAACGTACGGCCCTGGCGGAGATCGAGGCCGACATGGGCGCACCCCACCGCATGCTGCGCCTGCTGCAGGGCGACGTCGGCTCCGGCAAGACCGTCGTCGCGCTGCTCGCCATGACCACCGCCGTCGAAGCCGGCGCCCAGTCCGCCCTGATGGCACCGACGGAAGTGCTCGCCCGCCAGCACGCCGAGACCATCGCGCCCCTCGCCGGCGCCGCCGGCCTCACCGTCGCGCTTCTCACGGGCCGCGAGAAAGGCCGCGCCCGCGACGAGATCCTCTCCCGCCTCGCCTCCGGCGAGATCGACATCCTGATCGGCACACACGCCCTCTTCCAGGACGACGTGCGCTTCCGCGATCTTGCCTTCGCCGTCATCGACGAGCAGCACCGCTTCGGCGTGCATCAGCGTCTCGCCTTGCAGACCAAAGGCGGCGAGGGCGGCGCCAACATGCTGGTGATGACGGCAACGCCGATCCCGCGCACGCTGCTCATGACCCACTACGGCGATCTCGAGGTCTCGAAGCTCACCGAGAAGCCCGCCGGCCGCAAGCCGATCGTGACGAAGCAGATCTCGACCAACCGCATCGAGAAGCTCGTCCAGCGCATCAAGGCGCAGCTCGCGGACGGCGCACAGGTCTATTGGGTGTGCCCCCTGATCGAAAGCTCGGACGTCTCCGACCTCGCCGCGGCCGAGGAGCGCCATGCCTACCTCACACAGGTGCTCGGGGGCGGCGTCGGCCTTCTCCACGGGGCCATGACCGCTGCCGCGAAGGACGCGACCATGGCCTCCTTTGCCGACGGCAACCTCAAGGTGCTGGTCGCGACGACGGTGATCGAGGTCGGTGTCAACGTGCCGAACGCCAACATCATGGTCATCGAGCACGCGGAGCGCTTCGGCCTCGCCCAGCTGCATCAGTTGCGCGGGCGCGTCGGCCGCGGCAGCCGCGAGAGCTTCTGCATGCTGCTCCACGCCGAGCCGCTAACGAAAACCGCCGAGAAGCGCCTCGCCATGATGGAGGCGACGGAGGACGGCTTCCTCATTGCCGAGAAGGATCTCGAATTGCGCGGCGGCGGCGAGGTGCTGGGCGCCCGCCAGAGCGGAGACGCCGAGTTCCGCGTCGCCGGCGGCGCCAACCATGCCGAGCTGCTCGCCGCAGCCCATGACGACGCCCGCCTGATCATGGGCACCGACCCGGCGCTTGCGGCCGAGCGCGGCCAGGCGCTGCGCCGCCTCCTCTATCTTTTCGAATGCGACGAGGCCATCCGCCTCTTCCGCGCGGCGTGACCTGGCGAGGAAGCGTGCCTCGAGGCCGGGCCCAGACACGCGAGCAAAGGACAAACGAATCCTGTGACGCCCATGCTCAGCGGGAAGCTTGTGCTCGGCGGGACGCGTGCGTCAGCGGCCTGCCGACGTCGCGAGCCGCGGAGCGGTCCTAGATTTCTCCGCGGCATGCGTTCCGGCGGCGTGGCCGCGGATCGTCAGATCTCGCCCGCCGGCGGCGTCCCGCCGGCCGCCGGGAGTGGCCGCTTCGCCTCGGTCTTGATGCCGCGCTCGGCGAGCTGCTTCAGCCGCGCCTCGTAGTCCGGCACCACCATGCCGGCCGACATCACGATCTTGGCCGCGTCCTCGACGCTCATTTTGAGGAACGTCACGTCGCGCCGCGGCACGAAGCAGATGAAGCCCGTCGGCGGCACGATGCCCGTCGGCATGAAGACCGTCAGCAGGTCCTCCTCGCCGCCGGGCTGTGCAATCGACACCTCGCCCTTGGTCTCGCCGGTCACGAACACGATCGACCACAGACCCTTGGAGGGAAACTCGATGAGGCCCACCTTCTGAAAGCCCTGCTGGCCGCTGCTCGCGGTCGCGGAGACGAGCGACTCAAAGAACTGCTTCAGCGCCCGGTACACGTTGCGCACGATCGGCATGCGGTCGAGCGCCATTTCGCCGAACGAGATCAGCGAGCGGCCGAGCAGGTTGGCGGCGAGCGCGCCTGTGAGGGTGAGGAACAGCATCCCAAACAGCAGCCCGATGCCGGGGACGGAAAAGGGAAGGTAGGTATCGGGCAGGTAGCTCGCGGGCACGAACGGCTTCAGCCACGCATCGGTGACGTTGATCACCCACCAGATGATGTAGATCGTGAGCGTGACCGGCCCGACGATGATGAGCCCGGTCAGGAAATAGTTCCTGAGCCGGGCGCCGATTCGAAGCGGCGCGCCGTCGCCGCTCGCCAGGAGCTGCAGACCGGCCGAAAGGCCGCCGTCGTCGCCCTTCTGGGGCGCAGTGTTGCCGGAACTGGGTTCGCTCATCGCACGGCCATCGTGGGGTCCTTGCCGCCACCCGTCAACTGCCGCCCCCGGCAGAGCGTCCGCGCCGCGGGGCTACTGGCTCACGACGAGGCAATCGAAGCCTTGCGGCTTCAGCGTCTTGCAGAGCTGGTTGGGCTCGCTGGCGCTGGCATAGGGCCCAAGCCGGACGCGGTAGAACGTGCCCATGCTGCCGATCACGGCCTCGTCGATCTCGGGCGCCACCGTTCCGTCGCGCACCGGCGGATATCCTTTGAGCGTCTGAGCCAGACGCTCGGCCTCCGCACGGGAGCGCACGGCTGCGACCTGGAGCTTGTATTTGCCCGCGCCGCCCACGGACGCCACCTTGGCCGGAGCAGCCGGCTTTGGCGCGGCCGACGAAGCCGTGCCCCAGGGCAGCGCATCACCGCCCGACGATGCCGGCGGCGAATCCGGACCCCGCTGCACCATCGAGGACGTCTGTCCCGTGGCGACGGTGGTCTCCGCGCCCCAATGGGGCGGCTCGGTCGAGCCGGTCATGACCGGAGAGGCCGCCGCTTCGGCCGGCGTCGAGGAGCCGGAGCCGAACACGGAGCCGAAGAAGTTCGATACGGCCGTGCCTGTGCCCGCGAGCGGGTTCGAGAACGCGCCCGGCGACGCGTCGGCCGTCGCATCAGACGAGAATCCGGAGGAGACCGGAGCGGAGGCGACGGCACCGGGGGACGTGGGACTGGAAGACATGGCGCTGGCGGACATGGACCCCATGGGGGAGAGGCCGGTCTCCACCACCGGCTGCGGTGCGTAGCCCGACGCGACCGGCGCCGCGACGGCGGCCCCCTCCGAGGCCCCCGCGGCGGCCGCCGTCTGTGTCTCCCATGACGTCGGCACGGCGACGGAGCCCGTGAGAGAGCCCGGAACGCCGGTCTCGGCGCTCGCGGCGAGAGGCGCGTTTCCGAGCACGGGTGCCGCGGCCCCCGTGCCGGTCTCCGCTGACGGCGAACCGGGCGACAGGAAGCTCCAGAACGAGGAGGACTGTCCGCTCTCCGTCTGCGGCGGTGTTGCGGCGGCGGTCTGCGTGGGTTGAGCGGGCGGTGACGAGCCCATCAGCGACGGCATCGTCGGCATCGAGAAGTTGTTCCAGAACGACTGCTCGGTCACCTGCACCACTTGGGTGCCGGGTTTCGAAGGGGTCACGCCCCCGGCCGCAGGCGGGGTGCCCTGGTCGAGCGGCGCGGCGCCGATCGGCGGCGGCGTATCGCCGAGCCCGGCCTCGCGGTAGGCGAGCTGGCGCTCCTCGGTCGCCTTGGCCTTGTCGGTCTCCGAAAGCCCGCCCTTGAGCCAAACGGCCGTGGTGAGATCGGAGATCGCCTGCGCGGGCTTGCCGAGACGGCGGGCGGCTGCGCCCCTCAAGTAGAGCGCACGCGCCATCTGCGAGTTCGGAAGTCCGCCTCCCGCGAGCGCCGCCGAAAGCTGCTGCTGGGCTGCCGCCATGTCGCCGGCCTCGAATGCCTTGGAGCCTGCGGCATAGGCCCGTTGGGCGGCCGCGGTATCGGCCTGGGCGGGCGCGGCCTCCGCACCCTTCTTCTTCTTGGCCTGGGCGATCGCCTCCACGCTGAGCGCTGCGCCCACAAAGCTGAGCGCCAGGGCGGCCGTGCCGAGCAGAACCCCCCGATGCCATCCCCGGAAGACCGATTGCCCGGACGGGCGGTTCCCCTCCGAGCCCCGACGCGTCGCATTCGTCATGCGCTCTTGTCCCTGCAGACTGCCTGAAAAAAACGCAGCACCCCCGCGAAGCATTAGGTCAATCATGCAGAAGAGGCAAATCCGGGGCGCGCGGATGGCAGACCTTATCCCCTCATTCAACCGTCACCGATTTGGCGAGGTTGCGAGGCTGGTCGACGTCGGTGCCCATGAAAACGGCCGTGTGATAGGCGATGAGTTGCACCGGCACGGCATAGATCAGGGGATTGGTCAGGGCATGTGCCGGGGGCGGCCTGATGTGGGCCGCGATCGCACACCCGATCTTTTCCGGATCGGCATTTGAAATCAATATGATCTGTCCGCCGCGCGCGGCCACTTCCTGGACGTTCGAAACGGTTTTCTCGAGCAGATCGTCCTCGGGCGCCACGACGATGACGGGCACGTTCTCGTCGATGAGCGCGATGGGCCCGTGCTTGAGCTCTCCGGCCGCATAGCCCTCGGCGTGGATGTAGGAGATCTCCTTGAGCTTCAACGCGCCTTCGAGGGCGATGGGGTAGCTCGAGCCGCGGCCGAGGTAGAGCACGTCGCGCGCTTTCGAGAGGCTTTGCGCCAGCTCGACGTAGCGGTCCTCGTCGTGCAGCATGGAGGAGATCAGCCGGGGCACCTCGATCAGGGCCGTCACCAGCTCCTGCTCCAGATCGGCGGAGATCGCCCCGCGCGCCTTGCCGAGCGCGATGGCGAGCGCGGCCAGGGCGGCGAGCTGGCAGGTGAAGGCCTTGGTCGAGGCGACGCCGATCTCGGGTCCCGCGAGCGTCGGCAGCACGGCATCGGATTCGCGGGCGATGGTCGACGTGCGCACGTTGACGATGGAGGCGATGCGCTGGCCGCACGCCCGTGCATAGCGCAGCGTCGCGAGCGTGTCGGCCGTCTCGCCCGACTGCGAGACGAACACCGAAAGCCCGCCCTCCGGCAGCGGCGCCTCGCGATAGCGTAATTCCGACGCCACGTCGATCTCGACGGGGAGCCGCGCATAGCGCTCGATCCAGTACTTTCCGACCAGGCCCGCGTAATAGGCGGTGCCGCAGGCCGAGATGGTGATGCGCGAGATCCCCGCGAGGTCCACGCCGAGATCGGGGAAGCTCACGCGCCCGCTCGCCATGTCGAGATAGTTCGACAGCGTATGGCTGATGACGTCCGGCTGCTCGTGGATCTCCTTCGCCATGAAATGGCGGTGGTTGCCTTTGTCGACGAGCAGCGAGCTGGCCACCGACCGGACCAGCGGGCGCGTCACGCGCGCACCTGCCCGGTCGAACACCTCGACGCCCGCGCGGCGCATCACCGCCCAGTCGCCCTCCTCGAGATAGGTGATGGCGTCGGTGAAGGGCGCGAGCGCGATGGCGTCGGAGCCGAGATACATCTCGCCCTCTCCGTGCCCGATGGCGAGCGGGCTCCCCTGCCGCGCGGCGATCATCAGATCATCCTCGCCGGCGAAGATGATGCCGAGCGCGAAAGCTCCCTTGAGCTTGCCGAGCGCGGCGCGGACGGCATCGATGGGGCCGAGGCCCCGCGCGAGGCCGTCGCTCACGAGGTGCACAACGGCTTCCGTATCGGTGTCGGTCTCGAAGGCGTGCCCCTTCGCAGCGAGCTCGGCCCTGAGCTCGCGGAAGTTCTCGATGATGCCGTTATGGACCACGGAGACCTTGGCGCTCATGTGCGGATGCGCGTTGCGCTCCGTCGGCCGGCCGTGCGTCGCCCAGCGCGTATGCCCGATGCCGGTGCGTCCGGCGAGCGGCTCCGTCAAAAGGCGCTGCTCGAGATTGCGCAGCTTGCCTTCCGCGCGCCGCCGCTCGAGGTGCCCGTTCTCGACCGTGGCGATGCCGGCGCTGTCGTAGCCGCGGTACTCGAGACGCCGCAAGGCGTCGACGAGGTCCATGGCCACGGGTTTACTGCCGAGAATGCCGACGATGCCACACATCGGGGAGCCCTTCGCTGGAAAGCCTGGAAAAAAGAAGACGACGGGGACACTTGCCGTACTGCCCTACGAAAGCCGGCGCCGGCTTTCAAATCAAAGAATATGTCGATTCTCAACGGCCCCGGTGCGACGTCAGGCCGTGCGCGCGGCCTTGCGGCGGGCCATCGCGGCGCGGAATTTCTGCGCCCATCCCGGCCGCTCGTCCTGCGCGCTCCGCTCGAGCGCGAGCGCATCCGCCGCCACGTCGCGGGTGATCACGCTCCCCGATCCGACGTAGGCGCCGGCGCCGATCCTGACAGGCGCGACCAGAGCCGCATTCGAGCCGACGAACGCCCCCTCCCCGATCTCCGTCTTGTGCTTGAAGAAGCCGTCGTAATTGCAGAAGATCGTGCCGGCGCCGATGTTCGCCCTGGCTCCGATCGAGCCATCGCCGAGGTAGGACAGGTGATTCGCCTTGGCGCCCTCGCCCATCGCCACGTTCTTGACCTCGACGAAGTTGCCGACGTGCACGTCGCGTCCGAGCACCGCCCCGGGCCTCAGCCGCGCGAACGGCCCCACGCGGGCGCCGGGGCCGACACGGGCGCCTTCGAGGTAGGAGTTGGCCTTGATCTCGGCGCCGTCCCCGACCGTAACGCGCGGGCCGAAGAAGACGTTGGGCTCGATCAGCACGTCCTCGCCGAGCACCGTGTCGAACGACAGCCAGACCGTCTCCGGCGCGATCAGCGTCACGCCCGCGGCCATGGCGCGCACGCGCGCGCGCCGCTGCCAGACGGCCTCCGCCTGGGCGAGCTCGCCCTTCGCGTTGACGCCCAGCACCTCATCCTCCTCGCACACCACGACACCGGCGCGGCCGCCCTCCGCGCGCACGATCTCGATCGCATCCGTGAGATAGAACTCGCCCTTGGCGTTGGCATTGCCGATCCGGCCGAGCACGGCCAGCGGATCGTCGACCCGGAACGCCATCACGCCGGAGTTGCAGAGCCGGATCCGAAGCTCGGCCGGGCTCGCGTCCCTGGCTTCGCGGATCGCGACCAGCGCCCCGTCCTCATCGGTGACGAGGCGGCCGTAGCTGCCGGGGTCCTGCGCCTCGAAGCCGAGCACCGCGACCGCGGCCCCGCGGTCGAGCTCGGCGCGGAGCCTGCCGATGGTCGCGGCGGTGATCAGCGGCGTGTCGGCGAACAGCACGATGAGATCGCCCGTGTGCGCGGCGATGGCGGCGCGCGCCGCCAGCACGGCATCCGCCGTCCCGAGCTGGGCCTCCTGCGCGAACACGGCCGCCTTCGGCGCCGTAGCGAGCGCTTCCTCCCGCACCGCATCCATGCCGGGGGCGACAACCACCGCGAGCCTGTCCGCGCCCGCGTCGCCGGCCAGCGCCAGCACATGAGCCAGCATCGAGCGCCCGGCGATCCGGTGCAGCACCTTGGGCCGCGCGGAGCGCATGCGCGTTCCCTTGCCGGCGGCAAGGATGACAGTGAGCAGCGGTCGGCTCATGATGGATTCCCGATGAAGGCCGGAGCGGATCGGGCTGCACGCTATCGCCCCGCACCGCGGTTCGCAAACGGGACCCTGCGAGCCGCTGCCGGGACGCCCCGGCGGCGGCGGATTTCCCCAAATCATCCACAGTTGCATCGGCCCGCGAAGTTGCCCGCCCGGGGCGACTCAGACACGACGGTCGGACGGGTTCGAGGTCGCGTCGCCCGGGCGTTTGTGAACGGATCGCACGTCGGCCTCAAGCGCGGCGAAAGACCTCCACAGATAGGTTAGGCCCCGGAAGGCAGATCATGACGCAAAAAAGCTTCCCCCAGCCGAGCTCGCCACAGACCCCGAGCCGCACGTTCACGCGGTATTCGTTGATCTGGGCGGGGGCGGCCGGACTGTCGCTGCTCTATCTCGCTCTGCTGGTCGCCCAGCCCGACGTCATCGCCCGCTCGCTCGGATCGGGCGCCGCGACGGCCGAGAACGACGCGACGCAAAAGGCGCTCCACGAGACGGCCGCCGAGGTGCGTGCGCTGCGTGACACCATCGATCTGTTCCGCAACGAGCTGATCGAGGTGCGCGCACAGGTCTCGAACCAGTCGGATGCCGCCCACGACCTCGCGGCACGCGTGGGCACGCTCGAGACCGCGGCCACCGAAACGCAGACGGTTGCCGCCAACGACACCAAGACCAAAGAGAAGGAGGCCGTGGCCGCGGCGAAGAAGGCGAAAGAGACGGCGGCCAAGAAGCCTGAAAAGGCCGCCATCGAGACGGGCAGCGTCGCTCAGCCCGCGACGGGCGCCATCTCCTTCGGTCCCGCCGTCGTGACGCCGGCCGCCCGGCCGGCCGCCACCGCACCCTCCGTTCCGGCGGGCCAGGTCGGCGTGCAGATCGCGACCGGCCCCTCCGTCGACAGCCTGCGCCTCAGCTGGACGCTGCTCAACGAGCGCCACGGCGAAAGCTTCCGCTCGCTCCAGCCGCGCTACACGACGAGCCTGTCCGGCACGGAGCAGACGTATGATCTGGTCATCGGCCCGGTGGCGTCCGTCGACGCGGCCAAAAGGCTCTGCCTGGAGCTGGCCATGAAGGCCACGCCCTGCATCGTGAGCCGCTTCACAGGTGACGCGCTCTAAATTTCGAATGAGACCCGTGCGTGACGCTTCGGACCGACACGGTCCGAAGCGATTGCCGTCGAGGTCATGACCGAAGCCGAGCGCGGGGCGGTGTTACCACCCGCGGCGCGCGACGCCCGCGACATCGAGCACGTGGCCCGACACATCCGAGGCCCTGCGGCTCGCCAGCGCGAGCGCGACGGCCGCGAGATCAGCGTCCGAGGCCTGCACCTCGCCCGCCATCGCCGCAACCGACGACGGCGGCGCGACGGCGTTCACGCGAATGCCGTGGGGCGCCCACTGGCGGGCAAGGCCGCGCGTCAGCTCGGCCAGCTCCGTGCGCAGCACGTCGGCCAACATCATGGCGCGTCCACCCAAGCCGCCCGGAACGCGCACCACATTGAGGATCGATCCCTCGGTCCAGACGAGGCGCATGCGATTGGCGGCGCTCTCGGTCACGCGCAACGGCAGGCGCAGCGTGTCGGAGATCAGCCGCTCCACATCCTCGGCCGTCTCGAGGGCTTCGACGTCATGCGGCGCGATCGGCGCCAGGTTGACGACCGCGTCGAAGCCGCCGCAGCTCTCGATCGTGGACTGCATCAGCCGCGCCGCATCTCCTTCGCTCTCGAGGGGCATGTTGAAGAGGCGGATATCGGACGTGCTCTCCGCGAGCACCGCCACCAGCTCCGTCATCTCAGGGCTCTCCTCGGGCGACTGCAGGACGAGGTGGGCGCCGTGATCGGCGAAGGCGCGGGCGATATCGAAGCCCGACGCCGAGGTCAACCCTGTCATCAGCACGCGGGCACCCGAAAGCTCGGGCAGGGGCACAGCGCGGCACTCGCGCGAAATCACGCTCATCAACATCGGGGGCTCCTTCATACGCCGGACAGAGTGAGGCGGCCCGGACAGGGCGATACCATGCCGATTCGCCTAATGACCTCTAAACGGCCTCCCGATTCGGGTTGCGGGTGGACGTTCCAATGGCTGATTTGCGGCTCTCCCCTGGGAATATCCGCCGATACCGGCGCATGCCGGTCGCCGCCATCGGTGCATCTCAGCCACGCCCGCGCTAAGCCGTCAGTGCGCCTTACGAATTCCTGGTGATACCCCAGGGAGTCGACATTGCCTTGCGGGGGGATCGGTCCGACTCTCGATCAAGCGATTCGCATCCGGAGTCGGATGCCGCGTCTTGTACACGGATGTGAGGACAGAGCAGATTATGACGCGAAATCAGACAACCTCGCAAACCATCGTCGTCGTGGCCATGGGCGTTGTCGCCGGCGCCGGCGCTGTCGCGCTGCATCAGCATGCCGGAATGCCGGGTCCGCTCGCCGCAACGGTGGGCCTGTCGGCCTATCTGGCGGCGCTCGGCGTCCATGCCTTCCTGTGGCGCCGCGAACGGAGCGAAGATACTTCCGCCCCGCAGGATCTGCACGCCGATCGGCTGCGCCGCTCCGTCAGCACCGCCGTCAAGGCGCTGCCGTCGATTCCCCTGCCGCGCGCGAGCGCCGCGGCACAACCCGCTCCGGGCGCGGGGCCTCTGGGCGGGACGCGCCCGAGCGCGCCGGCGTCGCCCCCGGGCCCGCACCTCGATGCCCCGCAATTCGATACCAAGCCCCGTGGCCCGACGCTTGTCGCCACCGCGCCGCCCCCGCCGCCGCAGGCCCCACAGCGCGCCGCCGAGCGCACGGCCGTGCTGCCGCCAGCGCCTCCGGCGCCCGTCCCGTCGGCGCCTCCGGCGCCTGTCCTGTCGGCACCTCCGGCGCCCGCGGCCAGCGCCGGCCCGGACGACGTTGCGGACATGTGGTCCTTTCGGCCAGCTTCGGCCGCGCCCAAGCTTCCCCCGTTCGTAAAAGGGCATGCGCCCGTCCATCCGCCGGAGGTCACACTCCCCGAGGCCAGCACCACGAGCGCACCCGCTGCGCCGCGCGAAGCCGACGTCGAGGTGATCCAGGACGCCATCAAGCGGCTCCTCGAGGAGGTGAACGCCGCCGAGCAGGGCCGCGCCACCCCGCCTCCCCAAGCGGCACCCGCGCCGCGCGCGCCTGCGGCGGGCGCGAGCGCCATGCCGCCGCCGCTGCCGCCGCAAGATGACGGCAGCCGCACCAGCGCCTCGATCGAGCGCTCCATCGAGGCGCTGCGGATGACGGCCGGTGCCATGCGCGCGCCCTACAGCAAGGAGGCGCCGTCCGCGCCTCCGGCCGAGGCCGCGTCCCCGCCGCTGCCGCCGTTCGTACGCGCGACGGCGCCGCGCCCCGCGTCGCCCGCCGACGCCCGCGCCCGGCTGATGGCCGATGCCATCTCCGCCGGCCGCATCGAGGTGGCGCTGGAGCCGATCCTCGGTCTCGAGGACCAGCAGACCCGCCATTACGAGATCAGCGTCCGCCTGCGCGACGCCGACGGAAACCCGCTCGAGGTCACGGCCGATGGACCCGACCTGCGCGGCACCGGCCTGCTGCCGCTGTTCGACGGCGTCCGTGTCGTCAGGACGGCGGCCGTCGCGCGGCGCCTCGAGGACCGCGGCAAGGGCGGCTCGGTGTTCTCCGCCTTCAGCGGCGAATCGGTCGCCGACGAGCACTTTCTGGGCGAGCTGGCCGAGACGCTGCATCTCAGGGCGGGCCTTGCCTCCCAGCTCGTCCTCTCGTTCACGCAGAGCGACGTGCGCGCCTTCTCCACGCCGGAATGGGATTCGCTCGCCGACATGCGCGCGCTCGGCTTCCGTTTTGCGATCTCGCACCTGACCGACGTCGACATGGACTTCGAAGCGCTGGCCGAGCAGGGCTTCGTGTTCGCCAAGCTCGATGCCACCGTGTTCCTCGATGGGCTCCGCGCGCCGAGCGGACACATCGCCTCAAGCGATGTCTGCCGCCACCTCGCCAAGCACGGCTTGACGCTCGTCGTCGAGCGGATCGACGACGAGGCGCTCCTCGCCCGCCTGTTCGGCTTCGGGGTGCTGCTCGGCCAGGGGCAATTGTTCGGCGGCGCGCGCCCGGTCCGGGCCGACGTCGTGAACGACCGGAGCCGGGGCGGAGCGGGCGCCGGCCAGGCGCAAAGGATCGCGGTCTGAGCGCCTGAAACGGGCTGAGCCGCGGGGCTTGCCCAGCGGCGGCTCAGCCGCTAGAGCGTCTTGCGACCCGATGGACTCGGGTCGGACGCTTTGGGCTTTGATTGGTCGCATTGTCTTGCGACGAACCGGCATCCCCTTCCTCAAAATGCTCTAGGCATGCGCCATGGAACCTTCTGCGCGCCCCATTCCCGTTCTCACGTCCATCGCCGGCCTCGCCCCATCGCGCGAGGTGTGGCTCACGGACATCTGGGGCGTGATCCACAACGGCGTCGCGCCGTTCGCGCCGGCCTGCGAGGCCACGACCAAGTTCCGCCTCGCGGGCGGCACGGTCATCCTCCTCTCCAACGCCCCGCGGCCCGCTTCGAGCGTCGTCACCCAGCTCGACCGCCTCGGCGTGCCGCGCCTCGCCTGGGATGCCATCCTGACCTCGGGAGACGCCGCCCGTGCGCTCGTCGGCGCCTATGCCGGCCAGCGCGTGTTCCATCTCGGTCCCGAGCGCGATCTCTCGCTTTACGACGATCTCGGCGTCACGCTGACCGGTGCGGCCGACGCCGATGCCGTCTCCTGCACGGGCCTCTTCAATGATGAGATCGAAACGGCGGACGATTACGCCGGCCTGCTCGGGGAGCTCGCGGCGCGCGGGCTCCCTATGATCTGCGCCAACCCGGACCTCACCGTCGAGCGCGGCAACCAGATCGTCGACTGCGCCGGCGCGCTCGCGGCCGCCTACGAGGCCCTGGGAGGGC
>WBZR01000665.1_pt1 | contig 26567 bp, 22 predicted proteins | sample 5204231 | NCBI WGS metagenome assembly WBZR01 (sample SAMN12412403, study PRJNA552823) | activated sludge metagenome | isolation source: activated sludge from anammox sidestream of wastewater treatment plant... | place: USA: Virginia | collected 2017-08
ACGCACTCGCCGCCGTACCGACTCGTCCAATCGCTTCATCCCCATGCGCCGCACCCAATCCTTGCAAAGTATCGGTACAACGCATGAACGTGTCAGCGGTTGTCAGGATTTACGGAAATCTCAATAAACTGCAGCTTGTTCCGGCCAGCGGAACAGGAGTGTGGCGCGCACGCTGCACCCGGCCGGCCGGATCGGCCAGGAAAGCGATGGCTTCACGTGCAGCTCCCCGATCACCGGCGAAGGACGTCGGCCCGCCGCGGGCCGACTTCGTCGATGCGCTGGCCAAGGGACTGCAGCTGCTCGCCGCCTTCGAGCACGCGGCTGCGCTCGGCAACGGCGAGCTTGCCGAACTGACCGGGCTGCCCAAGGCGACCGTATCGCGCCTCAGCGGAACGCTGGTGACCCTGGGCTACCTCGAGCGCGACGCGCATTCGAGGAAATACGTCGTCGGCGCGCGCGTCCTGGGCCTGGGCGCGACGCTCGAGCGCGATGCGCGCGTACAGCGCATGGCCTCGCCGCCGATGCAGCAGTTCGCCAGGGCGTACGGCCTGAACGTCGCCCTGGGCACGCGCGACGGCACGCACGTGCTGCTGCTCGAGGTGGCACGTCCGCCGCGCGATCGGCTGCAGGTGAGCCGCGAAGTCGGCTCGCACGTGCCTCTGGCGAGCACCTCGCTGGGCCTGGCCTGTCTGGTCGCGCTGCCGGTGGGCGAGCGCGCGCGCGTGATCGAGCTGCTGCGACGCAGCCACCGCGGCGACTGGACGCGCGTTCGCCAGCGTGTCGAACGGGCGCATGCCGAACGCGCGCGCCAGCGCTTCGTCGTCCTGCAGCAGTCGCGCGAAGTGGGCGTCAGCGGCGTGGCGGTGCCGCTCGTCGTCGACCGCGGACGCTCGTTCGCGTTCGCCGCCGTCGGGCCGACCCAGGAGTTGCCGCGACCGCGTCTGACGCAAATCGTCGGCCCGGCCCTGGCGGATCTGGTCGACGGCATCGCCCGTGAGCTGGGCGGTTCGGTAGCCGGTTCCGCCTCGCCGGCGCGGGTGCCGGGGCGCCCGCCGCCGTGATTGCTACGCCGGCAGGCGCGTCCTCCTCACCTTGACGGCGCGGCGCAGGCGCTGCCCGGCGTGCAGCGGCGGACCCGGTCGCGCGCTGCCCGCCGCACGTGCGCTCACGCTTCCCGCGCCTGCGATCGACCGACGCGCGCCCACAGCCCCGCGCCGCACAGATCGTCGCGAACCAGCATGGCCGACTTCGCGGCCCCCATCGAGCCGGCGAATCCGCGCGGGCAACTGGCATCGCCGACCTCGAACAGGCCCCGCACCGGCGTGCGGTGCGAGACCGGCGAACCGGGCACGGTGCGAAAGCCCGGCCATTTCCCGCGGTAGCAGGTCTTCGTCAGCAGTCGGCAGCGCGTGTCGAAGCCGGGGACGATGTCGCGCAGATCCTGCATGACGAGTTCGAACTCGGCATCGATGTCACCCGGCTCGAGGGTATCCAGCGGGGCGGCGCCCACCGTGTACAGATGCCGGCCCGGCGGTGCGATGCCGGGGCAGTCGGCCGACGGCATGTCGATCATGTTGATGCGCCGCGTGCCGCAGACCGCGATGGCCGAGTAGTCGAGGACCGGCTCGTCGCTGGCGAAGTGCAGCCAGAGGATGGCCGTCGGACGCACCGCGCGTTCGAGATAGGCCAGATGACTGTGTTCGAACTCGGCGCGGCCCGCGAGCGCGACGGTGGCATGCGGGCCGAGGTTGCTGACGACGATCGGGGCCCTGATCTCGACCTCGCGGTCACCCGAACGCAGAACGGCACCCGTGACCTTGCCGTCGTCGACGCAGATGCGTGTGGCCTCGCATCGCGTCAGCGCCTCGCCGCCGCGCGCGCGCACGAAGTCGGCCATGCGCTCCCAGAGCTTCAGGCTGCCGCCTTCGACGTAGCCGAAGCGCAGCGGCGCGATGTTGCGCGTGAGCTTGAAGTACTCGGCCGCCGGCAGCTCCCAGCTGTTGACCGTGAGCAGCGACGCGATCGTGGCCTGGAACAGGCCGTGGATGCGCGGGTTCGTCGTGTATTGATTCAGCCAGTCGCGGAAGCTGATCGCGTCGTTGGGCTCGAGCCAGTTGAGTGCCGCCGTCAGCGCCTCGTTCACGCGCCGGGCCTCGTCCTCGGACACCGCCACCTTGCGGATCGTCGCGCGCAGGCTGCCGCCGCTGGGTGAGATCTCGTGGAACTGCCCGTCGATCCACCAGGCGGCGCGGCGGGCCGGGCGCACCCCGGAGTCGATGCCGACTTCGGCGCAGACCTGCTCGATCGGCCCGCCGACCTGCACCGCCAGGCCGCCGGTCGCGCACAGGTAGCCGTCGTGGTTCGTGGTCGAGAAGCGCCCGCCGAGGTACGCGCGCTTCTCCACCAGCAGCACCTTGCGTCCCTCCTTGGCGAGCAGCGCCGCGGCGCAACTTCCGCCGACGCCCGAGCCCAGAACGACCGCGTCGTAGTTCGGATCCATGTTCAGCCCTTCATCGAAGCAAGCGAGATCGGTCGTCCCCGCTGACGCGCTTCATCCGCCGCCCCCGAAGCGCCGTATCGGCACCTTGGCGCCGGCGATCGCCACGGTCTTCTCTTCGGAGTAGAAATTGCGCAGGCTCTGGATCCCTTCACGCCCGACGCCCGAATCCTTGATGCCGCCGAAAGGCATGCGCAGATCCGACCACATCGGCGAGTTGACCATGATGCTGCCCGCGCGCAACTGGGCCGCGGCCTGCGTGCATTCGCCGAGACGGTTCGTCCACAGGTAGGCGGCCAGCCCGTAGCGCGAGTCGTTGGCGATCGCGATCGCCTCGTCGAAGCGCTCGTAGGTCATGATCGAAGCCACCGGACCGAAGATCTCCTCGCGCCAGCAGCGCGCATCGGTCGATTGCGTGAGCAGCACGGTCGGCTCCATGAACCAGCCCGGCCGCTCGAGCCGCCGGCCGCCGGCGACGCACTGCACGCCCGCGCCCGCGTCGCCGGCACAGAAGGACATCACGCGCTCGCAATGCGCCGGGTAGGCCAGGGGGCCCATCTCGGTGTCGAGTTCATGCGGATCGCCGACGCGGATGGCGCGCGCACGCGCGACGAAACGCTGGATGAATGCGTCGGCCACGGCCTTGTGAACCAGGATGCGCGAGCCCGCGAAACACATCTGGCCGCTGTTGGTGTAAATGCTCGCCAGGCTGCCGTCGACCGCGGCCTCGAGATCGGCGGCGTCGCTCACGATGTTGGCCGACTTGCCGCCCAGCTCGAGATCGCATTTCTTGAGCCCGGCGCCGGCCGCCGCGGCGATCTGGCGGCCGGCGACGCCGCCGCCCGTGAACGAGACCAGATCGACCTGGTCATGGCTCACCAGCGCCGAGCCGGTCACCGGACCGCGGCCGTTGACGAGATTGGCCACCCCCGCGGGAACGCCGGCCTCGACGAGCAGCTCCATGAAGCGCGCCACGGCCAGCGGCGTGTACTCGGAAGGCTTGACGACGATCGAGTTGCCGAAAGCCAGCGCCGGCGCGATCTTCGACGAAGCGAGCATCAGCGGCGCGTTCCAAGGCGAGAGCAGCGCGCACACACCCACCGGATCGCGATGGACGTACTGCTGATACAGCGCATCGCTGCGCGCGGCGCGTTCGACGGCCTGACTCAGGTGGTCGGCATAGAAGTTGAAGTTGCGCACCACGAGCGCAGTGACGACGGCCGGCGCGAGCGATCGGGGCACGCCCAGGTCCATGGTCTCGAGCCAGCAGAGTTCCTCGGCGTGCTGTTGCACCAGAGCCGCGATCGCCCGCAGCACGCCGGCGCGCTGGCGCGTGGTGGTGTTGCGCCAGCCGCCGCGCTCGAAGCTGCGGCGGGCGGCCTGCACCGCGGCGTCCACCTCGGGCACGTCGGCCTCGTACAGCGTGGCCAGCGGCAGCGCCGTGGAAGGATCGATGACTTCGATCGGCTGCGCCGATGCGCGCGGGTCGACGAAGCGCCCGTCGATGAAGCTGGTGATCCGCTGCCGGATTTCGAATGGGCTCATGTACCGGATTCCGTTCCTCGGCGGGGGTTCAGAGCCGGTGAAGACACGACTCACGCCCGCGATTCATTTCTTCACGGACTCTCACGGCGCCCACGAGCCGCCGTTGACGTGCAGGACCTGCCCGGTGATGTAGCTCGCCGCCGGGCTGGCCAGGAACAGGATGGGGCCCGCGATCTCGTCCGGGTTGCCCAGCCGCCGCAGCGGCAGCGTCTTGCCCCACTGCTCGAAGTCGAAGTCGCTTGCACGCTGCACGCGCCCGCTGCCGCCGTCGAGGAAGGGCGTGCGGAACACGCCCGGCGAGACGACGTTCACCCGGATCGCCGGGCCGCATTCGAGCGCAAGCGCCTTGCCCAGCGAGACCACGCCCGCCTTGGCCGCCGCGTAGGCCGCACAGCCCGGCAGCGCCACCTGATGTGCGAAGGTCGACGCCACCAGCACCATGCTGGCATCGGAACCCTTCTTGAGCAGCGGAATGGCCGAACGCGCGGCCAGGAAATGCCCGCGCACGCAGCAGGCCGTGATCTCGTCCCATTCGCGGGCGCTCAGGTCCTGCAGCCGCGTGCGCGGGCCGGTATAGCCGGCAAGGTTCACCAGGCAATCGGCGCCGCCCCAGGCCGCAGCGATCTGCGCGAATGCGGCGACCACGGAGGATTCGTCCGCCAGATCGCAGGCCCGCACCAGCGCCTGCGGCGGCGGCGACGCCTGCGCAATGGACGACTCGAGGTCGAGCACCGCCACCTTCATTCCCGCGTCCAAGGCAGCGCGGACCAGGGCCTGCCCCATGCCGCCGCAGCCGCCCACGATCACCATCCTCGCACCGGGTCGCGGCAGGTTCTGGACTGTGCTCATCTGGATTCCCTTCTGTTCATTGCATCGATGTCCGGGCGCTCCCGGCGTTCGAGTCCTCGGTGCGTGCGATTCGCCTGCGCAGCCGGCGCCGGGCCCGGCCCTGGCCGCCGGGGCAGCCGCGCATCGGCGCCCGATCAGCGCGGCGGCCCCAGCCGGCCGCGGCGGCGCTCCTCGGATGCCTTCATCTCGAGGCGCGTCACCGAGCGCAGGTGCACCTCGTCGGGCCCGTCGGCCAGGCGCAGGATGCGGCCCCACATCCACAGCGAAGCCAGCGGCGTGTCGGGCGAAAGGCCCATCGCGCCGTGGACCTGGATCGCGCGATCGCAGACCGCGGTCTGCACGCCCGGCACCAGGGCCTTGATCATCGCGACCTCGCGCGCGGCAGCCTTGACCCCGTGGCGATCGATCAGCCATGCGGCCTTCAGGACGAGCAGGCGTGCCTGGTCGATCTCGATGCGCGAGCGCGCGATCCAGTCGCCGATGTTGGCGTGCTGGTGCAGATAGCGGCCGAAGGCCTGGCGCTCGGCGGCGCGTTCGCACATCAGCTCGAGCGCCAGCTCGCATTGCCCGATCGAGCGCATGCAGTGGTGGATGCGCCCGGGCCCCAGCCGTGCCTGTGCGATCGCGAAGCCCGCGCCCTGCGCGTGCAGCAGGTGGGTCGCCGGCACGCGCACGTCGCGCAGCACGAGCTCGCAGTGGCCCTCGGGCGTCGTGTGGTGCATCACGGGGATGTTGCGCGTGACGCTCAGGCCGGCGGCATCCATCGGCACGATGATCATGCTCTGGCGGCGATGCGTCTCGGCCTCGGGATCGGTGACCCCCATCACGATCGCGAAGCGGCAGTGCGGATGCGCGGCGCCCGAGATGAACCACTTGCGCCCGTTGATCACGTATTCGTCGCCCTCGCGCCGGATCGAGGTCTGGATGTTGGTGGCGTCGGAGGAGGCGACATCGGGCTCCGTCATCGCGAAGCACGAGCGGATGCGGCCTTCGAGCAAGGGCACGAGCCAGCGCTCGCGCTGCTCGGGCGTGGCGAACAGATGCAGGATCTCCATGTTGCCGGTGTCGGGCGCCGAGCAGTTGAACACCTCGGAGGCCCAGACGACGCGCCCCATGATCTCGGCCAGCGGCGCGTACTCGAGGTTCGTGAGCGCCTGACCGGGTTCGTCGGCGTGCAGCCCGGGCAGGAAGAGGTTCCACAGGCCCTCGTCACGAGCCAGCGCCTTGAGATCCTCCATGAACGACGGATGCGCATCACCGGCCGCGGTGAGGCGTTCCCACTCGGGGATCTGCGGTACGATGTACCGATCCATGAAGGCAGCGACGCGGCTGCGCAGTTCCTCGACCTTCGGGCTGTAGTCAAAGTCCATCGATCAACTCCATCGCCGCCCCTGCATGCCGCCGTTCGACGCAAACGAATCATGACGCCGCGCGGCGCGGCGCGGCTGGTGCCCGCCAACTCGGTGGCGCGGGCACTCGCACAAGTGGGCGACCGCTGGTCGCTGCTGGTGATCGCGGGCGCCTTCTGCGGCGCCCGCCGCTTTTCCGAGTGGCGCCGCGGGATCGGCATCGCCACCAACGTGCTGTCCAACCGCCTCGCGCACCTGGTCGCGGTCGGCTGCCTGTGCAAGGTGGCCGGCGCCGGCACCGAGGGGCAGACCTATGCGCTCACCGACAAGGGCGCCGAACTGTTCCCGACCGCGCTGATGTACTGGCGCTACGACCGGCTGTGGTCGAAGCGGCATCCGATGCAGGCCGACGAGCTCATCCATGCGCGCTGCGGCCGCTCGATGATCCCGGCGATCGTCTGTGCGCATTGCCGCGCGCCCGCCTTTGCCCGCGAGGTGCGCTTCGCCGACGGCCCCGGCGCCGGCATGGAGCACCTGCCGATGCCCCGCACGAGCCGACGCGCGATCGCAGCGCCCGAAGACGGCGCGGCCACGGACATGCTGATGGGCAATGCGGTCGACGCGATCGGCGACCGCTGGACCCAGCTCGTGCTCGCGTCGTTCTTTCTCGGCGAGCGCCGCTACGAGCAGATCCGCGGACGCTGGCATATCGCGACCAACATCCTGGCCGACCGCTTGAAGCTGCTGGTCGCCAACGGCATGCTCGAGCGGCGCCTGTACAGCATCAACCCCGAGCGCAGCGAATACGTGCTCACGGCGCGCGCGATGGACATCTATCCGACCGTGCTCACGCTCACCCAGTGGGGCGACAAGTGGCTCGCCGGCCCCGCCGGCAAGCCGATGCTGCTCACGCATGTACGCTGCGGCGCCGAACTCGAGCCGGTGGTCGTATGCGGCCATTGCGGCGGCGCGCTCCATCGGCACGAGGTGAGCTTTCGCTCTAGGCAGGCTCCTTGACGGTGATGCCGCCGTCGACGACGAGAGTCTGGCCGGTGATGTAGGCCGCGGCGCGCGAGGCGAGGAACACCGCCACGCCGCCGATGTCGTCGGGCATGCCGATGCGCCGCACCGGCGTGCCGGACTCGACGCGCGCCAGCAGTTCGGCGTTCTGCCACAAGGCACGCGAGAAGTCGGTCTTGATCAGGCCCGGGGCGATGCAGTTGGCACGCACGCCCTGCGGGCCCCACTCGATGGCAAGGTTCTTCGTGAGCGCGTAGTCCGCCGCCTTGGACATGCCGTAGGCGGCCAGCGTGGCGCTGCCCTGATTGCCGCCGATCGACGACACGATGATGATCGAGCCGCCGCCGCCGGCGGCCATCTTCGCGGCGGCCATGTTGGCGAGCAGGAAGTTGGCTTTGACGTTGCAGTTCATCACCTTGTCGTAGGCGTCCTCCGGCATGGTGGCCATCGGGCCGAAGTACGGGTTGACGGCCGCGTTGCACACCAGGATGTCGAGCCGCCCCCATTGCGCCATGGTCTTGTCGACCAGGGCGGCGAGTTCGGCCTTGTCGGAGATGTTGCACGGCACGGCGATCGCTTCGTGACCCTCGGCGTGCAGCGCGCCGACCACCTCGTCGCAGGCCGCTTGCTTGCGGCTGGAGATCACCACGCGCGCACCGGCGCGCGCCATCAGCGTTGCGATCGAGCGGCCGATGCCGCGACTCGACCCGGTGACGACGGCGACCTGGCCCTTCAGATCGAACATGGACGAGACCTCCTGCGAAGACAAAGACGGCCGAGCCTAGCCGATATCCTTGCGATATGCAAGCAACACCGGCCTGCGGCAGGCGATCCGCGTGCTGCCCGGCGACCCCTTGTCCTCTTGTCCGACCGCGTCCGCGCCGATCGGCGCGCCGCCCGGGTCGAAGCGGGAAAGCACTCGCTTGCACTTGCAGACCATCATCGCTAGTGTAGGCAGGGTCAGGTTGCCCGGCCGCTTCGCGTGGCGTGCACCCCGGACCCATCGGAAGCGCGCGACGAAGGGCGCGGCCTTTGTTTGCGCGCGGCGGCAAATGCACGGGTGGCCTGCGCGGCATGAAAGCCCGCCGAGCGCCGCTTCCAGGCGCCGATGGGGTCGCGGTACCGATGCGCGACGGGCTCCGTCGCGCAGCGCAGGCAGGTCCGCCCGGGCTCCGGCGAGGCTGCGCGCCCGACTGGCCGCCAGGCGGCGGGGCCGCGACGGCCGGGCCCGCCGCAGCCGTGGCGGACGGTCCCACTTCTTCATCTGCATGGAGCACGAATGACGACGCAACGAACTCCGCAGCCCTGCGCCTCTTCGGTGCGCGCACCAGAGGACGAGGCCGCACGACGGATGGCCGCGCAGGCGCCGCCCGAGACGGCGTGCAGCGACCCCGAGCGCGCGCCGCATGCTGCCTTCTGGCCGCCCTACCTGCCGCGCACCCTCACGATTCCCGAGACCACGCTGTGGTTCAACCTCGAGGTGACGGCGCGACGCTATCCGCGCAAGGCGGCGTACATCTTCTGCGGCCAGGCGCTCGGCTTCGGCGAATTGCACCGCCGGGCCGAGGCGCTGGCCGGCTGGCTGCAGCGCGCCGGCGTGCAGCGCGGCGAGCGCGTGCTGCTGTTCATGCAGAACTGCCCGCAGTTCGTCGTCGCCTTCTACGCCATCCAGCGCGCCGATGCCGTGGTGGTGCCGGTCAATCCGATGTACAAGGCCGCGGAGCTGGGCCACTGCATCGTCGACGCCGGGGCGCGGGTCGCGATCACGAGCGCCGATCTGGCCGCCGTCGTGGCCGAAGCCGACGCACAACTGCCCGCCGCGCAAGGGCTGACGCAGATCGTCGTGGCGCGGCTGGCCGACGCCCTGCCGGCCGAGCTCGTGCCCGAGGAGACGCCGGCGCCGGCGGTGCTCGAATGGCTGCGCACCGAGGTGCGGCTGCCGCCGCGCGGCGTGCACTGGACCGAGGCCGTCGAGGCCGGCTGCCTGCCCGGGCCGTGCATGGCGCAGCCCGACGACCTGGCGCTGCTGCCCTACACCGCGGGCACCACCGGGCTGCCCAAGGGCTGCATGCACAGCCACCGCACGTTGATGGGCCATGTCGCCGGCAACGGCCTGTGGTTTCGTGCCACCGTCGAGACGGTGGCGCTGGCGGTGACGCCGATGTTCCATATGACCGGCCTGATCGGCAGCGTCATCGGCGGCGTCTATCTCGGCAGCACGCAGGTGCTGCTGCCGCGCTGGGACTGCGAACTGGCCGCGCGCCTGATCGCGCGCCGGCGCGTCACCCACTGGACCTGCGTGCCGACGATGATCGTCGACATGCTGGCGAGTCCGAACTACGCGCAGTTCGACCTGCACAGCCTGCGCCATCTGGGCGGCGGCGGCGCGGCCATGCCGCAGGCGCTGGCCGAGCGGCTCGAGCGCGAATACGGCATCGGCTTCGTCGAGGGCTACGGCCTCACGGAAACCGCCACGGCGACCCACATCAACCCCCCCGGCCGCGCCAAGCTGCAATGCCTGGGCATCCCGTTCTTCGGCGTCGACAGCCGCATCATCGACCCCGACACGCTGCGCGAGCTCGGCCCCGGCGAGGTCGGCGAGATCGTCACCCACGGCCCGATGGTGTTCATGGGTTACTGGCGCCAGCCGCAGGCCACCGAGGAGGCCTTCGTGCAGATCGACGGCAAGGCGTTCTTTCGCACCGGCGACCTCGGCCGGCGCGACGAGGAAGGCTATTTCTTCCTGGCCGATCGCCTCAAGCGCATGATCAACGCCAGCGGCTTCAAGGTCTGGCCGAGCGAGGTGGAACTGCTGCTGTTCGACTGCCCGCTGGTGCAGGAGGCCTGCGTCGTCGGCACGCGCGACGCCTACCGCGGCGAGACGGTCAAGGCCCTGGTCGTGCCGCGTGCCGACGTGCGCGCCTCGGTGAGCGCCGAGCAGGTGATCGACTGGGCGCGCGCCCACATGGCCGCCTACAAGGTGCCGCGCGTCGTCGAGTTCGTCGACACGCTGCCCAAGAGCGCGGCCGGCAAGGTGTTGTGGCGCGTGCTGCAGGAGCGCGAGGCCGCCGCGTCCGCATCGCCGACTCGAGGCGCGGGCGGCCCTGCCCCGGGGCCTGCAGGGGGTTGATCGCCGCCGGCCGCCGCAGGTGGCGGCGCGGCGCCGGCCTCATCGGTTGCGGCCGTACTGCTCGTGGCTGGATACCCACTCGTCGGAGACCACGGCCGAGGCGAGCGACAACTCGCCGCACAGCACCGTCGCGGCGACGATCTCGGCGAACTTCAAGGCCTTGCCCCTGCCCACGCAGCCCAGCAGTTCGAGGCACTCGCGCTGGGTCGGCAGCGCGGTGCCGCCGCCGTGGGTGGCGACGATGAGCGCCGGGATCGTCGCCGAATAGTAGTAGTCGCCATTGTCCATGAGCTCGCCGTAGACGAAGCAGATCGACGATTCGGAGACGTCGGCCACGTCCTGCCCGCAGGCGATGAAGACCGCGGTGATGCCGTTGCCCGCGTGCGTGCAGTTGCTCGTCGCGCCCGACAGATACGCGCCCATGTTGGACAACTGCCGCTGGCGGTGGATCGCCGCACCGCTGGTGTGCATCACCTCGCGCATGAGCGCGGCCGGCAGCGTGACCTCGGCCACCACGCGCTTGCCGCGCGTGCGCAGGGTGTTGAGCAGCGAATGCTTCTTGTCGGTCTCCATCTGCGCGGCCAGGGTGAAATGCTCGAGGCCCGGGATGCCCTGCTCCTTCATCCACAGGCAGGCATGGCGCGTCGCCCGCGTCACCATGTTCTGTCCGGCGGCGTCGCCGGTGGTGTAGTTGAAGCGCAGCCAGCGCATCTTGCCGATCGTGTATTGCTCGATGTCGCGCAGCTTGCCGCTGGACGTCGTCTCCTCGGCCTTGGCCTTGATGGCGGCGAAATTCGCCGTCACCCACTCGCCGAAGGCGCGCGAGGCACGCGGGTCGGCAAACACGAACAGAGGCGCGCGCTGCATCGCGTCGTCGAGCACCGTGGTGCGGATGCCGCCGGCCTCGCGGCACAGACGCATGCCGCGCGAGTAGCTCGCCACCAGCGTGCCCTCGGTGGTGGCCATGGGCACGTAGAAGTCCCCTTGGGCATGTTCGCCGTGCACGAGCATGGGGCCGGCCAGCCCGATCGGCACCTGCGCGACGCCGACGAAGTTCTCGATGTTCCCGGGCAGCACGGCCGGGTCGAACGAGTAACTGCCGACATGCGTGAGCGCGGCGCCGGTCTCGGCCGCGACGACATCGCGGCGCGCCTTGGCCATGTCCCGCGTGTAGTCGTTGTTCCTGTCGCGCGGCAGCTTAGTCATCTTGCCTCCTGCTGGGTTGCATTGCACCGGGCCGAAACGGCGCCAGCCCTGATGGTCGGCTGCGCGGACGGCTGGCGGACCATGGCAACCGGCCCTGGACGGAACGCGGCGTCGCGGCCTTGGGGTCCTGGCGGCACCGACGAGGAGGCAGCCTAGCCGATACCCTTGCGATACGCAAGCCAAATCGGCGTTCTGCCGGCTGTCCGTCTTCCATGCGAGCAGCGTCTGCCTTCTCCGGCCGCACGCTCGAGGCTGCCGTGTCCGCCCGGCGCGGGATCCGGAAAACCACTCGCTTGCATTTCCAGACCGGCATCGCTAGTCTGCCGGCCCATTCGTTCATCGGCTGCGCGCTTTGCCCGCAGCAGCCGGCCCCACCGGAGAGCCCCATGGATCGTCGCCGCGTCGTACTCGCCCCTGCCGCCGCATGGTGCGCCGCGGCCCTGCCGCTGCGCGCGCGCGCGCAGGACGGCACCGAACTCGTCATCGGTTCGATGCTGGATCTCTCGGGCCCTGCGGCATCCGCGATGGGACAGATCCGCTACGCGATGCAGTTGCGCGCCGACGAGCTCAACGCCGCGGGCGGCGTGAACGGCCGCAAGATCCGCCTCGTGTTCGAGGACAACGCGGGCCAGCCGCAGCAGGCGGTGCGCGTGGTGCAGAAGATGCTGCGCCAGGACAAGGTGTTCGCCTTCGTCAACAACTTCGGCTCGGGTACCAATGCCGCCACGGTGAAGATGATCGCCGACGCCGGCACCCTGAACTTCGCGCCCTGGGCCGCTTCCGGGGTTCTGCGCAAGATCAGCGGCGAGAGCCCGCTGCTGTACACGACCGTCCCCGACTACGACCACACGACCACGTACGGATTGAGCTGGGCCATCCAGAACTGGAAGCCCAAGAAAATCGGCCTCATCAACATGGAAGGCCCGCTGGGCGACCTGATGAAGGCCGGCGTCGATGCGGCGCTCAAGAAGACCGGCATGACGCTGGCCGCGAGTTCGAGCTACAAGCCCGGCGAGATCGACTTCTCGTCGCACGTGGCGCGCATGAAGGCGGCCGGAGTCGACCTCATCTTCGGCGGCACCATCGTGCGCGAGAACGTCGGCATCATGGCCGAGGTCAAGAAGCTCGGCTGGAACGACGTCAAGGTCCTGGTCGGCACGCCGGGCCGCGGCGGCATGGTGCCCAGACTCGGCAAGGAGCAGGTCGAGGGCCTGTACGGCATCGGCCAATGGAACCTGCTCGACCTGGACAGCACCGATGCCGCGCACAGGAAGTTCATCGACGGCTTCCGCAAGGTAGCCGGCGGTGCGGTCGAACCCGACGAGAACGGCGCGATGGCGTATTTCTTCACCCACTGGTTCCTGCAGATCGCGCAGGCCGGCGGCGCCAAGCTCGACAACGCGGCCTTCGCCAAGGCCGCCTCGGCCACGCCCGGGGAAGGCTTCGCGCCCTACGCAACCCTGAGATTCAAGTCGCACCACATCGAGCCCGAACTCGTGAAGATCAGCGAGATCAAGGGGGGTCGCTGGGTCGATGTCACGCCCAAGGCCTTCGGCGCCTAGTGCGGCGTTCGACGCCGTGCGGCACTCGAGAAAGCCGTTGGATCTGTCGTCCTGGCCGGGCGCAGACCGCAGCGATACCCTGAGGTATCGCGAGGATCTGCAACGACGCCAGGACCGCAAAGACGCCGTCTTGTGTGCTGAACAGCGTGGAACACTGCACTAGGTCCGCCGGCGGCCCGGCCGGCGCCTTTGCCGCGACCGCGGGCCCGGCGGACGCCGGCAGCCCTGCCGTCGGGGTGCCTCGCTTTCACCACTGGAGAACAACATGGACCGCCGTCGCATCCTGATTGCCCCGGCCGCCGCGCTCTGCGCGTCGGCCCTGCCGCTGCGGGCGCGCGCGCAAGGCGCCGGCGAGCTGCTGGTGGGCTGCATGCTGGACCTGTCGGGGCCGGCTGCGCCCGGCATGCCGAAGATCCGCTACGCGATGCAGCTGCGCAGCGACGAACTCAACGCCGCGGGCGGCGTGAGCGGACGCAAGATCCGGCTCGTGTTCGAGGACAACGGCGGCCAGCCGCAGCAGGCCGTGCGCGTGGTGCAGAAGATGCTGCGCCAGGACAAGGTGAACGCCTTCGTCAACAACTTCGGCTCGGGCACCAACGCCGCGACGGTGAAGATGATCGCCGACGCCGGCGTCGTGAACTTCGCGCCCTGGGCCGCTTCGGCGGCGATGCGCAAGATCAGCGGCGACAGCTCGCTCCTGTACACGACGATACCGAACTACGACACCACCACCACCTACGGCCTGACCTGGGCCATCCAGAACTGGAAACCCAAGAAGATCGGCCTCATCAACATGGAGGGCCCGCTCGGCGACCTGATGAAGGCCGGCGTCGACGCAGCGCTCAACAAGGCCGGCATGACGCTGGCCGCGAGTTCGGCCTACAAGCCCGGCGAGATCGACTTCTCTTCGCACGTGGCGCGCATGAAGGCGGCCGGGGTCGACCTGATCTTCGGCGGCACGATCACGCGTGAGAACGTCGGCATCATGTCCGAAGTCAAGAAGCTCGGCTGGAAGGACGTCAGGGTGCTGGTGGGCACGCCCGGGCGCAACGGTTCGGTGCCCAAGCTCGGCAAGGAGCAGGTCGAGGGCCTGTACGGCATCGGCCACTTCAACCTCATCGAGCCCGACAGCACCAACCCCGCGGAGCGCAAGTTCATCGACGGCTTCCGCAAGATCGCGCCGGCGTCGGTCGACGCCGACGAGAGCGGCACGATGGCCTACTTCTTCACCAGCTGGTTCATGCGCATCGTCGAGGCTGCGGGCGGCAGCACCGACCCGGCCGCGTTCGCCAAGGCGGCCGCGGTCGTGCCCGGCGAAGGCATGGCGCCGTACGCGACCTTGCGGTTCAACAAGTCGAACCACATCGAGCCCGAGGTGGTCAAGATCTCCGAGGTCAAGGGCGGCCGCTGGGTCGACATCACGCCCAAGGCCTTCGGCGGCTAGGGCGGGCGGCGCGGCTGCCGGACAAGGCCCGCGATGACACCGGCATTGCAGCTGTTCGACCTCAGCGGCCGCGTCGCGCTCGTCACCGGCGGCTCGCGCGGGCTGGGCCTGCAGATGGCGCATGCGCTGGGCGACGCCGGGGCGCGCATCATGCTCACCTCGCGCAAGGCAGCCGACCTGGAGGCGGCAGCGGCCGAACTGAGCGCGCGCGGCATCGACGCGCAGTGGATCGCCGCCGACGCCGGCGACGCGCAGCAGATCGAGCAATGCTGCGCGCAGACGCTGCAGCGCATGGGACAGGTCGACATCCTGGTCAACAACGCCGGCGCCGCCTGGAACGCCCCGGCCGAGGAGCATCCGCTCGGCGCCTGGGACAAGGTGATGAATCTCAACGTGCGCGCCGCCTTCGTCTTCAGTCGCGAAGTGGCCCGCGCGAGCATGATCCCGCGCCGGCGCGGACGCATCGTCAACATCGCGTCGATCGCGGGGCTGGGCGGCAACCGGCCCGGCCACGGCACGATCGCCTACAACACGAGCAAGGGCGCGGTGCTCAACTTCACGCGCGCGCTGGCTGCCGAGTGGGGCGAATACGGCATCACCGTCAACGCCATCGCGCCCGGCACCTTCCCGACCCGGATGATCCAGGGCGTGATCGATCAGGTGGGCAGCGAGGCGCTGGCCGCACGCGCGCCGCTCGGCCGCCTCGGCGACGACGACGACATGAAGGGCGCCGTGCTGCTCTTCGCCTCGGATGCGGGCAAGCACATCACCGGGCAGGTGCTGGCCGTCGACGGCGGCGTGTCGATCGTGACCACCGGTTGACACCGGCCGCCTGCCTGCGGCGGGGCGCCGCCGGCAGGCCGAGCGCAAGGCGGCGTGCGCCGACGCCTACGCCGCCGCGCCGATCGCGGCGAAGCGCGCGCGTGCCGCGTGGTATTCCTGCTCGAGGCGCTGCACCACCTGCGCCACCGGTTCGATGGCGTGGATCGTCGTGATCCCCTGGCCCGCCGACCAGATGTCGCGCCAGCGCCTGGGTTCGTTGGCCCGCTTCACGTCGACCGCGGGCTTCTCGGGCATCCTGGCGGGGTCCAGGCCGGCGGCGCGCAGCGACGGCACGAGCCAGCTGGCGGCCGCGCCCGTGATCCCGGCCGACACCACCACATCCTCGGCCGTGTGGTCGACGATCATCTGCTTGTGCCCGGCGGGCGCCATGCTCTCGGGCGTCGGGATGAAGCGGGTGCCCATGTAGACCAGGTCGGCGCCGGCGGCGACGGCGCCGGCCACGCCCCAGCCGTCGGTGATGCCGCCGCCGACGATGACGAGTCCGTCGAAGTATTCGCGCACCGCCGAGATGAAGGCGAACGCCGAGAGATGCCCGGTGTGGCCGCCGGCACCGACGGCGATGCAGGCCAGTCCGTCGCAGCCGGTGGCCGCCGCCTTGCGCGCGTACGCGAGGTTGATCACGTCGGCGATCACCAGACCGCCGTAGCCGTGCACGATGTCGAGCGCCGGCGCCGGGCTGCCCAGCGCCGTGATCACGAGCGGCGGCCGGTAGCGCGCGATCAGGGCCAGATCCTGCTGCAGCCGCGCATTGCTGCTGTGGGTGATCAGGTTCGCCGCCCAGGGCGCGATGCGGGCGGATGGATCGGCCGCGCGCGCCTGGTCGAGCCCCTCGGTGACCCGGCGCATGCAGTCCTCGTATTCCTCGATCGTGCGCGCGTTGGTGTTCGGGAACGAGCCGACGATCCCGGCCTTGCAGGCCGCGAGCACGAGTTCGGGGCCGCTGACGAGGAACATCGGCGCGGCCACCACCGGCAGCCGCAGATCGGCCCACAACGCGCGTCGCGCGGCATCGATGTTGCGTGCCATCGCCTTACTCGGTTGCTGTCTTCATGTCTTCACGCGCTCAGGCCGCCCGGCGCACGGCGCCGGCATCGACGCGATGCGCCGAAGCCTCCGGCAGCGGGTATTTCGCGAGCACGACGCGGCGCCTGAGCTCGAACACCGGCGTCAGTTCCTCGTCGTCGGGACCGAACGTGCGCTCGAGGATGTGGAACGCGTGCACGCGCTCGTGCGGCTCGAGCTGTGCGTTCACCGACTGCAGCAGGCCGCGCATGAGCTCGACGATCTCGGGATGCCGGCTCAGGCCGGCGAAGTCGGCGAACGCGAGATGTCGGTCGCGCGCGTGCTTGGACACCATGTCGCCGGCCAGGACCAGCAGGCAGCGGATCTCGTCCGCGGCCGCATCGAGCACCAGCGCATGCGTCAGGAAGGGGCTGGCCTCGAGCAGCACGGCCGCACGCTCCTGCGCCGGGCCTGGCCCGTCGGCGCGCAGGGCGTCGTCGCTCCAGCGGCCATCGAGAACGATTCCCGCATCGGCCTGGACGCGGCCGCGGTCGCCGCTGCGCAGCCAGCCGGCCGGAGCCGGCACTTCGCTGCCGGGCGTACCGGCCGCACCGACGAAAGCGCCGCGGAAGAGCAACTCGCCGGTCTCGTCGCCCCTGATCTCGACGCCCGGCATCGTGCGCAGCGTCCGGCCGTCGGCCGGCGGCGAGCCCGACGCCAACGCGCACAGGCCGCCGAGTTCGGCGCTGCCGTAGCCCTCGCACAGCTCGACGCCCAGCGTCCGGTACCAGCCGGCGAGCTGCGGCGCCAGCGGCGCCGCCGTCGTCACGCCGCGGCGCAGGCGGTCCAGCCCGATGTAGCGGCGCACGTTGGGCAGCGCCAGGCGCCGTTGCCACGAGCCTGCGGTGTCTTGCATCGCCCCGCGGTAGACGCGCTGGGCCAGGGGCATCGCCCCGGCCATGAAGCCCTCGACGACGTCGTGCAGCTTGCGCCACCAGCGCGGCTGCGCCAGCAGGAACTGCGGCTGGGCTTCGCGCAGATCGTTGAGCACGGTGCTGCCGTTCTCGGGCAGATGCACGATGTGCCCGGTGGCCAGCGGGTGGACGAGCGTGGAGACGCGCTCGAAGACGTTGGCCAGAGGCAGCAGCGACAGCGAGTGCTCGCCGCTTTGCAGACCGGTCAGCGCCGGCGCCCAATCGATCTGGTGCGCGAGCCCGCGCTGGGTGATTGCCACCGCCTTGGGCTGGCCCGTCGTGCCGGAGCTGTAGATCAGCAGCGCGGTCTGGTCCAGGCTGTTGGCATCGATCGCGGCATCGAATTCCGGGCCGCCGGCCGCGCCCGCTGCGCGCCCCTGTTCGACGAGGCGCTCGTAGCTCGTCACCATCGGGTCGGAAAAGCCGCGCAGCGCGCCGTCGACCTCGACGACGACGATATGCGCCAGGCGCGGGCAGGCTGCACGCACCGCGAGCACCTTGCGCAACTGCGCCTCGTGCTCGACGACGACCAGGCGCGAGCCGCTGGCGGCCAGCTGGCGGCCCACCTCCTCGGCGGTGTCGGTCGGCGCCAGGCCATGGCCGACCAGGCCCATGGCCTGCGCGCCCATCTCGACGACGAGCCACTCCGGGCGGTTGGCCGAGAGGATCGAGACGACCTCACCGCGCTGCAGCCCCAGGGCGCGCAGCGCCAGGCCGGCGCTGCGCGCCTGCTCGAAGTACTCGGCCCAGCTCGTGCTTCGCCAGATCCCGTGCCGCTTGTGGCGCAGCGCCGGACGATCGCCCCATTCGCGGCAGCGTTGCCGCCACAGCTGCGGCAAGGTCGGCACCGCCGCCGCCGAACCCGCGCTCACAGCCATGATGAGCTCCTCCTGCGCCGTTGGCCGCGTTCGGCCTGACCATGGGCTCCGACCCCGAGGTAGGCCTCCTTGATGTCCTCCTTGGCCGCCAGCTCGGCCGCCGTGCCCGAAGCGGCGATGCGCCCCAGCTCGAGCACGTAGCCTTCGTGGGCCGTCGCCAGCGCCACCGCCGCGTTCTGCTCGATCACCAGGATGGTGACGCCGGCTTCGGCGTTGATGCGCCGCACGATCGCGAAGATCTCCTGCGTGAACAGCGGCGACAGGCCGAGCGAGGGCTCGTCCAGCAGCAGCAGGCGCGGCGCCGCCATCAGCGCGCGGCCGATGGCCAGCATCTGCTGTTCGCCGCCCGACAGCAGCCCGCCATGCTGGTGCTCGCGCTCCTTCAGGCGTGGGAAGAACTGGTAGACCATGGCCAGCGTGTCGCCCAGGCCGCTCTTGTCGGCGCGCGCGATGCTGCCCATCATCAGGTTCTCGCGCACGCTCAGGAAGGGGAAGACCTGCCGCCCTTCGGGCACCAGCACGACGCCGGCGCGCGCCACGCGGTCGGGATCCCAGCCCTGGATCGGCCGGCCGTCGAAGGTGACCGAGCCCTTGCGCGGATCGATGACGCCGGCGATCGTGTTGAGCAGCGTCGTCTTGCCGGCGCCGTTGGCGCCGAGCACGGTGACGATGCGGCTGGCGGCGACGTCGAACGTCAGCCCGCGGATCGCGCACACCGGTCCGTACCAGGTCTCGAGGTCGGCCACGCGCAGCAGTGCGCCGCTCATTGCAAGTCCTCCTGCGCCGGACCGGCGGCCGTACCCAGGTACGCCGCCAGCACCTCGGGGTGCGACTGCACCTGAGCCAGCGTGCCCTCGGTGAGCACCGAGCCCATGTTCATGCAGATGACGCGGTCCGCCGCCGCCGCGACGAGCGACATGTCGTGCTCGATCATCAGCACGGTCACGCCGAGGTCGCTGCGGATGTCGTCGATCCACCCGGCGAGTTCGCGCGTCTCCTCGGGGTTCAGCCCCGAGGCCGGCTCGTCGAGCAGCAGCAGGCGCGGCTCGCAGGCGAGCGCACGACCGAGCTCGATCACCTTGCGCACGCCGTAGGGCAGGCCCGCGACCAGCGTATGGCGATAGGGGCTGAGGCCGAGGCGCTCGATCACCGACTCGACCTTCTCGATCGCCTGCTCCTCCTCGTCGCGGATGGAGTTCAGGCCCAGGCATTCGCGCACCATCCGCCAGGCCTGATCCGCGGCGCCGCCGCGGTGCGCGAAGCGGTGGCGGCCCAGCAGCAGGTTGTCGCGCACGGTCGCGCCTTCGAACAGCTCGATGTTCTGGAACGTGCGCGCGACGCCGTGGCGCACGACCTGATGCCGCGGCAGCGCCGTCAGCTCGACGCCGTCGTCGAGCACCGCACGGCCGGTGGTCGGCGCGAAGACGCGCGTCAGCACGTTGAGCACCGAGGTCTTGCCGGCGCCGTTGGGCCCGATGATCGCCAGCACCTCGCCGGCGCGGATCTCGAAGCTCACGTCGCGGATCGCGTGCACGCCGCCGAACCTGAGCGACAGGTCCTGCGCCGTCAACAAGGCTTGCGCGTTCATTTGTAGCGCTCCGACTTCATGTAGCGCTTGACGCGCTGGCGGCCCGCGCTGCGGTACAGCGGGAAGAACTGCAGGAAGCCCTTGGCCCGCACCCAGCGCCCGTTCATGCCGGTCGGCTCGAGCAGCACGAACGCGGCCAGCACGAGGCCGAAGATGAACAGGTCCAGCCCCGACTGCTTGCCGATCGCCTCGGGCAGCCGCGCCTTGACGAGCGAGATCAGCGTGGGCAGCAGGCTGATCAGCGCCGCGCCGAGGATGGCGCCGCGCAGGCTGCCCAGGCCGCCGATCACGACCATCAGCACGAGCTGCAGCGAAAGCATCAGGTTGAAGGCCTCGGGCGTGAGGTACTTGACCTGGTGCGCCATCAGCGCACCGGCCAGCCCGCACAGCGCCGCCGAGATGACGAAGGCCAGCACCTTGTAGCCGGCCACCCACAGCCCCAGGCTCGCTGCCGCCGCCTCGGAATCGCGCACCCCCACCAGCGCGCGCCCGGTGGCGCCGCGCAGCAGTTGCAGCAGCAGCAGCAGCACGATGACCAGCAGCACGAGGCACAGGTAGTAGAAGGACTTGAGATTGCCGAGCCCGATGCCGAACAGGGTCGGATCGGGCACCGGCAGCCCGGTGAACCCGCCGGTCACCGAACTCCACTGCCCCATCACATGCTCGACGAGCATCGCCAGCGCCAGGGTCACCATCGCCAGGTACAGCCCGTGCACGCGGATCGCGGGCACGCCGGTAGCCAGCCCGACCAGGGCGCACAGCACGACGGTGGCCAGCAGCGACAGCGGCAGCGGCCAGCCGAGCATGAGGAAGTTGACGTGCGCATAGGCGCCGATCGCGAGGAACGCCGAGTGGCCGAGCGAGACCTGGCCCGAGAAGCCCGTGAGCACCATCAGTCCGAGCGAGGCGATCGACATGATGAACACGTAGCTCAGCTCGCCGACGTAGAAGGAAGGGATCAGCCAGGGCGCGGCGAGCAGCGCGGCGAGCAGCACGCCGTAGGCGACGCGGCCGCCCCGATAAGGCAGCAGCCGCAGCGAATCGGCTTGCCGCAGGTTGTAGGCGAAGCGCATGTCGTCGGTCCTCCTGCGTCGTCGGCTCTCAGACGCGCCGGCCGCTGGCTTCGCCCAGCAGCCCGCGCGGCCACACCATCAGCACGCCGATCAGCACGACGTAGGAGACGATGTCCTTGGCGCCTTCCATCAGGTACACGCCCGAGAACTGCTCGATGAGCCCGATCACGAGGCCGCCGACGATGGCGCCGGGGATGCTGCCGAAGCCGCCCAGCACCAGCGCCGCCAGCGCCTTGAGCAGCACGATCCACAGCCCGGTGTCGACCAGCGTGATGGCCGCCAGCAGCACGCCGCACAGCGCGGCCAGCGCGCCCGACAGCGCCCAGATCAGCGTGTTCAGCCGCTTGACGCGGATGCCGCAGAGGAAGGCCGCCAGCTGGTTCTGCGACGCCGCCTGCACCGACACGCCGAGCGAGGTGCGGCGCAGGAACCAGAACAGCACCAGGGTCACGACGACGGCCGCGGCGAGGATGACCAGGCTCAGCTCGTTGACGACAAGCGGACCGAGCTGCACCGTCTGCCCGGTCCAGGGCGTCGGGTAGCTGCGCGACTCCGGACCGAAGATCATGCTCGTCGCGCCGCGCAGCATGAAGGCGATCGCGATCGTCAGCAGCACGCTGGCGAACTGCGGCTGGCCGACGATGCGCCGCATGACGCCCGCTTCGAGCAGGCCGGCGAGCAGGGCCAGCAGCGCGATGGTCGCGAGCGCGGCCAGCCAGAACGGCGCGCCCAGGCCGACGATCAGCGCCCAGGCGACGAAGGTCGAGAACATCAGCAAGTCGCCGTGCGCGAAGCTGAGCACCTCGGTGGCCTTGTAGGTCAGCACCATGCCGAGCGCGATCAGGGCGTAGATCGCCCCCACCGCGATGCCGTTGATGGCCAGCTGGCCGACTTGAATGATCTGCGCGCTCATGCATCACCCCTGTTTCGGCCGAACTCTCGACGGGCCCCCGGTCGCGTGGCCGCCGATTCGGCCGCCCGCCACGCGATGCCCGGCCCGCACCCCGACCCCGATTCCGGACCCTCGCAGCACTGGCCGGCCGCCACCACGGCGCGGCCCGCCTTCATGAAGCCGCCGCCTGCTTGGACCGCCGCACCGCGCGCGGCCCGGTCTTGCGCGGCGCTGCGGCGCTCTTGCCCGCCGCACGCTGGCGCGGCCGCGCCGCTGCCGTCTTCGACGCAGGCCGCCCGGCCGCCGCGGGCCTGGCCTGGGCCGCCGGCTCGGCGGCCGCTGCCGGCCTTGACTTGGCCGCCGGCTCGGCGGCCGCTGCGGGCTTGGCCGCCGCGCGCGGCTTGCGCGTCCGCGCCGGCGCAGCCGCCGCCTCGGCCGGCGCGCTCAGCACGCTCTGCTTCAAGGCCTCGAAGCTCGCGAGCAGGTCGCCCGCGATGGCGGGCGCGTCGGGCACCGCGCGCCGACAGCCGACCACGCCCCATTCCATCGAGCCGGCGTAGGTGTGGACCGACATGGCCAGCCCCTGCCCATGGGTGAGGATCAGCATCGGCCAGTAGCTCAGCACCCTGGCGCCGGCGATGTACAGAGGCACCGGCGAGGTCGGCACGTTGCTGATGACGATGTTGCCGATCACCGGCGCCAGGTCGGCCAGCTTGAGCTTGCCCGCGAGCGACACCATCGCCGACACCAGCCAGGGCACGCCGAACGACGGGATGTCGGTGATGAGCAGGGCACGGTTCTGCGCCAGCCGCTCCTTGATGACCCGGGTGGAGCTGCTGATCGCGCGCAGACGCTCGCGCGGCTCGGCGATGTCGGTGTGCAGGTTGCACGGCGCCATCGTGACCCGGTTGGTCATGTCGGTGTCGTCGGCTTCGCGCAGCGACATCGGCATGAGCGCGACCAGCGATCGCTCGGGCAGTTCGCCGCGGCGCTTGAGATAGCGGCGCAGCGCGCCCGAGGCGACGGCCAGCACCAGATCGTTGATCGTCGCCCCGCCCGCCTTGGCCACCGCCTTGCAGTCGCTCATGGGGATGCTGGCCACACCCACCAGACGCTGGTTCGACACCGAGGTGTTGAACGGCAGGCGCGGCGCGCCGAAGCCCCTGGACTTGCCCGCACCGCCGTCTTCGGTCTTGCCCTCGGAGGAGACGAACCCGCGCAAGGCCTCCACCAGCTGCGTGCCGGCCTTGTACAGCTGCGACAGGTTGCCGAAGGTGCGTACCGTCTGCATCGACTGCACGGCGGCGTGCCGCAGTCCGGCCGCAACCAGCTCGGCGCTGCCGGCCGGGGCCGCGCGCGGCCGCAGCGGCGGCGGCGGCACCTTGCGCGGCTCGGGCGTGGCATCGAACAGCGCCTCCACCATCACCCGCCCCGACAGCCCGTCGATGCCGGAATGGTGCACCTTGATGAACAGGGCGTAGTCGCCGTCGTTCAGGCCTTCGATCAGCACCAGCTCCCACAGCGGGCGCGTGCGGTCCATCACGTTCGAATGCAGGCGCCCGCACAGCGCCAGCAACTGCTCCATCGAACCGGGCGCCGGCAGGTTGTGGCGCCGCACGTGGTAGCCGATGTCGAGGTCGTCGTCGTGGATCCAGACCGGATTCGCGAGATCGAACGGCATCTGGGCGAGCTTGCGGTTGAGCATCGGCGCCAGGTGCACGCGGCTGGCGACATGGCGCATGAACTCGCGCGGGAAATCACCCTGGTAGCCCTCGGGGAGCTGCAACAGGTGCACCGACGACAGATGCATCGGCGTCTCGGCCGTCTCCAGCTGGAGGAAGGCCGCGTCCAGCGCGCTCAGGTTCTGCATCGCCTCAGCCCCCGCCCTGGTCGGCCAGCGTCTTGGCGCGGTCGCGCAGCGTGCGCTTGACCACCTTGCCCACCGGATTGCGCGGCAGCTCGTCGACCACCATCAGGCGCTCGGGCAGCTTGAAGGCGGCGATCTTCTTCTCGGTGCGCAGGTAATCGACCAGTTCCTCGAGCGTGACCGTCACGCCCGGGCGCGGCACCACGCAGGCGCACACGCGCTCGCCCATCGTCTCGTCGGGCCAGCCGATCACCGCCACCTCGCGCACCTTCGGGTGCCCCTGCAGCAGCGTCTCGATCTCCTCGGGCGAGATGTTCATGCCGCCGCGGATCACCAGATCCTTGGAGCGGCCGACGAACTTGTAGAACTGCAGCTTGTCGCCGGCGATCTCGAAGGTGTCGCCGGTCTTGAAGTAGCCCTCGGCGTCGAAGGCCTTGGCCGTCAGCTCCGGCGCACGCCAGTAGCCGCTGAGCACGGTCGGCCCCTTGATGCGCATCTCGCCGGGGCGCCCGGCTTCGGTGATGACCTCTTCGGTGGCCAGGTCGACGAGCCGCGTCTCGAGCTTGTCGGCCACCGTGGTGTCCCAGCTGTAGCCCTTGACGCCCACGCGCGGAAAGTACGCCGCCCGCATCGCCGGATCGGGGATGTCGCGGTGCGTGCCGGGCAGGCAGATGCCTTCGTTGGAGCCGAACAGGTTGAGCACCTGCACGCCATGGCGCTTGTGGAACTCGTCGATCATCCACGCCGACAGCGGCGCCGAACCCGACCCGAGATAGCGCAGGATGTCGAACCGCACGCCTTCGAGCAAGGCCGGCTGCTGCAGCAGCAGGTTGAGGACCGCCGGCGGCACCGTGGTGTAGTTGATCGATTCGGCGCGGATCTGCTCGAGGAAGATCTTCAGGTCGAACGGATGATGCTGCACCATCGTCACGCCGCCGAGCAGCCAGGTGAACAGGCCGCTCGCCATGCCCGCCATGTTCACCATCGGGAACGGGCACAGCACGCGCTGCCCGGGCTGCAGCGGCGGACCGTCGACCACCGTCTGCGACAGCAGCAGCCATTCGTTGGTGCTGCGCGGCACGCCCTTGGGGAACGACTCGGTGCCCGAGGTCCAGCAGATCGTGAACACGTCGTTGGCGCTTACGGCGGCGCGCCTGGCCTCGGCTTCGGCCGCGCCGCCGTCCGCGGCGGCCTGCACTGCCGGCGCCAGCGCCAGCGCCCCGGCGGGCACGGCCTCGCCATAGCTGAGCACATGCGCCAGCGTCGGGCAGCTCGCACGCAGCCCGAGCATCATCGCCGCGTGCTCGTACTGGCCGATGCGCTGCGTCGTCAGCGCCGCCTTGGCCCCGGTGCTGTGCACGACATGCTGGAGCTCGTGCTCGCGGTACTGCGCCGGCACCGGCGTCGCGATGAGGCCCAGCCGCGAGCAGGCCACGTAGACGACGAACTGCTCGACCGTGTTGGGCAGCTGGACGAGCATGACGTCGTCCTTGCGCAGCCCCAGGCCGTGCAGCACCATCGCCGTGCGCGCCACCTCGTCGGCCAAGGCGTTCCAGCTGAGGCGGCGCTGCGCGCCGCCGGTCAGCTCGGGGCGGTTCGGCGGATCGACCGCGGCCTCGCGGTCGCCGAACTCGGCGACCCGCGCCCGGAAGCGATCGTCGACCGTGGTCGTGCCCCACCAGCCCTTGGCGGTGTATTCGTCGATCTTGGCTTGCGTGACGAGGATCATCGTTGACTCCTGGCAGTGCGTTGGAATGATGCGCAATCGTAGGCAGCACCGGTACGGCAGCGCAAGCCGGTCGACCCTGCCCGGCGCGGGGACGCTGCAGTCGTCGCCATCAGCCGCGTGACCTTGCCGGCCTGAATTCAGAAGCCGTATTCGGCCCAGCGCCGGTCGACCAGCGCGACGATCTCGGGCGGCGACACCGTGCAGTTCACCGGCTTGCGCTGGTTGCGCCATTCGGGCCGCACCGGATGCGTGGCCCACTCGACGGTGGCGTCGATCAGCATCTTGGAATGCATGCCCGAGCCCCACTTGACCTCGTCGCTCGCCTCCTCGGGCAGCGCGGTGTCGCCCGAGCCGCCGGCCAGCATCGGGAAGGCGATGAAGTCCTTGGTCGGGTCGGCGTAGGCGCGGATCGCGATCTGCACCGCGCGCGCGTCGTGGATGTCGACGTCCTCGTCGACCACGACCAGGATCTTGCCGATGTAGGTGATGAGCTTGGAGCCCCAGATCGCCGCCGCGATGTGGCGCGGCTGCCCTTCGTAGGCCTTGCGGATCTTGATCACCGTCCAGGGCCCGGCGACGACGTCGAGCACCGAGCCGGCATGGCCTTGCGATTCGAGCACCTCCCACATCGCCGCGGCCCAGCCGACGTAGAACATCAGGCTGCTCTCGGTCGGCGAGCCCTGCGTCGGACCCTCGAGGTTGCCGCGGTAGATCGGGTCGGTGCGGTGCGTGATGCGGCTGACCTGGATCACCGGGCGCGGCCGCGGAAAGCCGCCGTACACGCCGCTGAACTCGCCGAACGGCCCTTCGAGCGCGAAGGTCTCCGGGTCGGGCGAGATGCTGCCTTCGATGACGATCTCGGCGCTCGCGGGCACCGGCAGATCGTTGGTGTCGCACTTCACCAGCTCGACCGGCTGCCGGCGGATGGCGCCCATGATGCCGTACTCGTCGTGCGCGAACGGATGGCCCGCCGCGTACACCATCGAAGGATCCCAGCCGTAGACCACCGCCACCGGCATCGGCGTGCCGCGCGCGCGGTGCTTGGCGAAGTGCTTGGCCCAGTCGCGCGTGGCTTCGAGGAACACCGAGATGCGGTCGCGCCCGGCGATCATGCCGCGG
>WBZR01000146.1_pt1 | contig 26562 bp, 27 predicted proteins | sample 5204231 | NCBI WGS metagenome assembly WBZR01 (sample SAMN12412403, study PRJNA552823) | activated sludge metagenome | isolation source: activated sludge from anammox sidestream of wastewater treatment plant... | place: USA: Virginia | collected 2017-08
TTTCCTTTACGGGGATAAATAATGCTGAAGACATAATAATGATATTTATAATAGACCAAAAGTAATAAAAAAAACGATACGTACAACATTTGGTCTAAAATAAATATCCTTTTGGTATAAGTAAGGGTTTTGCTCAGATAAACAACTTTGGTTTTATGTGTTATTTATTTGTATTTTTACTATTATTTATAACCAACAGCTTATGTTGTTAATTAGTAGTTTTTCGGAAGCTTCTGTTGTGGCACAAGGCTAATATACCAATCAACACAAAATAATGACTAACTCTTCTAATATATATTATCCGATAAATGAAGTAGAAAAGTCTATTCTTAAGAGTATTTGGCGAGTTCAGGAGTTTAATAATAACATTCAAACTGAAACAATATTGCCCAAAGGAACAGTTGAACTCATTTTCAATCTTTCTGACAAAATAACTTATTTAAACCCAACAACAAATGTTACTACAAATTTGCCATGCTGCTTTATTAACGGTATTAACTTTAAACCTTTACAATTAATAAAAAGCGGACAACAAATATTTTTAGGAATACAATTAAATGCACTTGGAATTAAAGCCTTATTTGATATTCCGGCAACTGAACTTAATAATACTGTTGTAGAAAGTTCGCAAGTGTGCAAATCATTAGCTGATTTATATCATCAGTTGTTCGCAAAAAGCTTGTTTGATAGCCAAGTAGAAATAATCAAGAAATGGTTATACCATAAGATTTCAACTTCCAAACATTTTGTAGAAATTCAAAAATTGTATGGCTGGTTTTATTCTCAGAATATCAATATTCTCTCGGTAAAGGAATTTTGTAATAATACTTGTATTTCAGATAGACAATTAAGAAGATTGTCATCTGAGTGGGTAGGTATGAGTACTGAGAAATTTCTACTATATAATAAATATCTTTCTTCCCTGTATTTGCTTCATAATTCTGATTTAACTTTAACACAAATTGGTATGGAAGCAGGATTTTATGACCAATCTCATTTTATCAGAGATTTCAAGTTATACACAGGTATGAAACCCAAAGAATACAAATCAGCTAATTCCAGTGTACTCGGGCATATATTCCGTTGATTTCATAATGTCCGAATTATACAATTATTAAGAATACCTCGCTTGTAATTTTGATTTTGTTTTTTAACTCAAAATTAAAATGAAGCGTATTATTATTTTTTTGAAGTATCTATTGGTCTTTGTTTTAATAGGCCTTGCCATTTTATTATTTTATATAAAAACCATGCTGCCATCAGTAGGAGAGCCTCCGGAACTGAAAGTGTCAATGGCATCTGAAAACATAGTAAGAGGTCAATATTTGGCAAATCATGTAACAGTATGTATTGATTGCCATTCTACTAGGGATTGGTCAAAATTTGCCGGCCCTCCCATAATTGGTACTGAAGGTAAAGGTGGAGAAGTGTTTGACCAGTCACTTGGATTTCCAGGTAAATATGTGGCTAATAATATTACACCCTATCATTTGAAAGATTGGACAGATGGAGAAATTTTTAGAGCTATTACCACTGGTGTTTCGAAAGATGGTAGAGCTTTATTTCCAATCATGCCTTATCACAATTTTGGGCTGTTGGATAAAAAAGATATTGAATCTATAATCGCATATATTAGAACTCTAAGTTCCATTGAAAACACTACTGAGGTTTCTCATTCTGATTTTCCCATGAATTTTTTAATTAATACCATGCCACAAAAAGCAAACTTATCAACCATACCTTCCAAATCAGATGTGGTGGCTTATGGTAACTATATAGCAACAGCTGCCGGGTGTAAAAATTGCCATACTAAGGAAGAAAAAGGAAGAGTGGTGGGTGAAGCTTATGCAGGTGGTTTTGTATTTAAATTTCCGGATGGCTCTATCGTAAATTCTGCCAATATCACACCTGATAAAAAAACCGGAATAGGAAGCTGGGGAAAAGAACAATTTATTTCACGTTTTAAAATGTTTGCCGATAGTGCTTATGTACCTATTGCAGTGAAGCAAGGAGATTTTCAAACGACTATGCCATGGACAATGTATGCAGGAATGACAGAAGAAGATTTAGCAGCAATTTATACCTATTTACAGACTATAAAACCTGTTGAAAATAGCATTACAAAATTTCAACCTGCAAAAGATTAAATAATTATACACTTTAAATAATTACATTATGATTTATAAATTCTCTTTAATAGAAAAAATATTATTGTCCAATGATATTATTCCACATCCATTTACGGATGTATCTTCATCTGTTGGTTTAGGTTTTGCCTTAGGTAGCGCTGTGAAACTTAAAATTGTAGATCAGCTTTCAATGGATTATAAAGATATTGGAAATATTGCAAAAGCAGCTAAAGTTAGTGAAGTAGGTGCTGAGCTAATACTTGACTGTTTGGATGCCTTAGGATATGTTCAAAAAAATGGCAATCAATATGCCTTTACAAAAAGGGGGTTCAAAAATCTTTCTGCAAACTCGCCTCATAATTTTCGTTACTTTATTCTCTTTTGCGATTATTTATACAAAGGATATCTTAGTTTAGACGAAACAATTCGCCTTGGTAAGCGAGCAAAATCTAGTATGTTAGAAGAAATGACTGATTATGAATGGGAATTATTTTCGAGAGCCATGATAGATATTTCAAGTACAAATTACAAAGAAGTGGCAGGAAAGATTCCGTTGGCAAAATCTGCTTCAAAATTGCTGGATCTTGGTGGTTCGCATGGGTTATATAGCATAGAACTATGTAAACGAAACGCAAATTTAAAAGCTACTATTGTTGACTTGCCCCCTGTTAAAAAATATGCAGATGAGTGTATCGCTAAATATAATGCGGGTAATAATGTTTCATTTCTTCCGGCAGATTTTATAAAGGACGAGCTTCCTCAAAATAATGATGTGATTCTTGCTTTCAACATTATACATGGGCTTAATCCATCCGAGAATGAAGCACTTGCACAAAAAGTTTACAAGTCGCTTAACAATGGAGGGATTTACGTGATACTTGACCAAATAAAAGGTATTGGCGGCAAGTCGCAGATGTCAAAAGCTACAACTTCATATATGGCTTTGAATTTATTGCATCAAGCAGGTGGTAAAACTTATTCAAAAAGTGAGGTGGACACTTTTACTCAAAAAGCAGGGTTTAAAGAAACAGTTCTCAAAAAATTAAATGCCCCGGGATTTGGTGTAATTATATGCACTAAATAAATCAAGAGTACGCGAGCAATACTCTCCTATTGTACGTTATCACATAGCCCTATATCCTAAACAGGAGCCGTGTTTCCATTTAGCCCTGTGCCTGTATGCCTATGGCAGATTGAATAAGCAAGGGTTTTGTGCAGATAAACAACTTTGGTTGTATGTGTTATTTATTTGTATCTTTGTTATTATCAATAACCAACAGTAAATTCGGGTTAAAGGTAGTTTTTTTAAGAGCTGCCATTACAGACAGTGGTAAGACAACCGTAACAACCAAAAAGTATGGGACTGATTGATATCAAAAAAGAACTTAAAAAACTTGACAAAGATAAGTTTATTGACCTTGTAGCTGAATTTTATAAAAAAACAAATCAGCAAAAGGAGTTTTTTGACTTTTATGTGAACCCCAACGAAAGGTATATGGCAATATAGTGAGACTGACCATTTACATATTGACATTACTTTTCACAACGACTGTTTTCGGGCAAAAGAAAGACAGACGGGCAGAGCTTGACATCAAAGGACGAATTAAGGAAATCTCTGTTTCGCCTGACGAGAAAATTTGGTTGGTAACAGCTATTGGAAACACTTATTACACCGAAAATATTGATTCAAATTGGCATTACGGAAAACCTATATTTCAATCAACTGACAAATTTGGTTTTGACAACCCACATCTTGAACGAATATCCTTTTTCAACAAAGACACCGCAATAATGACAGGTTACATTTCAATTAGTAAAAAGGAATACAAAAAGAACGGCTACTATTTGACAAAGGACGCAGGTAAAAATTGGAATCTTCTTGACTTCGGTGGTAACTCTTGGATTTATACTATCTACACAGACAAACAAGGAAATGCTTGGATGGGCGGTTTATCTAAAGAAGTTTACTATTCCAACGACTTTGGACAAAGCTGGAAAACATTAAAACTACCATATAAAAACTCTGACAGAACCTACGGTATCTATATGACGGATTCTAAAAACGGAATAGCGAGTTCTGATCACAACGAGATTTTGACAACTACTGATAACTGGAAAACAGTAAAACACATACCTACACCTCTTGATCAAATGAAATATCAGAAAGATGAAACCGGCTACTCTGATGAAAGAATTTCTAAAATCCAAATTTGGAACAATTACATTGTATTAAATCAACACGGACGAGTTTATTATTCAGACGCGAATAACATAGATTGGAAGTCTTTCCCAACAAAAGTTTTCGATTTTGAAGTTGATAATGATTCAAAAACTCTTTTTGCTATTTGTGACAGTTTAAAAATTGTCTCTTTCACTTCACCAACTAAATTTCATTTACTCACAAACAAGCGACTTTCAAGAAATGTTATTGATATCAAAGCCGTCAATGGTTCGCTGTTTCTTTTATCAAACGATTACGAAGTCTACAAAGTAAACAAAAATGGATTTACACACGCAATTCCATACACGACAGACGAAAGAATTGCAGAACCAAGCATTGTAAAACAAGGAACTAAATTAGTTTGGGGAACAAACGGAAAACAAATCTATTTATATGACAACAATAAGCGAGAGTGGTATAGAGAAAATGCACTTAATTTTTACATTGATGATTTTAGGCTATTAAACGATAGTGTTGCAATTCTTTGGGACGGCAACAATAACAATTATATCTATTCTTTGAACGACCACACTTCAAAACACTATTTTCCCGAGACCCCACTTGAAAACTTTTTAGCTTCGCCTGTCAAAGCGTTAATAATAAACTCAGGAAGTCAAGGTTGTTTTCATAGTTATAGTGACGAAGTTTACTATGAAAGAGTAAATGATTCTACTTTTGAAACAACAGCAATTTCAGTCAACCGTTACCAAGAAAAGAAACCGTCAAATTTTAAGAATAAAATCAGTAGTTCAGTTTTAACAACAGTATTAACCGACATTAGTTCCAACCCCACTGTAATTCCGACCTTTAAAGATTTTCGCTTTACAGAAAGCGACAAAAAGAGCTATTTGAAAATGGTGGACAATCAAATTGCAAATAAGGAAACAGATTACTTAGATAGAAAGAAAAAATCTATCAATAAAGACTTTTATTATTCTGTCCCTGCAATGCTTGACACATTAAATAATTCAGTTATCGCAACTATTTTAAATCAACAAGAAGGTTTGACAAGCACAACAAGCAATTGGTTTACAATTCAGATTATAAACCAAAATAACGACACGCTTAACATTTTAAGATCATATTATATAAAAACACTTCCTTGGAATCTTCCTTGGAAATTTGAATACAACGGACAACACTTTAACTGTTACAATATTGAATTTTCACGACTTATTAACTCTTGCATTCCTGACAACTTTACGGACAAAGGAGTTTTTAACAACAGCCGTTTAATAATGGAAGTTGCAGACTACTTATGGAACAAGAAAGAATAAAAATTACTGTCGCCAAAATATAGGATTTTAACAAAACTCTGCTTTGGTTTAATCCTGTGTTGAATGAATCTTACGGAGTTCAGTTGCAAGTAAAATATATTATGGGTTTTAAAAATTTCGGTGTGATTTTAAAGTATTTTAGTTTCAGTATTTCAATTGTATTCCTTTCATTTATTGCAGGAATGATTTTCACTGCATCAATCAGAAAGACGAATTTCTATAATAAAGAATTATCAAATCTCAATTTTATTAAAAACGAATTGACAAATAAAATCATTGGAGTAGGTGTAGTTAAATGGATTGTGAAAAACACATTTTTTAGGTTCTTTAACCTGAAACTAAAATTTGACCATAAAATGAATATTTCAGACATGAGATATATTAGAAATGAAATGACTAAATCTGAAATAGATCATTTATTTGCATTTATTATAGTTACCATATTTGTTATTGCGCAAATTACAATCAAAAATTTACACTTGCATCGATAATGTTATTGGTAAACATCATTATGAATTTATTTCCTACTTTACTACAACAACAAAATAAAAGGAGAATTGATAAAATGGTTTTTAGATTTGAGAAAAAACAGAAAGAATAATCTCTCATAAATGAACTGAAGGTTGCCTAGAAGGATAATAGCTCCGTTATACTTAGTTAAACAAATTATACCTTATTCAGCTTTTATATAAATAATAAATAGCTTATATTTAATACCGTGAATTATTTCACAGAAGGTCAGTACATTAAAGCATAAAAATTTCACTATACAAAACAGATAAACACCTCTTTACAAGTTATATTATAATTCTAAGGGGCAAATCAAAATCGCTTCAAAAGATATTTAAACATAATAATGATGAATAAAACCATCATAATTAATGTTTATAATGGTTAATGATGAATAAAGTCATCATGTTTTCGCTTAGTGGAAGCACCTTATTAATTCGCTTAAACAAGAATACACTAATGGCTGTCCAAATATTGAATGGTTCTTAGTATTTCATTAGCCTCTGTATGGAGAACGACATTTAGAAAATAATTTATAATACAAATACTTTAAATGAGCTTTTTACTAATTTTGCCTTAACATTAAAACACAATGTCTTATGAAAAACAATAAATGGTTCCCAACACTTCTTACAGGATTGCTTTTGACTTCCTTTGTAACTATAGAGAACTGTAAGGCTCAAATTCAAAAGGGAATAGACTTAGATGGTGAATCTGCTGATGATTACAGTGGTTGGGCGGTGAGTATGCCTGATGCAAACACAATTGCTATTGGAGCACCCCTTAACGATGTAGTAGGATCTAATGCGGGTCAAGTAAGAGTGTATAGTTGGAATGGAAATGCTTGGGTTCAAAAAGGATTAGAAATCAATGGAGAAAATGTTGATGACCAAAGTGGCAGTGCCATAAGTATGCCCGATGCAAACACTATTGCCATTGGGGCTAGTGGAAATGATGGGGCAGGATCAAGTGCCGGTCATGTTAGAGTATATAGCTGGAACGGAAATGCATGGACACAAAAAGGATTGGACATTGATGGAGAAGCTTCCGGAGATCAAAGTGGATTTTCGGTAAGCATGCCCAATGCTCATACAGTAGCCATAGGTGCTTTATTTAATGATGGTTCCGGATTAGATGCAGGTCATGTAAGAGTGTATAGGTGGGATGGAACTGCTTGGGTACAAAAAGGAATTGACATTGATGGAGAAGCTGCCGGAGATCAGAGCGGATATTCGATAAGTATGCCAGATACCAACACGGTAGCTATTGGAGCTATCTATAATAGTGGTGCAGGGAATGAATTTGGTCATGTAAGAGTGTATAATTGGGATGGCACTGCTTGGGTTCAAAAAGGAAGTGATATAGATGGCGAAACATTTAATGATCGCAGTGGTTGGTCTGTTAGTATGGGAGATGCCAATACGGTTGCCATTGGGGCTCGATATAATGACGGAGGTGGAACCAATTCAGGGCATGTACGCATATATCAATGGAGCGGGACTGCATGGACGCAAAAAGGTATAGATATAAACGGTGAAGCAGCAAATGATCACAGTGGTTGGTCAGTTAGCATGGCTAATGCCAATACACTTGCTATAAGCGCTATTTACAGTGATGGGAATGGTTCAGATGCCGGCCATGTAAGAATTTTTAATTGGAACGGAAACGCATGGATGCAAAAAGGTGTAGATATAGATGGAGAAGTAGCTGGCGACCATAGCGGGTATTCGGTAAGTATGGGAGATGCTAATACCGTTGCCATTGGCTCAAGATTTAATGATGGGTCGGCAATAAATGCCGGACATGCAAGAGTTTTTTCAATGTGTACCCCTACAACCGGAACTGACACACAAACAGCTTGCGGCAGCTACACATGGATAAATGGTGTTACTTATACTGCTAACAACAATACTGCAACACACACCTTAACCAATGCAGCAGGTTGTGATAGTGTTGTAACATTGAACTTGACCATACAAAGCGTAGATGTAAGTGTTACCAATGCAGCACCAATTCTAACTGCCAATGCCACTAATGCCACTTATCAATGGCTGGATTGTGATGCTAACATGAGTGAAATTTTAGGGGAAACCAATGCCCAATTTATAGCACCAACAAATGGAAATTATGCTGTGACCGTAACACAAAATGGCTGTACCGATACCTCAACTTGTTATTCTATTACCACAGTGATGTTAAAAGAGAATTCGGCTTTACAAGCAATTCGTGTCTATCCAAACCCTGCCTCTAGTTATATTACTGTTTTTAGTCAGCAAACCGAATTGAGTACCTTAACCTTATTAGACAATCTAGGTAGAATAGTATATCAAACTAATTCTGTGAGTCATGAACATAAAATACCTGTTTCGCATTTATCCAATGGATTATATTTGTTACAACTTGAAACCAAACAAGGGGTAAGCTTTCGCTTAGTGGAAGTACAATAATAATTCGTTTAAGCGAGAATACACTAACGGCTGTCCAAATATTGGATGGCTGTTTTTGATTCGCGAATCAAAAATAACTTTTGGTGGTGTTGTAAATTATTTTTGTTATCATCACAAAAGTTTTAAAGCATAATGAAACAATAAACTCTAGCTAATATATCAATGTCAGAAACTAAAATTTTCTATCCATCAAGCCTTGCAGCATGGGAAGATTGGTTGTCAACGCACCACCTTTCGGAAACTGCTGTGTGGCTTGTTTTTCATACCAAAGCATCTGGTAGATTTTCGCTTTCTTGGAGTGAAACTGTTGATGTGGCGCTTTGCTATGGTTGGATTGACAGTAAGAAAGTAAGAATTGATTCTGAAACTTCGCATCAGTTTTTTAGCAAACGCAAAGCCAATAGCACTTGGTCAAAAATTAATAAAGAAAAAGTTACCCAACTTATTGCAAGCGGACGTATGCAAGCTGCAGGATTACGCAGTATTGAGTTGGCAAAACAAAATGGTTCGTGGGCTTTATTAGACGAAGTTGAAAAGCTCATTATACCTCAAGATTTAAAAACTGAGTTTGATAAATTTCAGGGCTCACAACTGTTTTTTGAAAGTTTGAGTAGGTCTGTTCGAAAAATGATGCTGCAATGGTTAGTTTTAGCCAAACGACCCGAAACCCGAAAACAACGCATTCATGAAATTGCGGTAAATGCCGGAAAGAGAAAGAAACCCAAGCAGTTTTGAGAAAAGTTAAGTTTGAATTTGAATAATTTTTCTTCTCTTTTATTTGCAAAAAATTTAGACTTTTACATCATAAAACCACACCATGAAAAAGAAACTATTATTGGGACTACTGCTGGTAGCAACATTTTGCTCAGGAATGGCATTTAATAAATTCATGTTTCAAAAGGAAACACCGGAAATGAAACGTGTAACCGGCATTGGGGGCATTTTTTTTAAGTGCAAGGATCCCAAGAAAGTGCGTGAGTGGTATAGCAAACATTTGGGTTTAAGCACCAATGATTATGGAACAGTATTTGAATGGTATCAAGGGGCTGATAGCACCAAAAAAGGGTTTACACAATGGAGTCCCTTTAACGAGAAAACAAACTATTTTGAGCCTTCCGATAAAGATTTTATGATTAATTATAGGGTTGAAAATTTGAATAAATTAGTTACTGTTTTAAAAACTGAAGGTGTTACAATAGTTGATTCCATTGCAAGGTACGATTATGGTAAATTTGTGCATATATTAGACCTCGAAGGCAATAAAATTGAACTTTGGGAACCAAACGATGTGGAGTTTGAAAAGTTAGGAAAACAAATTGGTGCACAAACTACCAAATAGCCATTAATTCTTTATGACGATAGTTAAAAATTATGGGGTATCTATTGGAATCTTTTGCACCATAGCGCTTATGGCAATAGCCATGCTTAAGTACCCCGGAGGAACCTACTTAGATGCCACCACCACCGGATATGATTGGACGCAAAATTTTATCAGTAATTTATTTAAAGAAAAAGCTTTGAATGGTGCGGATAACAAGGCTCAATTATGGGCTTTTGCAGGTATGTTTTTTTATTCCATTACTTGTGCCATATTTTTCATTCATACTGCCAAAAAAATACCCCATACAACTGCATCAAACTTTATCAAATATGCAGGAATTTTAACTATGCCGTGCATTTTAATGGTGGCAACACCTTTTCACGATTTAATGTTGGCAGTCTCCAACTATTTATTTTGGGCCTGCATTATTGCCATTACGGTATATTTATTCAAATCAAAGAGCTATGTTTTTGCCATTTACGCTTTGATATGTATTCTCATTTTTTATTATGCCACCTATTTGTACCTAACTCAGAGTTGGGAAACTTTAGTAATTATTCAAAAGATAAATAACATAAGTGCATTAATTCTCATTTTTAGTTTAGAATATTTTACTACCAACGAAAATTTCAAATTAGCAGCCAAAGAATAACTCTTCACATGAATACCTTCATTGCAATTTTACGTGGCATTAATGTTAGCGGACAAAAAATTATTATAATGGATTTGTTGCGTAACCTTTTCGAAAACACGGGTTTTTTCAATGTTCGCACTTACATTCAAAGTGGCAGTGTACTTTTTTGGGTGAGAAAACAAATTCAAAAGAATTGGAACAATTAATTACTTCACAAATCGAAAACGAATTTGAATTTCAAGTACCTGTTATTGTTTTGACACAAGCTGAGTTACGACAGATAGTTGAAAACAATCCGTTTTTGAGCGATAGCACTAAAAATCCAGTGTTTATGCACGTTACATTTTTGTCTTCAACACCTAAGCATGATACCATTGACCAACTAACAGCCAAAAATAGGAGAGCAAGAAGCAATTTTTCTTATTGATAATGCGCTTTACCTTTATTGTCCTAATGGTTATGGCAAAGCCAAGTTGAACAATAATTTTGTGGAATCGAAATTAAAGGTACAAGCAACCACCAGAAACTTGAAAACAACCTTAGAGCTGCTGAAAATGGTTGAGTAAATGGTGTACTGATCAGTTAAAGAATGAGAACAATAAACACATGAGTAATTTATTATGTGCAATTATATTCATTTATTTTCTTTATTAATGCCCTGCTCCGGTAATTCTTAGCTCGTTCAAATCCAATTGCATTTCTGCTTTGCGAATTTCCTCATCGCTGAAGTATTTTTCTTTACGCAATACAAAAAGTTCTTTACGCTGTTGGGCAAAAATGTCAAGTAATACCTGGTGGTATAAATCTATTTCGTATTGCTCGGTTTCGCTACATTCTAAAGATTCTAAACGTTGTGTATCATTCGTAACAGTTTCTTCCAAGCGGCTTTTATAAAAACCTATCAACTCATTCTCATGCACAGCTTCGGCATATTTTTCTTGAATAATTTTTAACGCTAATTTGTTTAATCGCAATTGAATCCCCGCTTCCTGTTCATCTTCAGGAGTAATATTGTCTATCTCCTCAAGCTTGATGAGTTTAATTAAAAAAGGTAAGGTCAATCCTTGAAAAACCAGCGTAACAAAAATGACTACGAAGGTAACAAATACAATCAAATTGCGGTGCGGAAATTCGGTACCATCACTCATCAACATCGGAATGGAAAGTGCAGTAGCTAACGAAACCACGCCACGCATTCCTGCCCAACTCATGGCCATAGGCAATTTCCACCCGGGCGAAGGCTCTTTCCGCGCTTTTACACTGTACCACCGAGGAAGATGCATAGTTGGATAAACCCATAAAAAGCGCAAGGCAATTACAATGGCACTGATGATTAAGCCGTATTTAATACCATCGGCTATGGAGTATTCGCCCAAACCCGCAACGATGTCGGGAAGAGAAAGCCCTATAAAAATAAATACCAAGGCATTCATTACAAATATCATGGTTGTCCACACGCCCAACATGTTTAGGCGTGTGCTCCCTGTTTGAAAAACCTCATGCGAGCGATACGAAATAAACAAACCGCCACTCACCACCGCCATCACTCCCGAATAGTGAAAATGCTCTGCAGCCAAGAACAAGATATAGGGTGTCATTACCGTTAGGGCTGCATCAATAGCTGGTGTGGTAGGCAAAAATCGATGGATTACATACATCACATGTGCACCTGTAAGACCAATTACCACACCCATTCCGGCAACGAGGAAAAACTGCCCGGTAGCTTCCTGCATTGAAAAAGCTCCTGTAAGAACCGCTGCTAAAGCAAATTTGAATACTATAAGTGAGGAGGCATCGTTGACCAAACTTTCGCCTTCCAATATCGTTAATAACCGCTTAGGTACTTTCATACCCTTTAATACTGTTGCCGCAGCAATGGCATCGGGTGGCGAAACAATGCCTCCTAGCAGAAATCCCAATGCCAGCGTAAATCCCGGTATGATAGAAGCCGATGAATAGGCTACTATCGTAGATGTAAAAAACACCAGGCCAAAAGCCAATTGTGTTATAGGTCGTTTCCATTTCCAAAAATCATTCCATGAAGTGTACCATGCAGCTTCGTATAGCAATGGTGGTAAGAAGATTAAAAAAATCAATTCAGGGTCTAAATGCAACTTAGGAACACCCGGAATAAAACTAATGCCTAGGCCGGCTATCACTAAAAAAATGGGATAAGCAACATGAATGCGTCTTGCAAGCATGACCAAAAGGAATACGGCAAATAAAAGAGCTAAAATGTAAAGTATTGTAAGGTGCATATTTAAGAAATGAACTACCTGTTTTTATATTTAATAAATAAAAAAGCTATTTCGATTGCCCAATATCTAAACGGTTAAATTTCCCATCTGCTTGTTGATGAAACTTAAAATAGACTTTGAAAGTTCCCCACTGTCCGGCAAAGAAATTTCCCAAAATATCCTTGCCGTTGTTCTCTACTTTATCAATAGTCAAGAATTTCTCTTTGTGCTTAAACGCATTATCAAAAAATGAAGTAAAATTCATGGTTCTGCCGTCATCCGTAAACACAGCATCTTTTGTGAAAAAAGAAAACCATGCATTCTTATCATTGTTTTGCAGTGCTTCTATGGCTTGCTTAACTTGAGGGTTAGTAATTTTTGAAATATCCATCTTTTGGTCTGTTTTTGTTTGAGTTGATGAAGTTTTTGTTTTTGATGTTTGCGCATGAAGGCTCAAGGTAAGCGCAAACAAAAGTAGTATTAATATCTCTTTTATCATTACCTGTTTTTTAAAGGATGTTGCAAATAAATGATAATTAAATTGAGCAACAGAAACGGAACTTCAATGGCAGCACCTTTTAAATCTTTATGAAGGAGTTGCATACATATAATCAATAAAATTCCGGCAGCCATCAAAAAATTGCCCCATACAAATGTTTTAGGAAGTAGTATCAACAATGAGGCCATCAAAGTTACTGCCCCATTAATAATCACAGCATTTTTGCCGAAGTTCCATTTGCCAAACATTTCCAACATTTCTGGTTTGGCCGTAAGCATGTTCCATCCGTGTTTAATGCCCATAAATACGGCAAAAAGAATCAGAACAGAGTTGAGAATTTTCGGAATCATTGTACTAAGGTTTTCTAATACGAAAATAATAAGTCTATTTAACAACACAAATAAATTTCACATGATATAATTTATTTTTTTTGTGTCTATTTTGGTTTTACGATCGTTTATTCGCCATAAAATCGCTGATGCTGATTGTAATTAATACTGCATTAAGCTTCGATTAGAATTAATAGGATTTATAAGAAATTTGTATATTACTCAATACCTTACTGCTTCACTTTTTTAAATAGGCCTTTCTTTTTTCTTCAGGAAAATGTTCAATGGCATAGCGCAACATGGTTCGCGGCATTTGCGAATAGTTCTTTTCTAAAAACTTTTCTTCGGCTTCCATTGAACAACGCTTACCAACTTCTCTAAGCATCCACCCAACAGCCTTATGTATGAGGTCATGCTTATCCTTCATAAGCATGAAGGCTATGTGTAAGGCATCTTCTTCTTTACCTTGTTTGATGGAATGAAATGTGGATAGCATGGCAATTCGCCTTTCCCATAATAGAGTTGATTGAGCGAGCTTGCTCAATACTTCTGTTTTGTATGCTTTATCTTCTAACCAGTGCCCTACAATATGTTCTGCACTTGCATCTACCAAATCCCAGTTATTTATTTGTTCGGTATTTCGCAAATACAAATCGTAACATTCTTTTTGAGTTTCTTTTGTTCCTTTTCGGTATCGTTCAATCAAAATCAATAGAGCCGCCATTCTAAACTCGTGTTCTTTTGATTGTAATAACAATTCAATACTTTCTAAGGAAAGTGTTTTGAAACTCTTTACTAAATTTCTTACTTGCGGCATAGTAACACCAATAAAAATATCTCCTTCCCCATATTGTCCTTTACCGGTTTTAAAAAAACTGGAAAGTTTTTCCGACTTTTCCGGATTACTTAATGATAATAATTGCTTTTGAAGGTCTTGAAGTTTTGCCATTTTTAATTCATTTATTTGTAATAAATTATTTCAATATTATGTTTGGAAATTTACCGATAGTATTTTATTAGGGCAACAAACTCTGGTTGACAGACATCATAAGGCATATTTCTTGTTCGATAAAATATTTTATTACCATGGCAGATAATCATAAGTTAAATAGTTATGGTAATTAATTGTCAAGATAATTCTTTAAGTAATGCCCTATATCTTTTCAAAAAAAGATATCGGCTGATAAATCCTATAAAAACATGTTGTTCATCAACTAAAGGTAAATACCACGTATCAGACTCTTCAAATTTTCTAACTACATTTTGCATTAATTCGCCTTTCATTACAAACCCGTTTGGATATTCAGATATTTCACTTGCTGTTATTATGTGAGATTGGTCTGTTTTACTCATCACTTGATTTAACCTTTCTCTTGATATCATTCCGAAAAAATAACCATCTTCCCCGACTACGGCTACCACAGATTTGTCTGTATTCTTAAACCTAGTATATATTTCAGCAATGGTTGAATGATTATTCATTATTATATCGTCTTTTTCTACACATTCCATTAATGAAATTTGTGTAATTGTATTTCTGTCTAACTGAGAAGTGAAGATTTTTCCTTCACCGGCTAAATGTATCATTTCGGGATTTATAGGGGAAAAATATTTATTTATCAAAAAGGAAGTTACTGATACTATCATAAGCGGAATAAACAAATCATATCCCGAACTTATTTCTGCAATCAAAAATATTGCGGTAAGTGGTGCATACATAACTGCAGAGAGTACACCCGCCATGCCCACAAGCATTAAATTAGTTACAGGAACATGGTTAAATCCTATTAATGAAAGTCCATATCCAAAGGTATATCCCAATAAGCCTCCGGAAATTAATGATGGGGCAAAATTTCCATCTACCCCTCCGGAATTTAATGTTGCACTTGTGGCAACAGCTTTTGCTAAAGTAGTTAATAAAAGCATTATAAAAATAAAAGCTTCATGGCCGCTAAAGAAATCAATTATATGCTGATTGATTAAAGAATGAATATTCCCTTGATCCAACATTTTAATGTTTATGTACCCTTCGCCATAAACACCCGGAAAAAGCACGCACATACTCGACAATATGATGCCGCCAATGAGTGCCCTACGAAAACTTCCATATTTAAATTTTTGAAGTATTTTTTTTATTTTATGTCCGATAAGAATATAGTAACGAGAATATATTCCGGAAACTAAACCTAGTGCTACAAAGTAGAACACATTCCTGTAATCAAAAAGCTCTCTTTTTCCTAAAATAAACAAAATATCGTTATTTAAAACTACAGTGGTTAATAAACTCCCACACATTGAAGCTATTATCAATGGGATAAAATCAGAAAATACAATTCCGGTCAATAATACTTCGAATGAAAACATAATACCTGCAATAGGAGCATTAAATGCTGATGCAATGCCTGCTGCAGCACCTCCGGCAAGCAACAAGGTTTTTTCTTTATACCCCAATCTATATCTCTTGGCAAAGTTTGAACCTATTGCTGCACCTGTAATAACCATTGGAGTTTCTAATCCGGCAGAGCCACCTAACCCAACAGTAATAGCGCTTTGCACCATTTGTGAATGGGTTTCTTTTCTGTTTATATTACTTTCGTGTTGTGCAATATCTATCAAAATAGAGCTTAATTTAATTTCTTCCCGTCTTCTATAAATATAACGTGATATAAAGGTTGTAAGTAAAATACCTATAATGGGCAATGTACCATAAGCAATCATCCTGTTTTGTTCTGATAGGTTACCCATCAAATTTACCTGAATATAGTGCACAATTGTCTTGAGACAGATACCTGCAACACCTCCTAAAAAACCAACTATAATTCCTGATAAAACTAAAAATTGAAAGCGAGTTAATTGTCGTTTCGACCAAAGTACTAGAATCTCAAAAATGTTATATTTCTGTAAAGTGTAAGTTTTTACTATTCTACTAAAATATTTGAAATTACTATAAAGCTTTCTTAATTTATCTTGTAGCATGGTACGTGATTTGAACTAAATCAATGCCTAAATGTAGTTTTTTCTGGTTGTTTTGCCTAATATAATTTAGTATTTTTAATACTATTATGTTTACATTAACTTCATCACACGCAGTTTATTTGTTTAACTGTACTGTCATATCCTAGCTTTCTTTTATTGAGCTACCTTGCATATTTTTGGATATTTGTATTGAGTTATTCAACCTTATAACTTATTACAATAACCTTCCATAAAGGAATAGATTGTGGTTACTAGCCTTTAATTGGAGTTTCATTGTTGCGATAAATTTCAAACAGAAATATAATATCAAAATATAAAGGAGATAAAGTTTATAGGTAAGGTAATCCTACTACGTAATACATTGTTCAGAACAAATATTATTAACTTCTCAATAACCTGGAAATTTGGCAATAAATGAAACGATTTTCACTATTGTCTTCGCAAATTATTGATTTATTAAAGCCCAAAAACCTTTGAAATATACTGAATACAAAAGCAGTAATATTACCTGCAGATTATGATATACTAGCAAGCTGATATTTAATAGTAATAAAATTTATACACATACTCAGCCATTAGATTAGAATTGTTTTCGTGAGAAGAGAGCTAAGTAATATGATGTTTATAAAGTGTGAGAATTTTTAAAAAAGGTTGAAGAACTTAAGTTCTTCAACCTTTTTTATTGTGTTTGCTTTAAGAGTAGATGGTTTAGATTATTACCTTGGCAATTTCTTTTCAATTAATATTTACTAATACCAAATTAATAACTCATTTCTTTAATCATAAGCTTAAGAACCCTTATAGATTCTTTCATACAGCTTTTATTCTTAAACAATCAATTAAAATTCAGTTTGTAAATACTACTGTTTTTAATGTCATGGTGTGAACTAAATGTTACACCAAGATCTTTTACAAGCCCCGTATCAAGACCGTAAACCCAGCCATGAACAGATAATTTTTGCCCTTTACTCCATGCCTCCTGAACAATCGAAGTTATAGCTAAATTCAATACTTGTTGCTTGATATTCCATTCTACAAAACGGTCAAATTTTTCTTTCTCATCAACTATAGCCTCTATCTCATTTTTTCTAAACCTATAACTGTCTTTAATATGTCGAATCCAGTTGTCAATTATACCTATCGTTGAACTTCCCATGGCTGCTTTAACTCCTCCACAGCCATAGTGTCCACATACTATTACATGTTTTACTTTCAGTATGTTTATAGAGTAGTCCAACACGCTTAACATATTCATATCAGAGTGGATAACCATATTTGCGATATTTCTGTGAACAAACACTTCACCCGGTTGAGCTCCAATAACTTCATTTGCCGGAACTCTACTATCCGAGCATCCAATCCACAAAAGTGGGGGAGTTTGTACATTTTTTAATTTATTAAAATAATCAAGGTCTATGGCTAATTTTGATTCAACCCACTTTTTGTTATTCTCTATTAATTTATTATAAAATTCTGACATAGTATTCAATTTCTATTAATTCGTATTATTATTATATAGTTCTTTTTTACTTTTTTTACTTCTTAGATTTTTAAAGAATTGCGGATTTCTGTCCATCATTGATAGCAGATTTAATTCCCGAAATAATTTCACCCGATGATTTATGCCTTTCGCGATGCTTCATCAATAAACTATGTTCTATGGAAACTTTTCTAATATCAGTTTCGGTATTATCTAAATCATACACATCTTTAAACCCTATAAGAGCTACCTCAATGTTTCTTAAAGGAGCACGAATTTCTTTAAACTCTTTAATACTATCTTGAATATCATGAGCTATATACACCGTATCAGAAGCGTTTATAATCACTTTTGAATGATCGGGAATCTTGTCTAGTGTAAACAATATGGCAGCTTTGTTTAGGAATGATACTTCTTGGGCTAAGTGAATGTGAATAACATCACCATCTTTGTACTCTTCCTTTCTGAAATAATAAGCTCTTTTCATATTGCCACGCAAAATAAAAAAGATACTGATTATCATTCCTAATCCTACTCCTGTCAACAAGTCGGTAAATACAACTACTAATACAGTAACGATAAACGGAGCAAATTGATATTTCCCTCTTTGATAAAAACGCTTAAATACAGCAGGTTTTGCTAATTTATACCCAACTACTAATAACACTGATGCAAGTACCGAAAGCGGTATTTTATTCAATAGAAACGGAATAGAGAAAACACTTACCAATAGCAAAGTTCCATGAATAATTGTGGACATTTTAGATTTAGCTCCGGCATTAGTATTTGCTGATGAACGCACCACTACTGATGTCATAGGCAATCCTCCTAATAATGAACTTATGATGTTACCTGTTCCCTGTGCTTTTAATTCAAGATTAGTATCGGTCAAACGTTTTTGAGGATCCATCCTGTCTGATGCTTCAATGCACAATAAGGTTTCTATAGATGCAACAACGGCAATGGTTATGGCAACTGTCCAAACTTCTTTATTTACAAAACTTGAAAAGTTTAACTCCCCGGAGAAATTTATAAAATCAGGAAGAATAATAACCCATTTTAAATCACTCAGACTTTTTACAATTGGAAGTTCAACTAGATATTTTGAAGAAGTAATAGCAAAAGGACTTTCGGTTGAAATAAAGATTTCGTTCAATACCGTTCCAACAATTACCGCTACCAAGGCACTTGGAAGCAACTTTAGTTTTTTAAGAAATTCTATTTTATCCCAAACAATGATAATTGCTAAAGAAACAAGAGCGATAATAAGAACCCCCGGCTGAATTTGAGTAAAGGCCTTAGAAAGGTCTAAGAAGATATCAAAGCCATTCCCGATTTCAACATCAGAACCAAGCGCTATAGGAATTTGTTTTATGAAAATAATAATTCCAATACCTGCCAACATACCTTCAATAACGTTGTTAGGAAAATAATTTGAAATAGCGCCAGCTTTTAGGAAGCCAAGTGTAAGTTGTATTAACCCTGCAATAAATACAGCAGTTAAAAGTACTTCAAAAGATCCTAATGTAAGTATTGCGGAAAGTATGATGGCTGTTAGTCCTGCAGCAGGTCCGGAAACACTGATGTGCGAATCGGAAATGAAACCAACCACAATTCCTCCTATTATTCCTGCAATGATTCCCGAAAATAAGGGGGCTCCTGATGCCATAGCAATGCCAAGACACAAAGGTAGGGCAACCAAAAAGACAACTAATCCTGAAGGGAAATCATACTTCAGGTTAGTCAAAAGATTAATTTTTTTTGACATTTTCCAGTATATTAAGTATTAACAATGTATTCGAGTTTTTAGTTCGAATATGAATATCTCATCAAAAGATATTTTGATGGATAAAAAAACTTATGATATATACTGGTTCGGTTCGGGAGGCGGTAGAGCTATCTTAACAAAACCATTATCTATTCTTAGATTAGTATCAGTCAAAAATTTATTACTGATATTTAAATCTTGAAAGTGGGTGGTGTTAAGTTTTTGAGTATATAATAATGAAGCAATTATTTTCTGAAATTTGTGAGTTTCATCCTCTTCTTCAGATAGGGTATAAATGATAGAAATATCGTCCATATTGCTTCCTGCTCTGAGAAGAAAAGGAGATACAATAAAAAATGAAAATATGGTTAAAAATAATATAGCCTTAGTTTTCATGCATGCAAAAGTAACATTTTTCTTTTTTTAGGCAAGATGATATTTGTATTTTTTACATTATATTAACGGTTGTTTTTATTTAAGAATTTAGGCAATGTGAAGGTTAAGATGTCGGCTTTTTTCTTTTGTCTTCATGACATCTGTTTATTTCTTATAATAGTCCAAATCAATCTTCCTATTTTGCAACCCTACAATATTATTGCTCTTCAAACTATTTTATTCTTGCATCAGAAAAAATATTACACTCTTGTAGTTTGTGATACACCTTACCCAAGTTGCTCATTAATAATATAATTGGTATAAAAAGTTCTTGGGGATTAATAGCAATATTTTGACCGTTTGAAATAGCCAAATACAAATAGCATTAACAATTTACTTGGTTAAGTTCACAATTTAATAAAATTTTTTAATCTGTAACAACATATAAGAACATCTTGTCAAAACAATATGTAAATTTGCGCAAAAAATATATATGCTTTTAGTTGATGTTTTTCCCAATATTTTAGACCCCGGAGTCATTATTTCTTTATTGACTCTTACTTTTTTAGAAATTGTTTTAGGTATAGATAATATTATTTTTATATCCATAATATCTGCAAAGCTACCCAAAGAGCAGCAGCCGAAGTCACGCCAACTGGGTTTACTATTAGCGATGGGTTTTAGGATTTGCTTGTTGTTTGGTATTACCTACATAATTAAGCTAACCAATCCTTTGTTTTATGTTCCTTTTATAGAACACGAGGGGGAAGCTATTGGAATTAGTGTAAAAGATATGATTTTAATTCTTGGAGGCTTATTTTTGATAGCAAAAAGTGTTTCAGAAATTCATCATAAGTTAGAAGATAACATAACCCAAAGTTCAGAAACAAGCGTTTCAAAAAAGGCAGTTACCTCTTTTGGTGCAGTTATATTGCAAGTGATAATGATTGACGCTGTTTTTTCCATTGACTCCATTTTAACAGCCATTGGTTTAGTAGATAATGTTTGGATAATGATAATTGCTGTGATTATTTCTATTGGAATAATGATGATTTTTGCTACTCCGGTTGCTAATTATATTGATAGAAACCCAACCTTACAAATTTTAGCCTTAGCATTCTTAGTTGCGATTGGGATTATTTTAATAGCCGAAGGTTTTCATCAACATATTAATAAAGGATATATATATACTGCCATGGCGTTTGGCTTGTCTGTAGAATTCTTAAATATGCGTTTAAGAAAGAAACATTATATACAACTTAATAATCAAAATGCCCTTTCTGAGAAAAAGAAAGAAGAATAGGTAATGCTTTTTTAGCTATCTCTTTTTAGCTCATGCAACTATTATTTGTTGTAGAAGACGATATTTATTAAAGCTATTAACCCAATATATTTATTGATTTTAGCTTATGATTAAACTGTAGATTTTCGTTAGACAGTACTAAACTCCGTTTTTCTTTTGAAGATGGTTTATGTTTTTATAATCCTCGTACAATAGATTTTGTGTTGGTCAACCCACATTTCTATCTCACGTTATAGGTATAGATGATATTGATATTTGAAGAATTTGTCAAAGTATTTATGCCGAGCTAATTCAAAGAGGTTGGTATATATTCCCAAAACTAAGGAGCTGATTGCCTTAAGCCAAGTGTTGAATAAAAACAGGAAGAATATGCTCATTTCATTCATCAGGATAGCACAATTCAACGTCTAAAAATATTTCAATTGGGAAAGGCGAAAAATGTAAAGCCTGCCGGTAGGTTATCTCTTACCTACAACTCTTGCAGCTTGTATTCGTGAAGTAACATGCAATTTGCTGTATATTTTTGTAACATTATTTCTAACAGTGTTTGGGCTTAACCCTAGTTCTATAGCTATCTCTTTGTACTCCAATCCGTCCACTAATAGGGTTAAGATTTCTTTTTCTCTTTCCGTAAGGTTGTGTTCGTTTTCTTGTCCTGTTTTTTCTTCTTTGTTGAATTTCTGTTCAGTATTTGTGAGTAAATTCAAAACTTTCCGTGCAATGCTTGGCGACATTGGTGCACTTTCGCCTTTCATGAGGCTTTCAATCGCCTCCGAAATTTTTTCAAGGGGTTCATCTTTTAGCAAATAACCGTCAGCACCCGCTTTTATGGCATTAAATATTTTTTCGTCCTCGTCAAAAATTGTAAGCATCAGGTAGTGCATTTTTGGGTAACGCAATTTGCCCTCGGCAACAGCTTCAATACCATTCATTATCGGCATGTCGATATCCATTAGCACCACGTGAGGTTCTATGGAATTTCTTGCTTCCCTCATTTCTTTAAGAAAATCTTTTCCGTTTTCAGCAGTAAATACTACATTGAAATTAGGCATATTATTTAGCTTTTCTTTTAAGGTAAAGCGAATATTCTTTTTGTCATCAACAATAGCGATATAAATCATATCATTTATTTTTTGCCAAAGTTATACGAGTCAAAAGTGTTATAAAATAGTACAGTTATACTAATAACTTGTATGTTGTTCCTTTGTTTATTTCTGTTTCTAAAGTAAGCGATATGCCAAACTCTACAGCACGTTTTTTTATATTTTGCAGTCCGTATTGTTCCTTGTTTTTCTCATTCACATCAAAGCCTACACCATTATCACTAATGATTATCATTAGTTTTTCATCTTGGCTATACATTTCTATCTTTACTTCTGAGGCTGCAGCATATTTAAAAGCATTATTCAAAATTTCCTGACAAATACGATACAAATTTAATCCTAATAATGCTTCGAATTCGCGCTGTTTTTTTATGCTTTCAATATAATGAATTTTGGTGTTACTATGTTTAAATAAGTTTCTTGCAAACACTTTTAGTTTGTCCGAAAAATCTTGTATTTTGATGTTTGCATCACTTATTGTCCATATAGTTTCACGCAAGCTACTGATAACAATTTTTACAGATTGGCTGATACTTTCCGTTATTTCTCTGCGCTTTTCTTTACCTTCATCGTTAATGCCATCTAAGGAATAAATTATATATGAAAGTTGCCCCCCTATATTATCGTGCAAATCTCTGGCTATGCGCTCTTTGTCTTTCTGCAGGTTTTGTAGTATGATGAGTTCGTTTTGCTTTATCTTTAAGTTGTTTCTATTGATAAGCCACAATCCCAATGCTATCAGCAACAAAAACACAACCACAACAACTAATAATATAAGCTTATTTTGCTCGTGTTTTTCTTTCAGTAATTTATTTTCATTTTCTTTTTTTTCTGTGTCGTAAAGGGTTTCGTACTTTGCAATGTTTACCGCTTTTTCAGATTGCAGCACAGAATCTTTGAAGTGAAACCACTTCCACATATACGTTCGCGCAGAGGTATCGCGCAACATAACTAAACATTCTGCTTTGGCTCTGTAGGCATTTAGAATTGCTTCACGATTGCCTGTTTTCAAATAAAGTTCTTCCTCCTTATTCACATACTTCAATGCTTTATCATAATCCTTTATCAAATAAAAATAATAATTAAATCGTTTGCTTGCAGCGAAAGCCATCATTCCTTTGTCATTTGACAATTCGGCATACTTTTCGGCTTCGGCTATCATCTTTTCAATTTTTGCAGGATTCTTAGAAGTGTTTAAATGCAGTTCGGCAAGGGTAGAATAGGTTTGCGATAAGCGGGCATAATCATTTTCCTTCAACATCAACTCAATGGCTTTGAAACTATATTTGTCGGCTGAGTCAATCTTTTTGGCTTCAATGTATAAAACACCCAAAAAATAGTATGCTTGCGAAAGCAAAGTATCAAGATTGTTCTTCCTAGCAATTTGCATAGCATTGTAACTCCATTTGAAAGATGCCGTGTGGTCGTATAAGAAATAGTGGCACTTAGCAATTGATAGTGAGGCACGAGCCATAGCAGCCTGGTTATTTTGTTCTTCTGCCTGCTTCAAAGCCTCTAAATATTTTTCCTGTGCGAGCGGATAGTTATTTTGTTCGTAAAGTTGTTTGGCTTCTCGAAGTGTGGTTTCTGCCAATTGGCAATATGAGTTTACAGTGCTTAGGATGCACAAACATAAGCAATAAAATATTTGCAGTTTCTTATTCATGGATTGAGTTTACAAAGGTATTAATATATGCTATTAGTAAGTATGGTACATCTGTACTATTTCTTGGCTCTATACGATTGGTGAATTTTGCTCAAACAAAAAATTAAAGTTATGAGAAAAAATATCCTAAAAACAATCGCAGTCGTGGCAAGTATTACGATGGGTGTAAATACAAATGCCCAAGCTCCTTCCTGGCAATGGATAGGTACAGGCAGTGTTAATGGTGGTAATCCAAGTGGAGTTACATCATACAATATTAAGGTAGATAACTTGGGTAATAGTTATGTTTCTGTACGGCATAACGCAAATTTAGCTATTCAAAAGTATTCCCCATCCGGAACAATGATTTGGCAGGCTTCAACCATAGGTAGTAGTGCTTTAAATACATTTGGCGATATTGCTCTCGATAACAACAACAATTTATACATTACCGGATTATTTTACCAGGGATACATAATAATAGGTGCAGATACATTAGTTACAGATAGTCTTGTTGGTATTAGTGCATTTGTTGCAAAACTTGACTCTAGCGGTAATTTTATTTGGGCAAAAGAAGCGTCATCAATTTCGAAAGGCCTAGCGATAACCGTAAATCAGGCAGGAGAAGTAATTGTTGGTGGAACTACTCAGGGTGACCCAAATACAACGATTACTTTGGGAGGACTTACAACATCTCGACCATCATCTAAGCAATATTATTTCCTGTCGAAGCTCGATGCCAATGGAAACGGACAATGGTTGAATTTATATGAGGCGGCTCATCCTCATCCAAGTAACAGAGCATGGATAAAAGAGTTAACAACGGATAATTCCGGTAACATTTATGGAACCGGTTTAATTGACGTTGGTTCCACAGCCCCTTTTGATTTCGGAGGTGTTTCTTTACCCGCAAACGGTAGCGGTTCAGGCGAAACATCTATAACCTTTAAAACGGATGGTAACGGCAATGTGGCATGGGTAAAACGAAGCAGTTTTCCACAATATAATGAGAAAATAAGTGGCTATGGTATAGGAGTAGATAATGCAGGTAATGTATATACAATGGGATGGATGAAAAGCGACTTCAATTTTGGCACACATTCGTTAACATCGCAAAGTAGTAGTTATCTTTATGGAGGTGCGGATATGTTTATAGTAAAGTATGATAATAACGGGAACGAGGTATGGGCAAGAACCATTGTGCCTGTTCTATTGAGTAACAATAGTTTTTCAAATGAAGCGGGTATGACGGTTGATGGGAATGGCGATATCTATATAACCGGTATTTGCAAACCTTATGGTTTGGGAACTTTAGACCTCGGGAATGGTGTAACGGTAAGCACTACAAATTCATCAAACAATTTATATGTCATAAAATTGAACAACGCTGGATTGGCTCAATGGGCAAAATGGACCAGTTCAAATCTAAATTTTGATAATTTGTACGACATAGATATAGACCCGGCTGGGAATTGTTATGTTGTAGGACGTTGGATAACTGGTACTGGTTATGATGGATTACCTGCACCAACAGGCGACCCTATCTTGGTATTAAAGTTAGGGAACAATCCTATTGGTGGATTTGGAAGCCTAGAGTTGAACGCTATCTCATTTGATATTTATCCCAACCCTACCACAGAAACGGCAATTGTCGAAAATATGCCAAGCGGTTCAACCCTAACGATTACAGACATTACAGGTAAAATAGTTTATAGTTCTTTTATTAATAAAGAGCAGTCTATCATCAATACTTTAGAATTTGAAAATGGGGTTTACATTATTCGGGTTGAGAATAACGGCAGTGTTGCCAACAGAAAATTAGTCGTAAGCAAGTAAGTATTAAACTATATAAAAAATATAAAATCATGAGGAAAAAATCTATTTAAAACAATTGCAGTAATAGCAAGTATTACAATGGGTGTAAATGCAAATGCGCAAATGACACTTTCAAAGAATATTCCAACAGTTGGTACAAAATGGGATTCATATGGCAAGTTGTGCTTTAACTCAAATATGCCTACGCCTCCAAGTCCTAGTTACGGCTCAAACCAAACATGGGATTATCAAAGTGTTTACAATCATTCCAGCATGGGGGCAGAATATTATAACGGGCAATTTGAAGTGATTCCTTTTAGCTCTATAGCTCAGCAAGACCTTGATTCGGCTTCTAACGCAACCTACGCAGTTAAATTAACTTCAGCAAATACTTTTGTACCCGATATGTTGTATTTTTATGAAGACATAGGAGATTCTTTAAATATGATAGCACAAAAGTCAGGCACAGATCCTACTATGCCGATTAGCAGTC
>WBZR01001665.1_pt1 | contig 26552 bp, 21 predicted proteins | sample 5204231 | NCBI WGS metagenome assembly WBZR01 (sample SAMN12412403, study PRJNA552823) | activated sludge metagenome | isolation source: activated sludge from anammox sidestream of wastewater treatment plant... | place: USA: Virginia | collected 2017-08
GAGAAATGAGCAAGAAATACTTATTTCTGCCAGAATCCAGCATCAAATTTTAAGAAACGATTTTAGCAAGCGCAAAATCACCCTCATTCTTTTCAAAAAAAGGGCGTTTTCGTTCAGACACTATTTAATATGGAGAGAGGGTGGCACGGGCAAACTCCGTTTGTCCGCGTTGAGTGCACGCGAAGTTTATCACAAATTACCCACTGGCGCGCTGAATGAGCAATTCAATTGCAAATGTTGTGATTAGATACTAGACACTTTACTGAAGCACGGACAAACAGAGTTTGTCCGTGCCACCCGTTCCGTTGATATATTGAATTTTGTCTTGCACTGTCTGCATCTTCGCAGAAGTGTTTCCTCTTTTACGAACTAACTTGAAAAGGTGGAGGTTATGAAAAAAGCCTTAATCGTTACCGTCGGTGGTTCACATGAACCCATTATAAAATCGATAAAAGAAAATAAGCCCAATTATATTGTTTTTCTCTGTTCCGACGACCTCCCAACAACAAAAGGGTCTTATACACAGATTACTGAAAGAGTAGAAATACGGGATAAAGCTGACACTTCAAAGAAATCTCCTCTTCCAAATATTCCTACACAATGCGATTTAAAAGATGGTTCATGGGAATATAAGAAGATAAAAGATTTTGACAATCTCAATGATTGCTATCAAATAAGCAAAACAATAATAGACGAAATACGGCAGAAACACAACCCCGATAAAATAATCATCGATTACACCGGCGGCACAAAGAGTATGACTGCAGGGCTTGCAGCAGCCGCTCTGGATGACGGGGGCTGCGAATTTGTCCTCGTTACAGGCATCAGGGCAAATCTTGATAAGGTAACAGACAAGACTGAAAACATCAGGCCAATTGCGGTATACGATACGATTGCAAATAAAAATTTTGCACAGACTGCTTCTTTATTAGGCAGATATGACTTTTCTGGCGCTATAAACCTGCTTGAGGCATCAATTAAGCTATCCCTGAGCAATGAAAAACGCCAGGAAATCCAAGCATGCTTGAATATCTGTAAGGGTTTTGATGCATGGGATCGTTTTGATCATGCCACTGCTTATCAGTTCCTCAACCCGTTTAGAAAATATCTTGTGAAGTATATAGTTCCACTTGAAAAAATTAAAGGTGGAATTGAAAAAGATACCGTTGGGTAACTCATCGTTGAAGATATACTCTTTAATGCAGAACGCAGGTCAATTCAATCACGGTTTGAAGATGCTATAGGAAGAATATATCGCTCATTAGAACTGGTTGCCCAGATCAGGCTCAAAATTAAACACGGACAGGACACAGGAAATATCTCGCTAAATTCACTATCATCATCATCGGTGAGTGAGGCTTTTAAAGGGAGATTAGAGAAACACAGAAATGATGAAAATAAAATCCAGATAGGTCTTATGCAGAGTTATGAACTACTCTTTGAATTACACGACCCCGTTATTCAACCGTGGTATCATGAGCATAAGTTTAAGATAAATGATTTTCTGAGGCACCGGAATGAGAGTCTCTTTGCGCACGGACTTAAACCCGTAAATCAGAATACTTACGAAACTATAGTTCCGTCAATTATGGAATTGATCCGCCATCTGATTGATAGTTTGTATAAAACAGACAAAGAGAAGAGAAGTGAATTATTACCGTTTCCCAATAATTTAGGAGATATAGGAAATTTAATCAGTCAGGATAAACAGGAAGCAAAATGAACTTCTTTGCGGTAATCAGAATGACAAATTGCCAGTTTTATAAAATTTGCTTGTTCTGTTTTTCTCTTCCGATTTGTTTGGCTTAGGGTGGCATGGATAAACTCTGTTTATCCATGTTTTTCTTTACTCTGGCTTTTGGCAATTTTCGTGTCCTTTTGCACGTAAGATGATATTCATCGAAATGTGGATAGAATCAGACACGGACAAACCAGTTTGTCCGTGCCACCCCCCCCCACCGATTGCGACTTTGGGAGTTAAACTATGGCAACCATATATCTCACCGAACAAGGCTCAAAGCTGAGCAAGACGTCAAAACGGCTGGTGATCGAAAAAGACGGTCAAACGCTCCTGGAGATTCCGGAATTCAAGATTGAGCGCGTACTCGTCTTTGGCAATGTGCAGATAACCACGCAGGCTATGGCATTTTTACTTGATAACGGCATCGAGGTGAGCTTCCTCTCACTTTATGGTAAATATCGCGGCAGGCTTTCGCCTGTTGAATCAAAAAATGCACAGCTCCGCATTCAACAATATCAGAAACACCTTGATGCTGAATTCACGGTCTCGCTGGCAAAGGCCATCGTCCGCGCAAAGCTTCACAACGGGCGGGAACTCCTTATGCGGTATGCCAGAAACCACCCAGAAACCGATTTCTCACGGGATAGGCCGCAGATAGAGGACTGTATTTCCCACCTTGAGCAAAAGCAATCTGTCAATTCCATCATGGGCGTGGAAGGTGCAGCAGCCTCCATTTACTTTGAGGCATTTGGCAAGATGCTCAGAAAAGAGCTCAGATTTGAGAAAAGGCAAAGACGCCCGCCGAAAGACCCTGTCAATGCACTCCTGAGCCTGGGTTACACCCTCATCGGCAATGAAATACATTCACTGGTATGTGCCATTGGCTTTGACCCGTATATCGGCTTCTTTCATGGGCTTGATTATGGGAGGCCGTCCCTTGCCCTCGATTTAATAGAACCATTTCGCCATGCCATTATTGACCGGTTTACCCTGTATCTGATAAACAATCATATCCTGACTGAAAGAGATTTTGAAGATAAAGGAGACGAAGGTATCCTTCTTAACGACGATGCCCGCAAACGCTACTTTGCTGAGTATGAAAAGTATATGACAAAGGAAGTGGCAAGCAATTTATCCTCCATCAGGAAGGGATTCAGGGATTTATTTAAAATCCAGGTACATAACTTGCGTGACACGATCCTTGGCAGCGGGTCGTTTACCCCGTATCAGGTAGTGGATTGAGCAGGCAATATCAATGAATAATTTATGAATTAACCATGCATACTTGAAAAATATTTTTATCTATGTTTATTGTCGTAACGTATGATATTATTGACGATAAGCGGAGAAACCGCGTGGCAAAGACGATGGAGGACTATGGCACACGCGTGCAATACAGCGTCTTTGAATGCATCCTTGAAGAGGTATTTTTGAAGGAAATGATCAGTACCTTAGAAGGTCATATTGATCAACAAGAAGATAGTATTCGGCTCTACATCCTGTGCAAAGGATGTATCACATCAGTTAAGATGATGGGAAAGGGCACTTTAACAGAAGATAAGGACGTATTCATCATATAGACTGTGCGGCACGTAAACTGGGTGGCATGTAAACTGAGTGGCACGGACAAACTTGTTTGTCCGTGTGTCTAACATAGCTTATTATCCTCTGTAAGGTTAGCGAATATTGATAATCTGCGACAAACAATACAGTTATAAAAGGTTGAGTAATATTTGCAATACGAGATTATATTAAAAATAATACAAAAATTATACCTTAGCGGAAAGGAGGTGGTAAGCAATTTGGAGATAATGAGTTATAAAGGCAGCGGTAGGAATGACTGACCTGATGAATAAGGGATTGCGACGCTATTTTCATGTTTTGTTCCTCCTCCTATCAACGTAGGAATGACTGACCTGATGAATAAGGGATTGCGACTTTATTATGATTCTAACATCTCTTATTGCGCGATTTCCGTAGGAATGACTGACCTGATGAATAAGGGATTGCGACATATAGCCTTGCGGATTAAGCCATTACTATTTAATACGTAGGAATGACTGACCTGATGAATAAGGGATTGCGACGGTATACGCTAAATTTCCAAAATTCATTTTCATGTTCGTAGGAATGACTGACCTGATGAATAAGGGATTGCGACACATTGTATTCGCCGTATCTATCTGTAAGCGTTACGATGTAGGAATGACTGACCTAGGGATGCGGGTATCAGGTAAGTATAACGGCGGGAACGGTAATGCATGGGACAAGAACTCCTCTTTTGAAATGGTTCTGGGCAATCTTTCTTATGAGTACCGATAAAAGGGGGATTTCTGCCCTTGGTCTGTCCAGGAGAATCGAGGTAAGTTATTGGGTAGCATGGACAATGCTTCAAAAGATACGAAGAGGGATGAGAAGCCGGGATGAGAAATACGAACTCACCGGAGTAGGAGAAGTAGACGATGCCTTTTTTGGTGGCACAAAAGAAGGCGGAGGCAAACGAGGACGTGGTAGTTCCAAGACGCCAGTCATTGTAGAGACATCCACAAGGAAAGAAGGAGTCGGTTACGCCAGGATGAGGGTGGTGAACAGGGTAGATGGCGATACCATTAAGGAGATCGTCAAGACGGACGTAAAGCATGTCCTGAGCTTGTCGAAGGAGAAGGCCAAACGATTAAGACGGATGGTCTTACGAGCTATCATGCCGTGAAGGAAGAAGGATACGAACACCACAAAGAGGTTGTAAAAGGGCGGAAGGCCCATACCGTTTTGAAATGGACGCATATCTTGATCTCCAACGCAAAGACTTTTCTACGAGGTACTTTTCATGGTGTAGATAAGAAGCATTTACAAGCCTATCTTGATGAGTTTTGCTATCGATTCAACCGTCGCTGGTCTGAAAACCTGCTCTTTGACAGACTGGTAACCGCTTGCGTTTCATCCCCTGGCATTGCGTTCTCGGAGTTAACTCAATAAGCAATTTATGTTTATTGAACTTCTCTTTCGCAACCATATAGACCCATTTTTTATGGTTTCATTGAAAAAACCAGGACGCCGCATTCTCGGGCTGCCCTATCTGCGGTTGGCATAATAATTTTGCCTTATAAAACCGCCCTCTTTTGACAGGATGATTTTACCCTATTCCCTAATCGCTTTATAATTTGTTCTGACACACGATATGATGGTATGGGAAATAAAATGGAAAATTGGAATTGTCGTCACGGTAAACTGGTCGTTTGTCCTACCGGGAGTGTGTTATTCTTACAAACGATAATGCATGTAAAATCGGAATAATTATTATGACAAGCGGGGTCGCCTGTTCTACCATAGTACAATTTCGGATTGCGGAATGCGGATTATGGTAGCGCACGCGTCTCGCTTGCGCATGATCCATGGCCACCCGTTGACAAAATAAAGATTCAATCCTTCCCTGAAACTATGAAGACCTTCTTCCCAAAATAATGAATCTTCAGCGTGATTGCCCTTTTTTTTGTCGCTTAATATTCAAACCTCCTTATCGCTTGCTTAATAACCACATGATCAGGGAAAATATGATGCTGATGATGATGCAGGTGGTGATGGGAAAGTAAAAACTAAAATTTTTCTTTTGAATGGCAATGTCGCCAGGAAGTCTTCCGATAAAGGGGATCTTCCCGCTCAGCATAAATAGCCCGCCCAAGACAACCATAAGAATGCCCAGTCCTATTAAAATCTTGCCAAATGCGCTCAATTCCCCCATAACGTGTGCCTCCAGTCTCTCTACTTTTCCAAAGAATATTAGATTGAATCTTCAGTAGTCTATAAATACAAATTTTCATGACAGGTGTCCACCCCCTTCACCCCCGCCATCGGGGAATATTCGGTTGTCCCCCTCAGCGGTGGGGCTTGAGTGGGAGGAAATTCTTACTCAAAGTCCCTCACATCAAGCCAGGCATGGACAAACTCAGTTCGTCGTTCGACTGCTCTTTCGACAAGCGTTCGTCAGAGACCTCGGTCTGAGTCTTTGGTATGAACTCAGACGAAAGCTCGGTCGAACGCACACGCCAAAGACTTGACGAACCTTCATGGCGAAGTTAATGCCGCCCAAAATCCGCTTATATAAAATGTAAATTTCTAAATCATGTATCAGGTTTGTTTACCGTTCAGATGTGTAGTTTTAGCACTTATAAAATGGTTAAGGACGAAGGGCTTCGTCGTGAGTCTACGGCGTGAGCTTAGACGAACGCTCAGTCGAACGATAAACCACCCGCACCACACATTTCGTTATCTCCTAATTAGGAGATTGAGGATTTCTTGTGGTTTTTTTATTAAAACCTGCGCACCATTTTCGCACAATTCTTTTCCTGTGCGAAAGCCCCAGAGCGCTCCCACGGGGAACATGCCTGCTGCTACGGCGGTCTTCATGTCGATGGCCGTATCGCCAAGATAGATAAAACTTGCAGGAATGGTATTCAGACATTCCGCTATTTTCTTCGCACCCGACGGATCAGGCTTGAGAGGGACAGAGTTGTTTTGCCCCAGAACCATATCAAACGTCCAATCCGGCAGATATTCGGCAACGCACCGTTTTGTGAAATCTTCTGGTTTATTAGATAGCACAGCCATTTTCAGGCCGTGCGCTGACACCGCATCGAGCATCTCCGGCACACCTTCGTACGGCCTTGTCTTTACGTTCCAGTTTCGACCATATTCTTCACGGAATGACTGGACACAATCAAGGATAGTGACATCATTCCGGCTATCCACAGGGATTGCACGCCTCATCAGTTCGACAGCACCTTCACCGACCATGTAACGATACGCATCTATATCATGCGTGGGAAACCCGTTCCGTTCCAGGACGCAGTTTGTGGCGTAGCCCAAGTCTTCCAACGTGTCAAGCAGTGTGCCATCGAGGTCAAAAAGTATGGCTTTGAAGTGCATAGGAAACTTTTCACCCGTTAAATATTCAAGCGATGTTACAACTATAAAACTTCCGCAACATTTTCGTTTTTTGGTAACTTTTTAGTTCTTTGAAACAGTACGGCGACATTTGATAAATACTGCATGCCGGCTTAACTCTGACAGGGTTCTGAACTCTGTCAGAGTTATAAAATAGCTGATAAGTCATGTTTTATCAAAACTAAGCAGACACGTTCAATTATCTTCGCAAAAAGGCTTTAACAAATCAATGAGTTTTCCCCACAGAGCCGTGTGCAAAATATTTGACCAGTTATGAAACGCTATGATAATATACATACTCTCGTTTATTATAGCGTTTTATGATTCCTGTTAAAAAGTTGAAATGTTAACGACTATTGACAGGTTGCTTCCAATCTACCGCCGAGGGTGACTGCGTAATATGATTTCAGGAGAGTTATCATGATTAACCGATCGTTGAATTACGGCAGACATCTTATTAAGAAATTCCTGGCGTCAGCCGGTCAATATCAGGCAGTTCTGGACATTGGTGCCGGAGGCGGGGACGATTTGATGCTTGCAAGAATCATTAATCAAGAGGCAGTTCTCCATGCTATAGAGGTCGATTCAGAAAACACAAGTAAATTGACCCAAAAAAATATTATGGTCCATTCTCTGAACATTGAGAAAGACCCCTTCCCTTTTTCTGATGACTCAATGGATGTCGTAATTGCAAATCAGGTTCTGGAACATTCAAAGGAAGTTTTCTGGATATTTCACGAGACTACGCACGTTTTGCGCATTGGCGGTAAACTTATTGTTGGTGTTCCAAATCTGGCAGCGCTGCACAATAGAATTTTGTTGGCATTGGGCAAGCAACCGAGTGTTATAAAAACGGCTTCAGCTCATATAAGAGGGTTTACAAAGGATGATATTATGAAATTTATTCGGTATTGTTTTCCTGGCGGTTATAAACTGGAGGCCTTTGGCGGAAGCAATTTTTACCCTTTTCCACCTCCTATTGCAAAACTTCTGGCTCGTCTCTTCCCTTCTATGGCTTGGGGCATATTTTTTATGTTTGAAAAGCAGAGGGCCTATAAGAGGGAATTTCTGGATTTTCCCTGGGCTCAGCGGTTAGAAACCAATTTTTACAGAGGTACTATTTATGAAGGAGGAGAGTGAGTCAAATAAAGAAGCGAAGCAAGCGACTTCATATACACAGCATTGTTAAGCAAATATGAATATATCATTTCTCCGAAACTTGCCCCCGTGAAAACAGTGAGAAGGAACCCAGAAAAACGCTGGAATCCAGGCTAAACCAGGAATGACAAATAGTTCTAGACGTATGTCGCTAAGTACAAAAGGAGTTTTTAACAAAATATTTCTATAACTTCACTGTCAGTCCCTGGGCCATCTTAATCTCCATGGCATGATTAACCGTCCAGGCCGTGCGATGAGTTACTACATCTATGAGAGTACTAGCAGACGGCAACCCCGTACCACTTTTTTTAACTCCGCCAAAAGGCAGGTGCACCTCAGCCCCAATGGTGGGCAGATTCACATAACCTAGCCCGTATTCGCAGTCATCCCGTATCCTCTTTGCCTTTCGAAAATCCTCTGTGATTACCGCGCAGGCAAGACCGTATCCGGTATCATTATACACTTCTATAGCCTCATCAATATCTTTTACCGGGACAATTGCAACATGAGGACCAAATACCTCTTCACGGAGGACACGGCTCTTTGTATTGTTTTGCATGCGATACACAAAGGGTGACATAAAGTATCCTTTTTTGTATTCATCACCCGTGAGTCTTCCGCCATCCAGCAATACCTTTGCGCCATCCTTTTTGGCCAAATCGTTGTATCGTGCAATCTTTTCAGTTGCCGCCTCGTTAATTACCGGCCCCATAAACACATTTTCATCCAGGGGATCGCCAATCCTCATTCTTTTGGTTGCTTCGACAAACCTCTTTTCAAACTCATGTAAAACCTTTTCGTGCACAATCATCCGGCTTGCAGAGGTACATCGCTGTCCCGACGTCTTAAAAGCGCTGATAATGGCAGCATTTACGGCAATATTCAGGTTGGCGTCATCGAGAACGATTAAGGCGTTTTTCCCTCCCATCTCACAGGCACACATCTTATCGTAAAATCCGGCAACAATCTGTTTTATTCCTGACCCCACATCATTCGAGCCGACAAATAGTACTACGTGCGTATCGGGATGCTTCACCAGCAGGTCTCCGCACCCTCCGTGTACGACGTTGATGACACCGGGTGGAAAACCAGCCTTGTGTGCATATTCGGCAATCCTATTTGCCGTACACGCTGTTTCCCTTGAAGGCTTGAGAATAACCGTGTTCCCTTCCACTACCGAAGGGCATATCAGCCATAGAGGAATGGCAAAAGGGAAATTCCACGGCGTAATTGCAGCAACAACCCCCTTCGGTTTTCGGCGCATAAAGGCGTCTTTTTCCGGAATCTCAGAATCAATCACATCGCCGTGCGGCATCCTCACGGTACCAAATATATACTGGCACATGTGGATGCCTTCGGTAACGTCGGCACGTCCCTCTATGAGACCCTTTCCACATTCTTTCGTTACTAATTGTGATATTTCTTCACGGTCTTTTTTCAGGAGTTGTGTAAATTCGTCCAAATACTCTCCGCGTTTGATACGGGACAAACGCCGCCAACCATCATAGGCCGCTTTTGCGGCACTGACAGCGTTATTTACATCCTGTTCTGAAGAAAGCGGAAAAGTTCCCAGCACCTCGTCGAAGTTGGCAGGATTTCTGCTCGCAAACCGATCACCGGAAGAACCATTTATAAATGCACCGTTAATATAATTTTTCCCTTCCATAGTCATTCTCCTCCCTCGTAAATTTAAAGAGGTTTCACCTTGTAAAATGGCTAATATCTGAAATTTAACAGTTTATGCCTATTTCCGAATGATTACAAGCCATCAGCTTCTCGAGTGGATTCTTTACTCTGGCGAATTCGCCCCGATTCCGCAAACTCAGGACAGGTTTAATGCACTCTATCCATTACCCCCCCCCACTTTAGCTTTGGTTCGCGGGCGGCCTTCACTTCATCAGGGCGACCGATGGGCGTGGTTTGGGGTGTGCTGCGTATCGATTCTGGGTGTTGTTCTATGTCCCCAGCTATCCAGATCATTGCGTCTGCAAAGGCATCCAGCGTCTCCCGTGATTCCGTCTCAGTGGGTTCTATCATTAATGCCTCTTCCACAATCAATGGGAAATAAATTGTGGGGGCGTGGAAGCCGTAGTCCAACAGCTTCTTGGCAATGTCCAGGGCAGAGACGCCTTTTTGCTTCTGTTTCTTTGCTGAAATGACGAACTCGTGCATACAGGTCTTTCCATAGGGAATATCATAGTATTTATTGAGTTTGTGCATCAGGTAGTTGGCGTTTAAAATCGCGTGTTCACCTACCTTGCAAACACCTTCTTTGCCCAGGGATAAGAGGTAGGTATATGTCCTGATCATCAGGCCAACATGGCCATAAAACGCCCTAACCTTCCCTATGGAATCTGGGTAGTTATAATTTAAGGCATATAGGTTCCCCTCTGTTTCCTTCGTGCCCTTGGTTAGCCCGATGCGTGGGACAGGTAAAAATGGCTTCAATGCCTCAGTAACACCAATGGGTCCGGCTCCTGGGCCACCACCGCCATGGGGTGTGGAAAAAGTTTTGTGGAGGTTCAGGTGTAAGATGTCGACGCCCATATCTCCCGGCCGCGCAATACCCATGAGTGCATTCATATTTGCCCCGTCACAATAGACGAATCCTCCCGCATTATGGGCTATCTTGCATAGCTCCACAATATCCTTTTCAAAGAGACCAAGGGTGTTGGGATTAGTAATCATGAGGGCAGCCGTATCGCGGGTAAATGATGCCTTTAATTTCTCTATGTCGACAAGGCCGCCGGTATTTGATTTAATCGATTCCACCTCATAACCGCACAGGGCGGCGGAGGCGGGGTTCGTACCATGTGCCGAATCAGGGATGATAATCTTGTGCCTGATTTCCCCCCTTTTCTCCAGGCAGGCACGGATGATCAGCATGCCCGTTAATTCGCCATGTGCGCCGGCAGCAGGTTGTAAGGTGAAGGCGGACATCCCTGAAATATCCTGGAGCATTTGCTCAAGATCGTAGAGGAGTTTGAGAACACCCTGACACTGTTCAACAGGCTGATAGGGATGCAGATTTGTAAAGCCCTCCAGACGGGCTGCATCCTCATTAATCTTGGGATTATATTTCATGGTGCAAGAGCCCAATGGATAAAAATTGGTATCTACGCAGAAGTTCTTTTGTGAGAGCCTGGTGAAATGCCGTACGACATCAACCTCTGAAACCTCAGGCAATTTTGGCTCCTGCTTTCTCAGCATTTGATGAGGGAGAAAATTTGTTAACGGTTTTTCCGGTACGTCACAGGCAGGCAGGACAAAACACCGTCTGTCAGGAGATGACTTCTCAAATATGAGTGGTTCTGTCTGGTGCATAACTCTTGCTCCTTTTTATGTGTACATGCTTTTAACCAAACGCAAGCAAGGCGTTCATATTAAACCCTTGTCAGGTGACGGTATTTAATGCGATGAGGCTGGTCTTCTGTAATGCCAAGACGCTTCTTTCTGTCAGCCTCATACTCGGAATAGTTCCCTTCGAACCAGAAGACTTTACTATCTCCCTCGAAAGCAAGGATATGTGTGGCAATCCGGTCCAAGAACCAGCGGTCATGGCTGATTGTCAGTACACAACCGGAAAAATTTTCCAGTGCATCTTCCAATGCCCGCATGGTGTTTACATCAAGGTCATTTGTGGGCTCGTCCAGCAGCAGCACGTTGGCGCCCTCTTTCAATATACAGGCAAGATGCACCCTGTTCCGTTCACCGCCCGACAGGGTTTTTACTGGTTTTTGCTGGTCTGCACCGGAAAAGTTAAAACGCGCCACATAAGCGCGGGAATTAACCTCCCTGTTGCCAAGCCGAATAATATCCTTCCCCCCTGAAATTACCTCCCATATGGTTTTATTGGGATCGAGGGTTTCCCTGCTCTGATCAGCGTATGCAAGTTTAACCGATTCACCCACCCGAATCGTACCGGTATCCGGTTTTTCCTGACCGGTAATCATGCGGAATAACGTGGTTTTTCCAGCGCCATTGGGACCTATGATTCCAACAATTCCTCCGCGTGGCATGGAAAACGTCATCCCCTCTACCAAAATACGGCCTCCGTATGCCTTGGTCACCTTGTCTGCGTCAACGACCATATTGCCCAGCCTCGGTCCGGACGGGATATAGATTTCCAAATCCTTTATGCGGCTTTCAGTCTGTTGTTCAAGGAGCGATTCGTAAGAGCTAATACGCGCCTTCGATTTTGCGTGTCTGCCCTTCGGCGACATCCTGATCCATTCCAACTCGCGCTTTAAGGTCTTTTGCCGCTCTGTCTCTTGTTTTTCTTCCTGTTGTAACCTCTTTTGTTTTTGCTCAAGCCATGATGAATAATTCCCCTTCCAGGGAATTCCGTATCCCCTGTCCAGTTCTAATATCCAGCCGGCTACATTATCAAGGAAATAGCGATCATGGGTTACTGCAATGATAGTGCCTTCATAATTTTGCAAATGATGCTCCAGCCAGGCAACCGATTCAGCGTCAAGATGATTCGTCGGTTCGTCTAACAGCAAAATGTCAGGTTTTTGCAATAATAACCTGCAAAGCGCTACACGGCGCCGCTCACCTCCGGACAATACCTTTACCGGCATGTTCCCTTCGGGACAACGCAAGGCATCCATTGCCATTTCCAGACGGGCATCCAGATCCCATGCGCCAAGCGAGTCAATCTTTCCCTGCACTTCTCCCTGCCGTTCAATCAGCTTATTCATGTCCTCATTTGACATCGGCTCGGCGAATCGCTCGTTGATCCGATTGTACTCGTTATGGAGGTCGGCCAGTTCCTGAACCCCCTGTTCCACAATTTCGCGCACCGTCTTTGTCTCGTCGAGGAGCGGTTCCTGCTCTAATAATCCAACCGTGTAACCGGCAGAAAGGTTTGCCTGCCCGTTAAAGTCCTTATCCACTCCGGCAAGAATGCGCAGGAGGGAACTCTTTCCCGAACCATTCAAGCCCAGCACGCCAATCTTGGCGCCATAAAAATACGAAAGGGAAATATCCTTCAGTACGGGTTTTTTGTCATAATATTTGCTTACCTTGAACATGGAATAGATGACCTTGTCTTGTTGATTACTCATTTAAACCAGCCTCTTTGAAAAATGTTTAGGAAATGCTATAAATTTTAATAAACGCAAAAATACAAATTGACGTAGGGCGACTCTTAAAGGGCTGCCCTTACGAAAAACTTATTCATGACGCACACTATAGCAGCTGTTTGGCCAATTGAACTAATTATGGAGAGATATTGGAACGATTTCAGCATGTCAAAAAAAAATACTATCACACTTAATCCTGATTATCATCAAGACAAGCTTATTTCAAGTATCTCAGCTACAGCCTATTTATATCTTGTACTACTATAATAATATTTTGTTGGTATGGCAAGACTCAACCGGAAATGTATTTTTTTAATCAGTTCTTCGGTAACTTTCATTCGACTATTTCCTTATTTATTGGGGAGATTGTGGAGGTAGTTGAAACTTCCAAACATTAAAGATGCCTTCGGCTTCTTAAAACGTAAATTTCTTGACAGATGCCGTTTGCAGTTGTTTACTACATTTTGTGAGGAAAAACCTACCCCTCTATCCCCTTCCAGCGGATGTTCACCCTAGGTAAAGAAAATAAAAGGGCTGTAAATACCTTATAATTATTGGCTTTTACGGCGAACAGGAAGTTTTTCCTCGTGACTACCCGTATCTTCCGGCGGTGTGAACATCCGTTGAAAAACACCTTAGGATTACCACAAAACTACTGTCTTGAATTTAACTCTAAATTGACAATCAAATTCCAATGTGATAATATCCGCACATAGGGCAGCTTTCATAGCCCCTCTTTTTTCGTTGTGATTTGTCTTTTCTCCAGAACTATTTTACCGTAATCTGCAGGATATTTCTTTAACCAGGTCTCTTTTTTTCACAATTATCAGATATTAAAACTTGGGAACCGAATTTCATATTTGGTACACGGCTGCCTTGCTGCTCATAATGAGCGTCTTACTCTTCCTTGAACTATGGGATATGGAGATTATCATCTTTTCTACCTTACTGCTCCTTATCACGGGAAGGGTTATTACGCTGAAAGAGGCGTTCTCCGGCTTCTCAAATGAAGGTATGTTAACCGTTGCCCTGATGTATGTGATAGTTGGGGCATTCAGCAATACCGGAATGCTCAATCAGGTTACCCACATTATCTTTGGTAAAAAAAACACCAGCGATTCCCGCAAACTCCTGAGACTCCTGTTCCCGGTAGCAGCTGTTTCTGCATTTATTAACAATACCCCGGTGGTGGCGATGTTTATACCAGTTATCCGTTCCTGGGCAGAGAAACATCACTATGCGTCTTCAAAATACCTTATTCCCCTTTCCTATGCTACGATTCTTGGGGGAACATGCACCCTGATTGGTACTAGCACCAATCTGATTGTACACGGATTGATGGTTGACTCCGGAATGAAAGGGATATCATTTTTTGAAATCTCCAAGATCGGTGCGCCGCTCGCCATCATAGGTATTTTATTTATTAGTTTTATAGGCCACCGATTACTTCCGAACAGGAAAGACCCCTTAGTTGAACTGGGAGAACATACCAGAGAATATGTCATTGAACTAAAAATTACCGAAGATTATGAAAATATCGGGAAAACCATTGAAAACGCCGGATTGAGGCATTTGCAAGGTCTATTCCTTTTTCAAATAGAACGCGGCGGACGGGTCATTGCGCCGGCAGAACCAAGTGAAAAAATCTTAATAGGTGATCGGCTCTTCTTTACCGGAATACCGAAAACAATTTTAGAATTGCAAAAGCTGCCTGGCTTACAGTTAATACAGGACTCTCATTTTGATTTAAAACGATATGACTCTGCACTGATAAATACCTTCGAAGCAGTCGTCTCACATGGCTCTCCATTAGTGGGGAAGACAGTGCGCGAAAGTGATTTCCGGGCAAAATATGAAGCAGTTATCATAGCCATCCACCGTCACGGAGAACGAATCCAGAAAAAAATCGGTGATATCAGTTTGCGTCCCGGCGATACATTATTGTTACTGGCTGGTCGAAATTTTCGGAAAAAGTGGTATCACTCAAACGATTTCTATCTTATCGCAGAAGCAGATACCGTACCTTCCAAGCCACAGTTTCACGGATATTTAACTGTAGCTGTATTCCTACTCACAATCCTGTTGACGGTGTTTGAAGTGTTTCCGATATTATCGGCTGCGGGTTTGGGGATAATCATTCTGATGGCAACCCGAACAATGCGAATGTCAGAGGCAAAAAAAGCAATAGACTGGCGCGCATTAGTCATTATCGCCATGTCACTGGGGATTGCTACATCAATTAAGCAATCTGGTCTTGCCGAGATCTTAGCCAAAGGAATTGCCGGCATTGGCACTCATTTTGGCGTAATAGGAGTTTTGATCAGTATTTATATATTAACGAGCACGTATACCCTTTTTATTTCAAACAATGCCGCAGCAGCAATGCTGTTCCCCATTGCCATTTCGTCTGCTGCAACGGTTCATGCTGATTCACGTGCCTTCGCCATAGCGGTTCTCTTTGCTGCTTCGGCCAGCTTTGCGACGCCCATCAGCTATCAAACGAATTTAATGGTGTACGGGCCTGGTGGTTACCGGTTTAAAGATTATCTGAAAATTGGCGTTCCTCTCCAATGTATGATCGGTATAGCTACCATCACCTTATTATATTACTTCTATCTTTAATGCACATCTTCACGGAAATACGTTGCACTACGTTTTCGATCAAAATGGCCATTATTGTGTTTAGCACCATTCTACGGATAAATCAGCAATGCATGAAATTCCGTAGTTGATATGCTGAGAAAGACGGTAATCGATACTATTATCAGAGTAGACTAAATAATCCGTTGCCCGAATCTTCGTTCATGTCCACGAGAATTTTATTCTCTACCAACGCCAATTTCCTATTTCCCTCGTTCTTGTAAAATATTTCCAGATTTAGATGCCACTCCACAAAATCTGACTTGATGGCAATCGCCTGTTTGTAAGCGGTATCTGCTTCCGGATAACGTTTAGCTCGAAATAGACCTTGCCCGCTACGCCATACATCGTTGAGTCATCAGGTCTGAGCATTGCAATATCAATATTGTCGCTACTATTCCGACGTTGGCCCAGGCGATTCTCCTCTTAAGTGATATTCATATGATTCACTGCTGGTTCTATGGAAGGCGGCTGAACCAGCGAGTACCAATCAAGATGGATATTTTTTATTTAAAATTCCAACCATGTTTGGTATATTCTCAGAACGAGCTTAAACAAGCGCAAGAAATCTAATTTCATGGAGTGGTCTTAAATGATTGAGATAAAACCGTTAACGGGGGCAGTTGATGCAATAGTCAGTGTCCCCGGTTCGAAGAGTTATACAAACCGCGCCCTTATCACGGCGGCACTAGCAGATGGAGCATCCACAATCACAAACGCCCTTTTTAGCGATGATACCAAATATATGTCATCCAGCATAAATGCCCTGGGAATACCAGTTGAAGAGCAAAAAAGTGCTAACAAATTTGTCGTGCACGGAAAAGGCGGAACAATTCCGTCAAATCAAGCAAATTTGTTTGTCGGGAATGCGGGGACCGCGATGAGGTTCCTCACGGCGATGCTGACATTGGGGAACGGAGTTTATGAAATAGACGGTGTCATAAGGATGCGTCAGAGGCCGATACAGGATTTACTCGACGGGCTACAACAGCTTGGAGCTGATGTTAAATCGAAAAATAATGATGGCTGTCCACCGGTAGTGGTACGGGGAAAATGTCTGAGTGGTGGATTAGCTACGGTAAAGGGAGACCTGAGTAGCCAGTATTTTAGCGCCTTATTGATGATTGCCCCATATGCAAAAAAAGATGTCAGTATAGAAGTGAAGGGGAATCTAGTTTCAAAACGATATGTAGACATGACTGTGGCGCTGATGCGGCAGTTTGGCGTGAACGTCGTGAACCATGACTATAAAATGTTTTCTGTAAAATCCGGACAGTGTTACCGGGCGATGTCATACGAAGTAGAGGGAGACGCATCCGCCGCTTCTTATTTTTTCGCAGTTGCGGCTATTACCGGCGGAAAAGTGAGGGTAGTAGGAATCGGAAGTGACTCCTTACAGGGGGATGTTCATTTTGTCGATGTCTTGGAAAATATGGGTTGCAGGGTTACGAAGGGAGACAACTGGATTGAAGTACAGGGTAACACACTGAGTGGGGTCGATATTGACATGGGAGATATGCCCGATGTGGTACAGACTTTGGCAGCCGTAGCTGTATTTGCTCACGGAAAAACTCGGGTACGGAATGTGAAAAATATGAGAATAAAAGAAACCGACCGCATTGCAGCGGTAGTAAATGAATTGCGGCGGATGGGTATTTCAGCAATTGAATACGAGGACGGTTTTGAGATTGAGCCATCACCACCGCGACCATCTCAAATAGAAACATATGATGACCACCGTATGGCTATGAGTTTTGCATTGATCGGGTTGCGTTCAAAGGGAATAGTGATAAAAAACCCCGATTGCGTATCCAAGACGTTCCCCGATTATTTTCAGAAAATGGAAGCCCTCAGAGGTACGATGTAAATTGGGATTGCTGTTAAATGCTATGATTACACCTGATCTTGATGAAAAATATGTGGCGCTTGCACTGGAGTTAGCAGAAAAAGGACGGGGAAAGGTGGAACCGAATCCTATGGTAGGCGCCGTACTGGTAAAAAATGGTGAGATTGTGGGAAAGGGCTACCATCAGGTCTTTGGAGGACCGCACGCCGAGATTCATGCAATCAATGAGGGAGGAGAAAATTGCAAGGGGTCGACACTCTATGTTTCAATGGAACCCTGCGCACATTATGGTAAAACAGCACCCTGTGTCGATGCCATCATTAGAGCAGGTATCGGGAGAGTAGTAACAACGGTGATTGATCCGAATCCACTTACCACCGGCAAGGGAATCCAAAAACTGAAAGAGGCAGGAATCGAGGTATGCCTGGGTATTATGGAATCAAGGGCGAAAAGGCTCAACGCCCCTTTTTTCAAATTAATGCAAAAAGGATTGCCGTATGTAACGGTAAAGTGGGCAATGTCGCTCGATGGTAAGATCGCTGCGCGCACGGGAGATTCCCGGTGGATTACGTCCGAAGAGTCACGAATATACGTGCATAAGATTCGCGGGCAGATGGATGGTATACTGGTGGGAATTAATACCGTGCTGCGAGATGACCCGTTATTAACCTGTCGTCTTGAGGGAGGGCGAAGCCCGAAAAGAATTATTATCGACAGCAATGCGTCTCTGCCTCTAAATTCCAGACTTTTAACCACAATCACCGAAAGTGAAATCATTGTCGCCGTCCGTGAAAATGCGCAGAGTGCACAGGTTAAAAGATTGGAACAACTAGGGTGTACGATAATCCGAACAGGAGGAATGTATGATCGTGTAAATTTACAGGATCTCTTCCGGCGACTAGGGGAAATGAAATTGACCAATATTTTAGTGGAGGGTGGAAGCAGGATTATCACATCTATGATAAAAGGAAGATTTACCGATAAAGTGATCGTCTTTATTGCCCCAATTATTGTAGGCGGTGAGGGCGCATTATCACCCGTACTCGGCAGAGGGGTTGATAAAGTAAGCGATGCAACGAAAGTTCATGAGATTATCGTAAAACGAATGTCTCATGATATAGTGATAGAGGGTCTTCTCGAATCTTAATTTTACTTCGTTCGAATACAGCATTTATTGCAATCCCAATCCGACGACTTTAAGGAGGAATTATTATCCAATCGACCAAATGAAAGAAGTTTTGGTATATGAGTCTTATTGTAAATATTATCTTGCGCCGGATCGGGGAATACAACCTGATTTTACACTTGACAATAACTGGGAAGTAACATCGGAGAATAGATAGGGAGAGTATTCAACGAGTATTTACAAAGTATCGAGATCGCCATCTTCGTCATCCAACGCTTTTTCAATTTCAAATTCAATCTCTCTTCTTGGTTCAAGCACCAATTTCTTGTATCTCTCTTTGATGAAGGCTAAGCGCTCGGTTCTCCTTCGATGACTCTCCGTTGCATAATTAACATCTAAAATCATCTTCTTTTTCTCCTTTTACCAAAACACTTCATGGCTGATAAATTAAAATTAAATACGACGAAAATCTTATTTCTAAAAATGTTAAAAAATTATATATGCAACCTGACTAATGTCAAGTTTAATTTTTTCCTCTGAACATGGGGAAACCAGTTACCTTCAAGACATCCAAATATTTTTTTTACCTTGCATTTCAAAATTCATTTCTATACTATAATTTTTCAGTGCAACTATGAACTAAAATGACGATTCAGCTTGAAAGGCGTAACAAAACGGCCATGAATGCCGGATAACGTTCTCAACTGTATGTCTTGCATTTTACACGGGATGGGCATGAAATTAAAATATTCCGTGCATATCGGTTGATCATTGGGATCTCTAAATTCTTGCAAGGGGCTCATCCTAATAAAGGAGGAAATGGTAGATGCAATTCAAGGATAAAGTAGCAATTGTTACGGGCGGCACACGCGGCATAGGAAAATCAATTGTATCGGAACTGGCAAAAAACGGTTGTAATGTTGCCTTCAATTATAGCAAAAATACCGATACGGCTAATGCACTGGTGAAAGAAATTGAGTCTATAGGCGCAAAGGCCGTTTCTTTCCAGGTTGACGCAGCCAGCTTTGAAGGCGCCAAAAATATGGTGAAGGCTGTTAAGGATGCGTTTGGAAAGATCGATTTTCTGGTGAATAATGCCGGTATCACCCGGGATAAACTCCTTGCACTCATGAGTGAGAACGATTGGGACGATGTCATCAATACGAATCTCAAGAGTGTTTATAACTTTTCCAAGGCGGTCATAACCCAAATGATCAAACAAAAGTCGGGAAGTATCCTGAATATAACCTCGGTGAGTGGTTTGATGGGAATGGCAGGGCAAGTGAACTATTCTTCTTCAAAAGCCGGAATGGTTGGCTTTACAAAGGCATTGGCTAAGGAAGTAGGTAAGGCCAATATTACCGTGAATGCCATCGCCTGCGGTTTTATCGAAACGGATATGACAGCCGTTCTGCCCCAGGAATACAGAGACAAGATGATTGAAATGATTCCTGTACGGAGATTCGGTAGGCCTGAAGAGGTTGCAAGGGTAGCAGCGTTTCTCTTGTCAGATGATGCTAAATATATTACGGGACATGTAATCAGTGTGGACGGTGGTTTAGCGACCTAGTACATGATTGCATAAATAAGCGTAATATGCAATATAATACCAGGAAAGTGACAACTGTTTACAGGACTATCAAAAATGAAAGGTGATGAGCATGTTATTTCTCCTGAAAGTCGAGATAAAGCAAATGCCCCAGATGCCGGTAAAGGAGTTTCTGGGATATGTGATAAAGGAGTGGGAATATTTCTCACGATTTCAAAGACGGGGAAAAATTCTGTCTGGGGGAAAGCTGGCAGGCAGGCGTGGAGCCGCTGCTATTATTGACGCCGAGTCCAATGAAGAAATGGAAGAAATTGTATCAAAACTCCCCCTCTTCCCGTTTTTTACCGATATAGAGATTACTCCGCTGATACCTATGGAAAAAGCGCTGCTTGATACTCAGAGGATTCATTCCCTCATGAAATAATCGAGATGCCCCATATTGAAACACTATAAAGCATGTTTGTTTGTATCTATTAATCTCTGCAGTTCTTTTAACCAATCGTTTGCAATAACATTCCAATCGTAAAATGATTCACTGCGCGAGCGGGCACCCTGACTCAGCCTAATCCAGGCCTCATCGTCGTTCATGAGGGCAACCACGGCATCGATAAAACGACGTCCATACTCAGCGCTTCGGGGATCTCCGGGAATAAGGCACCCACTAACGCCATCATGCACTGTTTCCGACAAAGCACCCAAGGTGCTTGCAATTACCGGCGTTCCCGATGACTGGGCCTCTATGGCGGCAATACACGACGTTTCCAACCAGGTACAAGGATAGACCATCAATCGAGCAAGCGCCATTTCCGCAGCTAAGGCTGCTTTCGACAAGCTCCCCCGCATGAACACCCCAGGCTGTCTTGAACGCTGATAAATTATATCGTCCAGTCTGTCACCGACCATTTGGTATGCATAAATATGCAACTCTGCATCCGGGACTTGCTGCCGGATATACGGAAACAGTTCCAGCAGAACGTCCAGTCCCCGGTCAGGACGGCTTGTATAAATAAGGCGATATCGATCTCTTTTCTCACCCGGCTTGAACGTCGTCAGATCAACACCATTCTTTGTCAAAAAAAACCGATCCTCGGGAATACGAAAATGACGTGACCATTCCTCTTTTTGCCAGTGACTAATGGCAAAGATACGATCAATGGAAAGACCGGTTGGGTCTTCGCCTTCGAGGAAAGGAACATTGACTGCATCGTGTATCCACAAGATGCGTGCCTGTGCTTGCAATACTGTCTTAAACGGGCGCATCGAACGTGACGAAACAAGCACTGGAAGCGTATATAATTTACAGTAGATATGAAAGTCAACTAAGGTATCATATCTTACGCTTTCATAAATACCGGGTTTGTCACAGTTGCAAAAGACATGTACACGGGCACCGTTTGCAGCTAGGGCACGTGCCATATAGATGAGAGCACTTTCACTTCCACCAAGGCCTCTCTGTTCAATTGTTCTGTCATGAAATGGTTGGCCACCCGTATAAAAGACAATGTCTGCCTTGTTTGTTAGTGCAAATTGACCCATAGAAGACGCTGCTATCCGTAACCCTTCATAAGCGGGTGCGAATTCAACATCACGGGCAATTGCGTTACGAAATGCCTGATAGGCCTCTTGATAACGTCCTTTTTGCAGGTGTAAACGCCCCAGGTAATGGTGGGGATGAGCAAAAGTGGGATCGGAATCTATACTACGGTGGAGTAAAGCCAACACACGATCACGTCGCCCGATCAGATCCAGGATTACCGCTACATTAAAGAGAGCGCGCGGCTCATTAGGATAGATATCGAGGATATTTTCGAAAACCGACAAGGCCTGATGCAACAACCCTTGACCTGCCAGATCGATACCATGCTGAAGAGATGTATCAATAGTCACCTTTTACTCTTGTTCCCTTGCTCTATAATCACTGTAATTATTATCGTTTATCCCTTCCGATCCTCGTCCTCAGTAAACTTTTATTCCCTCTCTCAATCCTCTCATCCACGATTACGACACAAGGCGAGGCCGTATTGTGCATCCTTCAACGAGGGATCAATCGCCAAAGCGCGCGTATACATTTGCTTTGCACCCACCTGATCTCCATACATAAACCGACAATTTCCCCGTAACAGATAAGGCAACGCATTTGAAGTATCGTACTCTATGGCCCTTGTAAAATCCAGTTCAGCTCCCTGTAAATCACCCGTAGCACTACGACAACTGCCTAATTCAAGAAAGATTTGAGCCAAATTCAATTCCACATTCGAGGATACACCTGCCTTCCCACTGGCAATTTGCAGGGCATTCTCAAGATAAAAAATCGCCGTTTTAAACTGCTCTTTAGATACAGCCATTGTTGCCAGGAGGTACGAGGCTAAAGGATTGGCAGTATCAAGAGTAGCTGACATCTGTGCGTGGTGTTCTGCGCGCGCACAATCGCCAATATCAAGATAAAGTTTCGATAAGTTCAGATGGGCCTGTCCGATGAGTTCACGTTTGATACGACCGTCGTCCTTTTCCAGCGCGTACTGAAAGGAACGAATCGCATCATCTCTTTGCCCGAGTTCCCGGTAAGTCATCCCCATATTAAAATATAAAAAAGAGTCTTCCTGCGATTTCTTCAATTCCGCCGACAGATAGCGGAGATTCCGTTCGGCACGGTGACGTTTTTTCTCTTCGCTGGCAGCGTATGCCCAATGATGAAACACAATGTCTGTACGTAACACCCGGCCTCCTATCCGTTCAATGGCTGGCAGAATCTGTTCATGCACTGACCCCTCAAAGCGAATATCGGGTTGGCAACGAAAGAGGCGGCAGTATTCAATGAAGAAAGCGGAAGCAATGTTATCATCCGACTGAGGGATGCGTTGACGAACGGTGAATCCCATGATATCTTCTCTGGCAATTACCTGCCGAATCTTGACAGCGTTCAGTGTATCAATGCTTTCATCTGCATCGATATAAAGAACCCACTTACCTCTTGCATGAGAGAGCGACTCGTTGCGGGCAGCAGCAAAGTCGTTTACCCAGGGAAAGTGATGTATCTGAGCGCCATAACTACGCGCAATCTTCACCGTATCATCGTTCGATCCTGTATCAACAACGACAATTTCATCCACGAATGATCGGATACTTTCCAAACATCGAGGGAGAAACGCCGCTTCGTTTTTGACGATGAGACAAGCGGAAAGTTGAATCATATAAATACCGGATGATTTATTTTTTACCTCATAGTTAAAACATGATTAAGAATATTATTAGACGGGTGTTTACTGTCTGAACAGACTGAGTAATGCCTGGGGTCCTGCGTTTGCCTGGGCAAGCATTGCGCTGGCCGTCTGTTGCAGTATCTGCAGTTTTGTCGCCTCTAATTGTTCAGCCGCCATATCAGCATCCTCAATTCGGCTTTTCGCCGCCAAAGTATTTGTCTGCGCAAGGGTCAAGCTTGATTCCTGATAAGTCAACCTATTTACGACAGAACCAATATAGCTCAACGCCTCTGACACATCTGAAATAGCTGCATCCAGCCTGCCCATCAATTCATGGGCAGAGGCCGATGATCCCAGCAATGAGCCCGCAAGGGTGTTGCCGCTGAGACGCGTACCACCGCTTGCTGCATCAAGTCTCAGTTGATTATTCCTAAATCCGGTATTGCCGCTTTCAAGGCTAACGTTACTCGTCTTCAGCAGATTAAACTGCAATATATCGTTTGTAGAACTATTTCCGGCACCGATTTGAAACTTGAATAACACATTACCTGCGGTAGCATTGCTCGATCCTGTACCACTGAATAAAGGTTTTGAATTCCACGTGGCCTGTGTAACCTCGAGATTAATCTGTGTAGCTAATGCAGTGAGTTCCGCTTTAATGGCCATTCGTTCAGACGTCCCGAGCGAGTCATCGGCCGCCTGCGTCGCCTTTGTCTTCATCTGCGTCAGGATATCAACTATATTATTCAAATGGCCCTCTGCGACTGACACCAGATTTTTGGCCGACCCAATGTTATTCAAAGCCTGGCCGAGACCTTCGGCACGGGCATTAAACTTTTTAGCAATAGAGTAACCGGCTGCATCGTCGGCAGCATTATTAATCCTTTTGCCAGTAGACAGCCGTAATTGAGCTGTGGACATCCGATTACTGATATCATTCAACGACCTCAGGGCATTTAACGCACCAATATTGGTATTTATTCTTGTACCCATACCTAAACCTCCTTGCTAATAATTTATTTAAGGTAATGTTATCGGTTCAATTATTATTCAAAATAACGCAGGCACCTGCTTTATTTTTATATCTCATCTTGCTCATTCAATTGCTTCGGCATGCTGGACTATAACGGGCTCTTCCACCGTACTGACATGCATAAAATCAATAAACTTCTTTAATATTCCTTTATCAAAATTTCCCTCCATTCTCGTCACCATACACTGCAATACCTGAAAGACCTGGTTTCCTCTGTTGGTCACAATCTTAGACATCCGCATTTCGAATTCGTCCAGAATGCGGCTAATCCTGCTAAAATAAGGGATCTCTTCCCCTTTCAGACCTTCCGGATATCCCTTACCGTTATATTGCTCATGATGTTGCTTTGCTATCAGGCATGATTCCCTGGCTAAATTATTACTCTTGGTTAAAAGAATAAACCCCAGGTCAGGGTGTTTCCGAAATTGTTCTTTCTCTTCTTTTGTCAGCTTTTCATACTCTTTTTTTGCCATATAAGGATCTAACCTTACGTTGCCAATATCATGAAGGAGTAAACCGGTACCTAAAGTTAAAAGATCGTTGGCAGAAAAGCCCAAATAATATCCGAAAAGGGAACCCATAATTGCAATGTTTACGGAATGACTCCAGAGATTGCCATCATACGTCAAGACTTTCATCAGCAGTGAATATACCTCTTTATCATGTAACATAAAGTCGATTATTACCGTCATCCAATCCCTTGCCCTTTCGATGTTAACTAGGATATTGGAATACTTCATAGCATCCATCAACATGTTTGTTGCGATATCGTAAACAATCCGAATTCTCTCGTGCAATGCAGTCATTTCGTCATGAGCAATTTGCTCAAGATTCATTTCCATGTATCTCAGATACTGTGCATGACCATTTTTCATTACACAAATCTTATTAATATTTTTTTTAACAAAGGATTCTTTCTGTTCATCATCAAAGAGTGTATTACCTTTACAATACAATAGATATTTGATTTCCTGATTTACTTCGGTTTGTAAGTATAGATCGCACTCCGCAAAGGCACCCGTTTTTATACTTCTCAATGTTACCGGTAAATATTTATTGTTCTTATTGTGATACGCAGTGGTAAGTTGATCTATTTTGCTCAGACTCCGCAATCTCTTGCACAAGTCTGAATCTCTTATGGCAATTGAGATATAGGCCGCGATCGTTTCTAAAAAATGCACATCACGATCGTTATAGATATCCCCCGACTTTTTACCGCTGACACTTATCACGCCAATAACGCTTTTTTGTACTTTTATAGGGACACACAATAATGTCTTTCCAAGATACCATCTGAATTGCTGCTTGTTAAAACACAGGTCTTTTTCGATATCATCAATGATTATCGAATCTCCGTATTTTATCACCCTTCCGATAGCTCCATCACCCACCCTTAATGTTGTTTCTTTTGTCAGATAGTTCTGAAGCCCCGATGATGCCTTCACCTGTACTTCATTCCCATTGACCAATGCAACAATTCCTGACAAACTGCCGGTCCCACTTACCGTGAGATTATTAACGAGGGGAAATAACTTCTCCAGATCAAGCATTGAGACCAGTACTTGTCCAATTTCCCAAAGATTCAGCTTCTTAATACTATCATAGGACTCATCCTGCAATATATTTGTACTACGAGGATGCTGCAGCATTTGATATAGTTTTGTAAGGCATTTGATATCGTGTAACGTATCCTGAACCGTTTGTATATCTTCCTGAACTGACCTACTCAAAGCGTCTGTTTTCATATAAGACTTTCCTCGCCGATTAATATCAAACCACTTAGTTCGTTCATTGACCTTCAAAGCTTTAGCTCGCAACATATATGCCAAAGTGTTCTTCAGCAAACTTCTTTCAAAATACAATGTTAACTATTGATGTACCTGTGAGTTATAATTAAGTAAAAAGAATGCTAAAGACACAGTGAAAGGTTAAATTATTAAACAGTTGATCGTCAGGATGTAAATTTTTCCGATATTGGGAAAAGATATGCCTTTGTAACTCTGGGTTTTGAAGCAAGCAGAATGTATTGAACAAAAAAGCCAAGCACATAAAATTTGACACCGGCAAGAGGAACTATAAGGAATGTAAGAGAGATTTGGAATCCTATAATGTACCCCAAAAACTGGACAGTATGTTAAGATAGAAAACCATGCCTGCCATCAGGCAGGCATGGAAAAGAAAAAGACAATGAAGGGGGGTACAAATAAGAGATGGAGAGGAAGAAATATAAC
>WBZR01001666.1_pt1 | contig 26551 bp, 29 predicted proteins | sample 5204231 | NCBI WGS metagenome assembly WBZR01 (sample SAMN12412403, study PRJNA552823) | activated sludge metagenome | isolation source: activated sludge from anammox sidestream of wastewater treatment plant... | place: USA: Virginia | collected 2017-08
GGCTCGCCGCGTAGATCTGCTCGGTCACGACCCCGGTCTCGAGGCCGAAGAAATCCCTGCGCGTGCGGAGCGCCATCACGATCTCGTCCATCGAGGCGTTGCCGGCGCGCTCGCCGAGTCCGTTGACGGTGCATTCGACCTGGCGCGCGCCCGCCTCGACCGCCGCGAGCGAGTTGGCGACCGCCATGCCGAGGTCGTTGTGGCAATGCGCGCTCCAGCGCACGTCGCCGCCGCCCGGTGTTTCCGCGATCAAGCGCCGGAAGAGCGCGCTCGTCTGGTGCGGCAACGCGTACCCGGTCGTGTCGGGCACGTTCAGCGTGGCGGCGCCGGCGCGGATCACCTCGCCAAAGACCGCCACGAGGTACTCGGGATCGCTCCGCGAGGCGTCCTCGGCCGAGAACTCGACGTAGTCGAGGCGCTTCCTCGCGAATCCGATCGCCCAAGCGGCGGCATCCACCACCTCCTGCCGACTCATCATCAACTTGTGCTTCAGATGGATGTCGGAGGTGGCGATGAACACGTGGATGCCAGGCCGCTTCGCCTTCTCGACGGCGCGGATGGCGCGTTCGATGTCGGCTTCCTTCGTGCGCGACAGGCTCAGGACGATCGGCTTCGCGACCGCCTCGGCGACGCGCCGGACGGAGTCGTAGTCGCCCTCCGACGAGGCGGCGAAGCCGGCCTCGATGACGTCGACGTTCAGCTGCTCGAGTTGGCGGGCGATCGCGACCTTCTCCTCGACGTTCATCGAGGCGCCCGGCGACTGCTCGCCGTCGCGCAGCGTAGTGTCGAAGATCTGGACGTGGTTGGTCTCGCTCGCTGACATCGGTCGCTCGCTTTCCATCCTCCTCCCCGAAAACGAAAACTCCCGCGTGGCCTACCTGCGCCAGCGGGAGCGATTTCACGCGGTCGGCGGTGTGGTTGGTCTTATCGCAAATGCTGCACTTTCGCGACCGGCGGCTCCTCCGTCCGCGCGCGTCCGGCCTTGGGCCGCCTGAGCACCCACGTCACGGGCCCGGAGAGCGCGTACAGCATGAACGCCGTGAACAGGAAGATCTGCGGCTCCGCGATCACGAACTTCAGCCCCACGATGAGCGCCACCAGGATCCAGAGCGGCTGTCGGGGATTCAGATGGAAGCTCTTGAAACTATTGTAGCTGACGTTGCTGACCATCAGCGCGGCCAGACCGTAGATCACCACGAGCAGGATGATGTGCTTGTGGGTGGCCCCTTCGCCGCCGAAGAAGTAGTACAGCAGCACCGTCGAGGCAACGGTGTCCGCGGCGGCGGGGATAGGCAACCCCGTGAAATGCTTCTTCGCTCCCAGCTCCGCCTGGACGTTGAAACGCGCCAGGCGAAGCGCCCCGCAGGCCACGTACAACGACGCCGCCAGCCACCCCCAGTTCCCCCAAGGCTCGAGCGCCCACTTGTAGACCAGGATCCCAGGCGCCACGCCGAACGCCACCAGATCGGAAAGCGAGTCGTACTCGATGCCGAAACGGCTCGTCGACTTGGTGAGACGCGCGATGCGGCCGTCGAGCCCGTCGAAGACGTGCGCGATCAGGATGCACACCGCCGCGACCTGATACGAGCCGTCGATGGTCGCGATGATGGAGTAGAAACCGGAGAAGAGCCCGCAGGTCGTGATCAGGTTCGGCAGGAGGTACACGCCGCGATGGAGCGGCTCGTCGCTCCGGCGCTCCTGGCGACCATGCACCAACCGCACGTCCGGGGTCACGGATACGACCCCATGATCGTCACGCCCGCCGTCGTTCGATCGCCGATCGTCACGTGCAGCGTGACCACCTCCGGAACGTAGAGGTCAAGCCGCGAGCCGAACATGATCATGCCGTACCGGTCGCCGCGCCGGACCTCGTCTCCGACCCCGATCCTGCAGACGATCCGGCGCGCCAGCTGCCCAGCGATCTGGACGAAGAGGATCCGGGCGCCGCGGCGGTCCTCGACCACGACCGCGTTGCGCTCGTTCGCCTCCGAGGCCTTGTCCAGGAACGCAGCGACGAACTGCCCGGAAAAGTGCTGCACGTGCCGGACGATCCCGTCCACCGGGATGCGATTCACGTGCACGTTCAACGGCGACATGAAGATGCTGACCCTCCGACAGGCGCCCTGAACGAAGCGCTCCTCGCGGATGACGTCCGTGATCGCGACGATCTTGCCGTCGGCCGGGGCGGTGATGAGTCCTTCGCCCCCGGGCGTCAGGCGGTCGGGGTCGCGAAAGAAATTGACGACGAGCCCCGCGAGCGCCACGAGCGGCCACGCGACACAGCGCGGAGCGGACGCCAAGGCGAGCACCGCGAGCGCGAGCGCGAGCGCGACGTACGTGTACCCCTCGCGGGCGAGCCTCATGCCACCGCGCCGACGAACGCCGTCAGTTTCGGGCCTTGTCGACGAGCCGGTTCGACCCGAGCCACGGCATGAGTGCGCGCAAGCTCCCCCCGACCTTCTCGATCGGGTGGTGCTCGGCTTCCTTCCGGAGTTCGCGGAAGTGCGGCTGGCCGCATCGGTGCTCCGTGATCCATTCGTCGGCGAACGCCCCGCTCTGGATCTCCGCGAGGATCTGCTTCATGGCCGCACGGGCCTCCGTGCCGATGACCCGCTTGCCGCGCGTCATGTCGCCGTACTCGGCCGTGTTGCTGATCGAGTAGCGCATGTTCGCGATGCCGCCCTCGTAGATGAGGTCCACGATCAGCTTCACCTCGTGCAGGCACTCGAAGTACGCCATCTCCGGCGCGTACCCCGCCTCGACGAGCGTCTCGTAACCCGCGCGAATGAGCTCCGTAAGCCCGCCACAGAGCACGGCCTGCTCGCCGAAAAGATCGGTCTCGGTCTCCTCGCGGAAGTTCGTCTCGATGATGGCCGCACGGGCGCCGCCGATCGCTTTGCCGTAGGCGAGCCCGATCTGCTTGGTGTCGCCGCTCGGGTCCTGATGGACCGCGAGCAGACACGGGACGCCGCGACCGCGCTCGTACTCGCTGCGCACGAGGTGGCCGGGGCCCTTCGGCGCGATCATGAACACGTTCACGTCCGCCGGCGGCACGATCTTCTTGAAGTGGATGTTGAAGCCGTGACCGAAGGCGAGATACTTGCCGGCCTTCATCCCGGGCGCGATCTCGCTCGCGTACATCTCGCCCGCGAGTTCGTCCGGCACCAGAATCATGACGATGTCGCCCCACGCCGCAGCCTCGGCCGTCGGCATCACCTTCAGGCCCGCGCCTTCGGCCTTCTTCCACGACGCGCTGTCGCGCCGGAGGCCGACCGCCACGTCGATGCCGCTGTCGCGTAGATTCAGCGCGTGCGCATGCCCCTGGCTGCCGTAGCCGATGACGGCGACCTTCTTGCCCTCGAGCTTGCCGAGGTCGCCATCCTTCTCCGTGAAGACGTTCACGCGACCTTCTCCTTTTCCTCGTCGATGGCGCCCGCCAGCGTCCGCGTGCCACGCCACATGGCGACCCGTCCCGTCCGTACGATCTCGGTGATCCCGAGAGGCTTCAACAGCTCGATGATGGCGGCGATCTTGTCCTGGTGCCCGGTGATCTCGACCACGTGCGACTGCGGCCCGACGTCGATGATCTTCCCGCGGAAGATGTCGACGACGTTCATGAGCTCACCCCGGGTGCGTTCGTCGATCTTGACCTTGATGAGCACGAGCTCGCGCTCGACGTGGGCGCTGTCCTTGAAGTCGAACACGCGGATCACGGGTACGAGCTTGTTCAGCTGCTTCGTAATCTGTTCGAGCACCGCGTCCTCGCCGGCCGTCACGAGCGTGATGCACGATACCGTCGGGTCCATCGTCTCGGCGACGGCCAGGCTCTCGATGTTGAATCCGCGGCCGCTGAACATTCCCGCAACGCGCGCCAGCACGCCGAACTCGTTTTCGACCAAGACCGAAATGGTGTGTCGCATCATGCCTCGTCCTGCAACTCGGGGAGTGCCTGGTCAGGCACGGGTTGTCGCGCGTCTTGCGAGCGTCGGATCGCGCGACGTCGAAGCTCAACGGTACTTGTTGAGGATCTCCATCATGCGGTCTTTGCCCGCGAGCTTCACCTTTTGCAGCCGCTTCCGCTCCACCTCTTCGTCCTGGTTCAGAAAGCCTTTGTGGTTGAACTGTGCGAGCCGTTTCTCCAGCTGCACGTGCTCGTCGTAGAAGTGCTTCAGATCCGGATCTCGATCGACCAGGGAGAGGATGAGCTGCTCGTCCTTAGCCTCCATGGGAGACTCCTTTCAGCGCGTGACCCGAAGGTTGGCAAGTATCGAGAAACATTGATGTTTAGCTTCTAGTACACGATCCGTACCTTGTCAACGAAGTTCCGGACCCGGACACCGGCCGACGGCGAGTGCGCGCTCTGCGAGAGCTCCGCTTCCGGCGGGCGGACGTACGCGGGCGAGAGTGCGTCGAGATCGTCACCCTCCGGCGTCGAGCGCAAGCGCGCCGCCGCGAGCCGCGCCACCGCGATGGCGCTCGGCGGATGGGTCGCCGGAGACAGGAGCTTCGCCCCGTCCCCCAGGACGCGGCGGAATACGTCGCCGTAGACGTCAACGCCGTCGCCCACGAACGCGCACGGTCCGCCGACGGCTGCCGCCAGCCGCTCCGCGTCGATCGCGCAGGGCGTGCCGCGGCGATTTAGCCCCTCGGCGGCGCGCTCGTACAGCGCGGCGTACACTTCGCGCTTGCGCGCATCGAGCACCGCGCACACGCGCGCCTCCTCCGGAGCCGCCAGCGCCAATGCGTCCAGCGTCGGCACGCCGACGAGGCGATAGCCCCCGGCAAACGCGAGACCCTTCGCGAAGCCGAGCGCGATGCGCAAACCCGTGAACGACCCCGGCCCGAGGGTCACGGCGATCGCGTCGCCCGCCGCCATCCGGCCGCCCTCTCGCAACGTCTCCGCGACCAGTCGCGGGAGGAGTCCGGCGTGATTCGCCGTCGCGCGCTCGGTGCGCTCGGCCACGACGGCGCCGTCGCGCACGAGCGCCACGCCGCACCGCCACGTGGCGGTGTCGATCGCGAGAATCCGCATCAGGGCGCGCTCGCGCGCCGGGCGAGCGTCACCCGGCGATGATGCGAGAGATGTCGTTGTAGAAGACGAACACCATCAACGCGAGCAGGAGGAAGAGCCCGAACTGCTGCGCCATCTCCCGCTGTCGACTCGCGAGCGGACGACCGCGGATCGCCTCGAATGCGAAGAACAGGAGGTGGCCGCCGTCGAGGACCGGCACAGGCAGCAGGTTCAGGACACCGAGGTTCACGCTGATGAGCCCGAGGAACCGGATCAGGTAGTCGAGTCCGCGCTCGGCCTGTTGCCCCGCGGCCTGGACGATGAGGATCGGCCCGCCGAGATCGCGCGCCGAGACCGACCCCTGGAAGATCTTCACGACGCTCAAGAGCGTCATCTTCACCCAGAAATAGGTCTCGTAGACGCCGAGACCGATCGCGTTCCCGAGCGACACCGGCGCGACCTCGACGTAGCGCTCGATCCCGATGAGGTAGGCCTTGCCGGTCTCCTCCCCGAAGATCGACTTCTCGGGCTGCTCCTCGGGAACCGCGGTCAGCGTCTCGGCCGTGCCGTCCTCGCGGCGCACCTCGAGCGAAAGCGGCTTGCCGCCGCTCGCGCGCACCGCTTGCGAGAGCGCATCCCAACCGGCGATCGGTTTGCCGTCGACCGCGGTAACGAGGTCGCCGCGTCGCAGTCCGGCCTTCTGCGCCGCCATCCCCTCCATGACGCCGCCGATCTTCGCGGTGTCGGTCGGCGTGCCCGCCCCGTAGAGCGCGAACACGAGCGAGAACGCGACCGCCGCCGTCACCAGGTTCATCAGCGGTCCGGCCACGACGATCGCCGCACGCGTCCCGAGGGACTGCTGCGAGAACGCGCTCGCGGCGTCGGCGGCCGGGACCTCATCTTCCGGATCGTCGCCGAGCATCTTCACGTAGCCCCCGAGGGGGACCGCGCTCACGGCATACTCCGTGACCCCCCGGCGCCACGCGAGCAACCGGGGTCCGAAGCCGAGCGAGAACCGCAACACCGTCACGCCCGACCATTTGGCGACCGCGAAGTGCCCCAGCTCGTGCACGAAGATCAGGAGACCGAGGATCAGGATCGCGATCAGAATGTTGCCGCCCATGCCGTCGTCCTTTGCGGGGGTGTTCTAGTGGCCGAAGAAGAACCGCGCGTAATAATAGACGAGCGGCGCCGGGAAGACGAGACTATCAATGCGGTCCAGGACGCCCCCGTGGCCGGGAATGATCCAGCCGGAATCCTTGGCGCCGAATGCGCGCTTCAGCATGGATTCGCAGAGATCGCCGACCTGGGCGAGACACCCGATGGCAAGGCCGAGGCCGACGACCTCGGCCCAGTCGAGCGCCGGGAAGAACGCCAACTTGCAGAACGTCCCGCCGAGCAGATTGCCGAGCACCGCCGCCGCGCTGCCTTCGACGGTCTTCCCGGGGCTCACCGCCGGCATCAGCTTGTGCCGGCCGAACCACCGTCCCCCGAAATAGCCGCCGACGTCGCCCGCCATCGCGATCACGATGGTGAAGATCACCCAGCGCCAGCCTCCGGGTCCGAGCGTCGCGTCGACCGGATCCGGCAGCCCGTGCATCCACACGTAATGCGGAAGGAGGAACGCCGTATACAGGCTCCCGAGGAGCGTCAGGCCGAGCGCATCGACGCCGTGCCGCAGGTCGTCCTTGCGCGCCAACGCCAGGACGAGTCCGGCGACGACGATCGCGGCGAGCGCCATGGCGAATCGCTCCTGCGTCGGTACGAGCATCGCGCTCAGCAGCAGCCCGCCGGCGGCGAGTCCGAACCCCCGGTCCCAGGGATCGGTCGGAAACGCCATCGCGCAATACTCCGTGACTCCGACGAGCGTCGCCACGCCGACCAGCCAGACGAACAGCGACCACGGGTTCCAGACGATCAACCAGACGAGCAGCGGGATCGCGACCGCCGCGGTGGTCAGCCTAGTGCGCAGCACGCAGACGTTCGCGCCCGGCCTGTTCTCCGGTCCGACCGAACCGCCGCTCGCGCCGCTGGAAGTGCGCCACCGCATCCAGGAACTCCCGTTCCCGGAAGTCCGGCCAGAGCGTATCGGTCACGTAGATCTCGGTGTAGGCGATCTGCCAGAGCAGGAAGTTGCTGACGCGCATCTCCCCGCTCGTACGGATCAGCAGATCGGGATCCGGGACGCCGGCCGTTCCCAGATGCGACGCGATGAGCTCCTGGTCGACGTCCTCGGGATCGAGGTCGCCGCGGCGAACCTTGCGCGCAATGGCGCGCATCGCGTCGGTGATCTCCTCCCGGGCCCCGTAGCTGACCGCCAGGATCACGGTCATTCCGGTATTGCGTCGGGTGTCCTCGATCGTCTGCCGAAGCGCCCCCTGCACCTCGCGCGGCAAGCGCCGCAGATTGCCGATGGCGAGCAAGCGGATGCCGTTCTTCATCATCTTCTTCAGCTCGGCCGCGAGGAAGTGCCGGAGGAATCGCATCAACGCCGCGATCTCGTCGCGCGGGCGCTGCCAATTCTCGGTCGAGAAGGCGTAGAGGCTCAGGTACGGGATGCCGAGCCGGCGCGCCGCCTCGACGACCTCCTGCACCGACTGTTTCCCTCGGCGGTGCCCGGTGATGCGCGTCAGGCCTCGCTGGGTGGCCCACCGCCCGTTGCCGTCCATGATGATCGCCACGTGACGCGGCAGGCGCTCCTTGTCGATCTCCACCATCAGACGGCCAGGATCTCTTCTTCTTTGGCCTTCAGGATCTTGTCGATCTTCTCGACGTACTCCTTCGTCAAGTGCTCGATGCGCTCCTGGTCGCGCTTCAGATCGTCGTCGGTGAGCTCCTTCTCCTTGTGGAGCTCCTTCATCATCTCGATGGCGTCGCGCCGATGCGCGCGCATCGACACGCGGAACTCCTCGGCGACCTTCTTCACGTGCTTCACGAGCTCGCGGCGGCGCTCCTCCGTGAGGTCGGGGATCGGGATGCGGATGATCTTGCCGTCGTTCTGCGGCGTGAGACCGAGATCCGACTGGAGGATCGCCCGCTCGATCTCCCCGATGGCGCTCCGATCGAACGGCTGGACGACGAGCAAGCGCGGCTCCGGAGCCGACAACGACGCCAACTGGTTCAACGGCGTCTTCGCGCCGTAGTACTCGACGACGATGCCGTCGAGGAGCGCCGTCGTGGCGCGCGCGGTCCGCAGGCGGGCGAGGTCGCGCTTGAACGCGGCGACGGTGTCGTCCATCTCCTTCTTGCAGTCGTCAAAGATCGAGCCCATTCAGTCTCCCTTCCCCGCGCCGGCCGCGAGCCCACCCGGCCGCGCCTGCGCATGGACGATCGTGCCGATCGGATCGCCGAGCAACGCCTTCCGGATATTCCCCGGCTCGAGCAGGTTGAAGACGATCACCGGCAGCGCGTTGTCCATGCAAAGCGAGATCGCCGTCGCGTCCATGACCTTGAGCTCGCGATTCAGGACCTCGATGTACGTGAGCTCGCGATATCGGATCGCATCGGGATGCGTGACGGGATCGGCGCTGTACACACCGTCGACCTTCGTCGCCTTGAGGATCACCTCGGCGCCGATCTCCATGGCGCGGAGGCTCGCGGCGGTGTCCGTGGAGAAGTACGGGTTGCCGGTCCCCGCCCCGAAAATGACGACGCGGCCCTTCTCCAGATGACGCGTGGCGCGCCGGCGGATGTAGGGCTCGGCGACCTCCTGAATCGCGATCGCCGACTGCACGCGCGTGCTGACACCGAGCTTCTCGAGGGCGTTCTGCAGCGCGAGGCTGTTGATGACCGTCGCGAGCATGCCCATGTAATCCCCGGTTGCCCGGTCGACGCCGAAGGCACTTCCGGCGAGCCCCCGGAAGATGTTCCCGCCGCCAACGACGAGCGCAAGCTCGCACCCGAGGTCGTGCACTTCCTGGATCTCGCGCGCGAAGGCGCCGACCGCTTCGGCGCTGATGCCGAACCCCGCGCTACCGGCGAGGGCCTCCCCGCTGATCTTGAGAAGGACTCGTCGATACCGCAGCGATGAATTGGAGACGCCCGACCCCCGTGACGACGAGCCGGGATCCATAGCTTCCCCGCCCCGACTAGGGCTTGGGGGCCCCGTCATCGCCCTGGGCCTGGTCGATGCCTTCGCCGAGCTGGAAGCGCATGAAGCGGCGGACGGAGATGTTCTCGCCGAGCTTCGCGATCGCATCCGCGACGACCTGCCGAACCGGCTTACCGGCCTCCTTGACGTAATCCTGGTCCAACAGACAGATCTCCGCGACGTACTTGTCGACCTTGCCCTCGACCATCTTCGCGACGACCTGCGCCGGTTTCCCGGACTGCGCCGCCTGCGCGGCGTAGATCTCGCGTTCGCGGTCGAGCTCGGCGGCGGGAATCTCGTCGCGGCTCACGTAGAGCGGCCGAGCCGCGGCCACCTGCATGGCGAGGCCGCGCACGAATTGCTGAAAGTCGTCCGTCCGCGCCACGAAGTCGGTTTCGCAGTTGACCTCGATCAGCACGCCGATCTTGCCGCCAGCGTGGATGTACGAGCCGATGACGCCTTCCGCGGTCGCCCGTCCGGCTTTCTTCGCGGCCGCCGCGAGGCCCCGCTCGCGCAAGTACCGCACCGCCCCTTCGAAGTCGCCGCCGCTCTCACGGAGCGCGGCTTTGCAGTCCATGAACCCGGCGCCGGTCTTCTCGCGAAGGTCCTTGACGTGCTGCGCGCTGACTTCGCTCATCCGACGTCGCTCCCCGCGGACTCCTCGACGGCGGGATCGTCGCTCATGCGCGGGACCTCGAGGTCCTCCTCCTCCGCGCCCTGTCCGCGCTGACGCTCTTCGGCGAGCGCGCGGCCCTCGAGCACCGCATCCGCGATCGCCATGCAGAAGAGCCGGATCGCCCGGATCGCGTCGTCGTTTCCCGGAATCTTGTAGTCGATGACGTCCGGATCGCAGTTGGTATCGACCGCGGCGACCACGGGGATACCGAGCTTGTTCGCTTCTTTGACCGCGATCTCTTCCTTCTTGGGATCGACGATGAAGAGCGCATCCGGGAGCTTGCGCATGTTCTTGATGCCGCCGAGCGAAGCGAGGAGCTTGTCACGCTCGCGCGAGATCACGATCAGCTCCTTCTTCGTGAGCGCCTCCTTCATCGCGTCGCTCTCGAGCGCCTCCTCGTGCTTCCGCAGGCGGTCGATGGACTGCTTGATGGTCTGGAAGTTCGTGAGCATGCCGCCGAGCCAGCGATGGCTGACGTAGAACATCCCGCATCGCTCGGCCTCCTCGCGGATGGCGTCCTGCGCCTGCTTCTTGGTGCCCACGAAGAGGATCGATCCGCCGTCGGCGACGAGCTCGCGAACGTACGCGTACGCGTCGCGGAACATGCGGACCGTCTGCTGCAGGTCGATGATGTAGATCCCGTTGCGCGCCCCAAAGATGTACGGCTTCATCTTGGGGTTCCAGCGACTCGTCTGGTGGCCGAAATGAACTCCGGCCTCCAGGAGCTGTTTCATCGTCACTTCGCTCATACGAGTACTCTCATGCGGACTCCTTCACGCGCGGCTCCCTGCGATCGACGCGGCCGAGGTCGAACGACCGCGAACGGGTTCCTATAGCGCAAACGAAACGGGGGGCGCAAATACGGAAGGCGGGCGAGGCGCTACGAGTTCATCGACTCCAAGAACTCCTGGTTGTCCTTGGTGCCCTTGATCTTGTCGGTCAGGAACTCCATGGCCTCGACCGTATTCAACTGCGACAGGAGCTTGCGGAGGATCCAGACCCGGTTCAGAACCTCCCTGGAGAGCAGCAGCTCCTCCTTGCGGGTGCCCGATCTATTGATGTCCAGCGCCGGGAAGATGCGCTTGTCCATCAGGCGGCGGTCGAGATGCACTTCCATGTTGCCGGTGCCCTTGAACTCCTCGAAGATGACCTCGTCCATGCGGCTCCCGGTATCCACCAGCGCCGTTCCGATGATCGTAAGGCTCCCGCCGTCCTCGATGTTGCGGGCCGCCCCGAAGAACTTCTTCGGTCCCCGGAGCGCATTGGAGTCCACGCCACCCGAGAGGATCTTGCCGCTCGGGGGAACGACCGAATTGTAGGCGCGCGCGAGCCGCGTGATCGAGTCGAGGAGGATGACGACGTCCTTCCCGTGCTCGACCAGGCGCTTCGCCTTCTCGATCACCATTTCGGCGACCTGCACATGGCGGGTCGCCGGCTCGTCGAAGGTCGAGCTTACGACCTCCCCCTGCACCGAGCGCTGCATGTCGGTCACTTCCTCCGGCCGCTCGTCGATCAGCAGAACGATCAGGACCACTTCCTTGTGGTTCTGCGTGATGCCGTGGGCGATGTTCTGCAGCATCACCGTCTTGCCCGTGCGCGGCGCCGCGACGATGAGTCCGCGCTGCCCCTTGCCGATCGGCGACACGAGATCGACGATGCGCGTCGTATACTCGTCGGGGTTGTGCTCGAGCCGCAGGTGCTCGTTCGGGTAGAGCGGCGTGAGGTTGTCGAAGAGGATCTTCTCGCGCGAGCGCTCCGGCTCCTCGTAGTTGATCGCCTCGACCTTGAGCAACGCGAAGTATCGCTCGCCGTCTTTCGGCGGCCGGATCTGCCCGGAGACGACGTCGCCGGTGCGGAGATTGAAGCGCCGGATCTGGCTCGGGGAGATGTAGATGTCGTCCGGACCGGGCAGGTAGTTGTAGTCGGGCGCCCGCAGGAAGCCGAAGCCGTCGGGAAGGATCTCGAGCACGCCCTCGCCGTAGATGCAGCCGTTCTGCTCGGTCTGCGCCTGCAGGATGGCGAAGATGAGCTCCTGCTTCCGCATGGCCGAGGAGCCCTCGACATTGAAGTCGCGGGCGAGCTGCGCGAGATCGGCGATCTTCTTGTCCTTGAGCGCCTGGAGGTTCAGCCCGCCCGGCGCTTGTCCGCTTCCGTTCGCGAGCGGCGCAGGCGCCTCCGCCTCCGGCTCGGATCCCTGGCGCTGCTCTTCCTGTGCCTGTTGGACATCGGCCCGCGCGCGCGTTCGCACCATGGCTATGCTCCTCTACCGGACTCTCGGATGTTCACTGGCTGGAGTTCGTGAGTGTGTCTGTGTCGCCCTCGCGGGCGCGAAGCGCGTCAGGGAAGCACTGATGGCGGGATGCTACTGATCAGCTGTCACGACGGCGATTCTTTAGCGCCATCCACCGCGGCACAACGTCGATACCCGCTTCGCACCTCTCTGGCCCTTCGAGCGCCGGCCTAACCCCTGTCCAAGCATCATCGAGCAGCGGACCTTCACGTCGACTCGGCTGCGTGTTTCAGGGAGCTTCGGAGGAGTGAATACCGTTGGATGCGAGAGCGACCTCGAGCCTCTCTCCCTCCCCACCACGACAACGTCTCGGCGCGGACCGTAAACGAAGGCCCTGGCGATGTCAATAGAGAAGGCGCGCAGGACCGCCATCGACGCGCACTAGAGCGACACTATCCCGGCGATTGCCTATCGCGTTGCGCGCGCAATGCTTCGAGCAAGGCGACCATGTCGGGCCAGAGCTCGGCGCGAAACGTCATCGCCGCTCCCCGGACGGGGTGGACGAAGCCGAGCGACGAGGCGTGCAGCGCCTGTCGGGCGATGAGCGTCGTTGCGCCGGCGCGCGCCCGACCATACACCGCGTCTCCGACGACCGGATGGCCCCGCGAGGCGAGATGCACACGGATCTGATGCGTCCGGCCCGTCTCCGGCGCCGCTTCGACGAGGGTCGCGCCGGCGAACCGCTCGAGCACCCGGATGCGCGTCACCGCCGGGCGGGCGACACGCGCCCGCGTCGACATCTTCTTGCGTTCGACCGCGTGCCGGCCAATGGGTGCGTCGATTCGGAGCACATCGGACCGCACCCGCCCGCGCGCCACGGCCAGATAGCGCTTCTCGACCGTCCGCGCCGCGAACTGCTTCGCGAGATGATCGAGCGCGGACACCGTGCGGGCAACCACCATGACTCCGGAGGTGTCGCGATCCAGCCGGTGGACGATGCCAGGCCGCGTCGCTTCGTGATCCGGCATCGGCCCCCACCGATGCAGGAGCGCGTTCACGAGCGTCCCCTGCCACCGCCCCGGCGCCGGATGCACGACCATCCCCGGCGCCTTGTCGATGACGGCGATGGCCTCGTCCTCGTAGAGCACGCGGAGCGGCAGCGCCTCCGGCTCCGCGACCGGCGGCGCCGCGGCCGGGACGTCTACCACCACCTCCTCGCCGGCGCGCACGAGCTGCCCCGCCTTGCGGGCGCGCCCGCCGATCGTGACGCTGCCCGCGTCGACGAGATGCCGCACCTGCGACCGAGAGATACCGAGACCGCTCTCCGCGACGAACGCATCCAGCCGCCGCCCCGCCGCCGCGTCCGCGACGACGAGCACGTGGCGGGTCACGTGCGCGCGAGCACCGCGCGCGCCTCGACGACATCGCGCGCGATCTGCGCCACCAGCGCCTCGACCGACGGAAACGCGACCTCGCCGCGCAGGCGCTCGACGAACCCGACCGTCAGGCGTTCGCCGTACACGTCGGCGTCGAAATCGAAGACGTACACCTCGAGCGTTCGCGGCGCGACGCCGAACGTCGGGTTCGTGCCGATGTTGGCAACGCCGTCGAGCCATCGCTCGCCGCGGCGCACCCGCACGGCGTACACGCCGTCCGGCGGCCACATGCCGGATCGCACCCGGAGGTTCGCGGTCGGGAAGCCGATGGCCGCCCCTCGCCGCCGACCGCGCACGACGACGCCGCCGAGGCGATGCGGCCGGCCGAGCAGCTTCGCGGCGAGCGGCATGTCGCCGGCAGCGACGGCCCGCCGCACCGCCGAGCTCGACACGTCGTGGCCGTCGACGCGGATCGGTCCGACCACCTCGACCGCGAACCCGAAGCGCGCCCCGAGCGCGGCGAGTAGCGTCGCGTCGCCCCGGCGCGCGTGCCCGAAGCTCACCTTGTGTCCGACGACGACGCGCGACGCGCCGACCCGCTCCACGACGAAGCGCTCCACGAACGCCTCCGCCGACAACTCCGCGAACGCCGCCGTGAAGTGCTGCAGGATCAGCACGTCGATACCGGCCGCGGCGAGGAACCCGACGCGATCCCGCACCGAGGTGATCAGCGCGGGCGCCTGATCCGGTCGCAGCACCGCCACCGGGTGCGGATGGAAAGTGATCGCGACCGCCTCGCCGCCGCTTGCCCGCGCGGCTCCCACGACGCGCTCGAAGATCGCCTGGTGCCCGCGATGCACGCCGTCGAAGGTCCCCAACGTCAGCACGGGCGCGACGAATCGCCGCGAGCTCGTGGCGATGTGCCGGACGACGTCCACGCTCAGAGCGCCTGGAGCTTCTCCCGGGCCTGAGCCGCCTCCGGCGAGGACGGATAATCGTTGAGCACCTTCTGGAAGGCGAGCCTCGCTTCGCTCTTGTTCCCCATCTGCTGGAACGCGAGCCCGATCTTGAGAACGGCGGCCGGCGCGCGATCGCTCTTGGGATGCTGCTGCCGGACCTGATTGAAGTTCAGGATCGCCTGATAGTAGTCGGCGAGCATGTAGTAGGACTCGCCGATCCAGTACTGCGCGTTCGCCGTCAACGGAGATTCGCGATTGGTGCGCAGGAACTCGCGAAGCGCCTGGATCGCCTTGTCGTACGACCCCTGCCGGACGAGCGCGATGCCCCGCCGATAGTCGTCGGGCAGATCCTTCGCCTCCTCCTTCGCGAGGTCGGTGGCGGCGATCTCGGGGCGCGCCGGCACCGGCGTCGCCGTCGGCACCGGAAGCGGCGTCGCCGCCACGCCTTCGGACGACAGCGCGGTGGCTCCTTCGATCGGGCTCGTCGACGGCGGCGGGCGACGCCCCTCGAGCGCCGCGACGCGCGCGTCCAGATCGTCGAGCCGCGACGTCAAGGACTGCGCGCCCCGCGAGGAATACCGCACCTCGTCGACCCCGCCGCGCACCTTGGCGACGTCGCGCTGCACGGAGTCGAAGCTGGCGCGGGTGTCGGCAAGCTGCGTCCGGAGGCGGCGCTGCTCGCGCTGCAGCTCCTGGACGTCGGCCTGCGTCGCGCAGCCACTCAGCGCGAGGGCGAGCGCCACGGCCAGCCACGGAGCACGGGGGGCGCGTCGCCGTCGGTTCATCGTGATCTCGCCTCGCGTCCGCGGTGCGCGCACGCTGCCGGTGCGCTGCCTACTCCGACGGAGGAACGAAGTGCACGCGACGGTTGCGCGCGTAGCACTGTTCGCCAGCGTCGCGACAGAGCGGGAGCTCTTCGCCGTAGCTGATGGTGGTCAATCGCTCCGACGCGACGCCGAGCGAGACCAGATAGTCTTTGACCGCCTTCGCGCGCTTCGCGCCGAGCGCCAGGTTGTACTCCACCGTGCCGCGCTCGTCGCAATGGCCCTCGATCTCGGTGCGGGCGCGCTTGTTTTCCTTCAGCCATTCGGCGTTCGCTGCGAGCACGTCGCGGGCGCTGCCGTCGAGCTCGTACGAGTCGTAGGCGAAGTGCACGTCCTTGAGGACGCCGTCCTCCTCGGGGCCGAGGCCGCGCTTGTAGCGACCGTAACTGCTGCTCTCGCTCAGCGAGTCTTCCGTGCCGGCGCCACCGGCGTCGCCGATGCTCGAGTCGTCCGAGATGCGCTTCTTCTTGGCGCACCCGGTCGCGGCGACGGCCGCCACCATCACCAGCACCGCGACGAAACGAATCGATCGTGCCATCGTACCCCTCCTCGACCTGCACGCGTCGCTCACTCGAGCCAGCGCGACCAGGCGGGACTGCTATCATCGCCCCCAGGTGGGGTCAATCGAGTTTGCCTCGCGCCGGCCGCATCCGAGAGATAGATCGCGCCGCTCCCGTCGCGGGTCGAGCTGAAGATCAGGTACCGCCCGTCCGGCGACCACGAGGGATCCTCATTGTCGCCGCGCGTCGCGGTGATCCGCTTCACGTCGCCGCCGCCGAGCGCCACGGTGAAGACCTGGAAGCGGCCGCCGATCCGGCTCGCGTAGGCGATCCGATCCCCCTTCGGCGACCACGCCGGCGACGTGTTGTAGCTCCCCTCGAAGGTCACGCGGCGCGGCGTGCCGCCCTGCGCGCTCACCACGTAGATCTGCGGGCCGCCGCCGCGATCCGAGCAGAACACGATCGACTGGCCGTCCGGCGACCACGACGGCGACACGTCGATGCCACGATCCTTGGTGACGAAGTGCATGATCTGCCCGTCGGGATCGAGGAGCGCGATGTCCGTGGCCCCGCCGTTCTCGAGCGCGACGGCGATCGCCCGACCGCCCGGCGACCACCGACCCCCGAGGTTCAATCCGCGTCGCGACGACACGAGGCGCTTGTCGCCGCCGAGGTCGGCGACGAACAGGCTCGGATTGCCCGACACGAACGAAGTAATGAGCAGCGAGCGCCCGTCCGGGCTCCACGACGGCGCCAGCGCGATCGACCCGTCGCGGGTCACGGCGCGCAAATCGCCGCCGTCGATCGACATCGCGTAGATCTCCTTGAACCGGCCCTTCCGGCGCGATGCGAACGCGATCCGCGATTCGAACGGACCGCGCTCGCCGGTCAAGATCTGCATGATCTCGTCCGCGAACCGATGCGAGATGCGGCGGAGCTCGTCATCGCCCGCGCGGTACCGCTTGCCGCCGATCTGCTTGCCTTCCACGACGTCGAAGAGCCTCGCTTCGACGACGAGACCGTCGCCGTCCCGCTCGACGGTCCCCTTCACGAGCGCCTGCGCTCCGATCGTCGACCAGTCGCGGAAGTCGATCGTTTCCGCGGTCACGCCGGACTGCTGCGCGTTCTCGATGTACGCGGCCCGATCGATGACCCGGAAGAGACCCGACAGGTCGAGATCCTTGGCCACGATGTCGGCGAACATCCCCGCCTCGCGCTCGACCCCCGAGCCGGACTTCAGCGGCGAGACGGCTATCGGGAAGCTCGTCGCACCCGGTCCGACGATCGTGCCGCGAACCTGCGCGACGGCCTCGCCCGTCGCGCAGACCGTCCAAAGCGCAATCACGACTCCGATGACTCGGCGTACCCTACGTCCCACCATCGTTCCTCCTTGTGACGCCCGCTACCGCTGCTGCAGATCGGCCGGACGGAACTTCAGCTCCACGTCGGTGAAGTCGCTGCGATACGCCTCCGGCGGCGGCGGCAGCGGTCCGGCGCCCTTGACGGCGCGCTCGACCGACGCGTCGAAGCTCTGGTCCCCCGAGCGCTCCGTGAGCCGGATGTTGCTGATCTCCCCGGAGGGCAAGATGCTGAACCGGACCGTGACGCGCAAGTCACCGCGCGTCCCGACCCACGCCCAGCGCTCTTTGATGCGGCTCAACATCTGATTGTAATAGACGACGAACTCGAGGCCGCGCACCGTCCCGCCGCCTCCCGGTCCTTCGCCCCCGATGCCCGCCGGACCGGTGAGCGTCTTGGCGCTCCCGCCTTGACCGGCGCCGGGTCCGGTCGCGCCGCCCATCCCACCGGCCCTTCCTTCCTTCTCGACCTTCGCCTCAACGCCCTTGATCGCCTCCGCGAGCTTCCCGTCGAGATCGTCGTCGGTCCGCCCGGCGGTCGGTCCGGAGCGGGGACGCGCATCCGCCCCAGGCGTCGCGGCCGTCTGCGGTCGACGCGTCGCCTCGGGAGCGGGCGTGGCCTTCTTCGCCGCTGCGACGACCGTCGTCGCGCTCGGCTTCGGCTTCGCGGTCGCGACCGCCGTGGCGCTCGGACGCGGGCTCGGCTTCGCCGTCGCCCGCACGGTAGGCCGCGTCGTCGGGAGCTTCGTCGCTCGCGCCGTCGGCTGCTCCCGCGGCGTCGCCGTCACGGGCGGCGTCGCGATGGGCGTGCCGAGCGCCACGGCCTCCGGGTCATGCTCGTCCTCGGGGAGCGGTGGCGGCTCCTCGGCCTTGGCAAGCTGCTCGGGCGCGGGCGGCGGCTCGGGTGGCGGCGGCGGGGGCGGGGGCGGCTCCGGCGGCGGGGGCGGCTCCGGCGGCGGCTTCTTCCTCGCGGCGGCCGCTCCCCCGATCGGCCCTTCGAGGAGCTCCCCGCCGAGCGCATTCGGATCGACGATCTCGACCGTGTACGCCGTCGGGTGCGGCGCCGACAGCGGGTGCGGGGCGAAGAAGATGAGCGCCACTGCGAGGAGATGGACGAGGATCGAGAGCGCGATGCCCGACGCGGACCACCCGCTGCCGCTCCGCGGTCCCTCATCGCGTCCCCGTCGTCGGTCCGCCATGGGACGCGCTCAACGCCCGGGGGCGCGTTCGGACGCGGCAGCGTCTGAGGATCGCCTCACCGCCGGCGCTCTCCCGCGCGGGCCGGCGCCGCCTCCGGAGCGGGCTCGGTCACCATGCCGAGCTTGCCGATGCCGGCCTCCTTGATCGCCGCGATGACGCCGACGACGTCCCCGTACGGCACGCTGCGGTCCGCGCGCAGCAGCACCGCCCGGTCCGGACGCGCCTGGCCGACGGCGGCGAGCTTCGCACGCAGCTCGGCGAGCGCGATCTGGTTGTCGTTCAAATAGACGGTGCCGTCCTTGGTGAGACCGACGACCAGCGGATCCTCCTGGCTGTTCAGGCCCGCCGCGCGGGTCTTCGGCAGGTCGACGCTCACCCCTTGCTGGATGATCGGCGCCGTCACCATGAAAATGACGAGGAGCACGAGCATCACGTCGACGAGCGGCGTGACGTTGATCTGGGCGATCGAGCCGCCCCCGCTGCCGCGACTATCGAACGCCATGGCCGCCCCCGCGCGTCATTTGAGGAAGTGCCGCTCGGCGATGTTCAGGAACTCGGACGCGAAGTTCTCCATCTCGGCCCCGAGCACCCGGACGCGGTCGGCAAAGTAGTTGTAGGCCATGACCGCGGGAATCGCGGCCGCGAGGCCTATCGCCGTCGCGATCAACGCCTCCGAGATGCCGGGCGCAACCGCCTGGATGCTCGACGACTGTGTCACGCTGAGGCCCCGAAAGGCGTTCATGATGCCCCATACCGTGCCGAAGAGTCCGACGAAGGGCGCCGCGCTCGCGGTCGTGGCGAGGAAGGTCAGCGACTTTTCGAGTTTCGTGGTCTCCTGCAGGGCCGCGCGCTTCATCGCGCGCTCGACGTTCTCGACGCCGCCGAGGTCGGTCGACATGTCGTCGCCCGGAGCGGCCTCGCGCTTGGCGCGCGTGATGCGCACCAGCTCCTGGTAGCCGGACCGGAAGACCTGGGCGACCGGGCTCGCCTTCAGATCGAGGCTCGCGGTGTTGATCGCGGTCAGGTTCTTGGCGTCCCAGAAGATGTCGATGAAGCGTTCCGACTCGCGCTCGGCGCGCCGCAACTGCCGACGCTTCGTGAAGATGATCGCCCAGCTCGCAACCGAGAACGCGACGAGGAGCAGCAGGACGAGCTGCACCACCGCGCCCGAACCGGTGACCATATCGATGATGGTCTCCTGCGGCCGCGCGATCGTGAGCGGCTCAGCAGACTGGACGACTACTTCGCGGACAGCGGATTCCCACATGCGCACCTCACGGCACCCTCGACCGTACACCCCACGCGCTTCCGTCTCGCGACGAGGCCGGCACGCTAGCCCAGGGGGGTGAGGCAGTCAATTACGCGTCGTTACAGGACAATTCGGTTGACGGCCGGCCGAACGCATGCGATACGACGCGCTTGCTCTCGCCCGCATCGGGTCCGGCGCCTCGGGCGTCGGCTGCATACGCGCGCGCACACAGGCACGAACGCATGGCCATCCGATACATCGACGAACTCGATCTCGTCGGCAAGCGGGTCTTCATCCGCGCCGACTTCAACGTCCCGCTGAAGAACGGTGCGATCACCGACGCGACCCGCATCGAAGCGGCCCTCCCAACGGTGCGGCATGCGATCGCCAACGGCGCCCACGTCGTGCTCGCGTCGCACCTCGGTCGTCCCAAGGGCGGCCCCGATCCGAAGCTCTCCCTGAAACCGGTCGCGGAGCGCCTTGCCGAGCTCCTGCACCTCCAGGTGGCGCTCGCGCCCGACTGCGTCGGCGCGGAGGTCGAACGGCTGGCGCGCGCGCTCGGTCGCCAGGACGTGCTGCTGCTCGAGAACCTCCGCTTCCATCCGGAAGAAGAGAAAAACGACCCCGGCTTCGCGAAGCAGCTCGCCGCCCTCGCCGACGTCTACGTCGACGACGCCTTCGGCGCCGCGCATCGCGCCCACGCATCGACCGAGGGCATGGCGCGGCTCGTGCCGGTGCGCGCCGCCGGCCTCCTCATGAAGAAGGAGGTCCAGGCGCTCTCGAAGATCACCGGGCACCCCGAACGGCCGCTAGTCGCGATCCTCGGCGGCGCCAAGGTCTCGGACAAGATCAAGGTGATCGAGCACCTGCTCGGCAAAGTGGACACCCTGCTCGTCGGCGGCGCCATGGCGTACACGTTCCTGCGCGCACAGGGAGCGGCCACGGGCGACTCCTTGGTCGAGGAGGATCGCGTCGACGTCGCCCGTCAGGTGCTCGCGCGCGCCAGGGACCTCGGCGTGACGCTCCACCTCCCCACCGACCATCTCGTCAGCACTGCGATCGACGGCAGCGCGCCGGCCGAGGTCACCACCAGCATCGGCGCGGGCAAGAAGGGCGTCGACGTCGGCCCCGCCACCGTGGCGCGTTATCGCGACGAGATCGCGAAAGCCCGCACGATCTTCTGGAACGGGCCCATGGGCGTCTTCGAGGTCGACGCCTTCAGCAAGGGCACCATGGCGATCGCCGACGCGCTCGCCGATAGCACCGCGCTCACCGTGGTCGGCGGGGGCGACTCGATCGCCGCACTGTCGCGCTCGGGCCGGAGCGCCGACATCACCCACATCTCGACGGGCGGCGGCGCGTCGCTCGAGTTCCTCGAGGGTCGCGTACTCCCCGGCCTGGCGGTGCTCGAACAATGAAGAAGACGACCGCACGCCGCCCGCTCCTCGCCGGCAACTGGAAGATGTACGCGACGCGCCCCGAAACGACGGCGCTGATCGACGCCATCAAGGAAGCCGCCGCCAGCACTCGCGATCGCGACGTGGTGGTCGCGCCGCCCTTCACCGCGCTCGAGACCGCGGCCCGGGCGCTCGCCGGCACGGCCATCGGCCTCGCCGCGCAGAACCTCCACGCCGAGCCGAAGGGCGCCTTCACCGGAGAGATCGCCGCCGAGATGTTGAAGGACGTCGGCTGCGGCTGGGTCATCATCGGCCACTCCGAGCGCCGGCAGTATTTCAACGAGACGAACGAGATGGTCCGGCAGAAGATCGGCGCCGCGCTGCGCGCCGGCCTGACCTCCATCGTCTGCATCGGCGAGACGCTGCGCGAACGGGAAGCCGACAACACCCTGCCCGTCATCGAGCGCCAGGTGCGCGAAGGCCTCACCGGCCTCTCGCGGGACGCCGTGAAGAGCCTCGTCATCGCCTACGAGCCGGTGTGGGCCATCGGCACCGGCAAGACGGCCACGCCGGAGCAAGCGGAAGAGGTCCACGCCGCCATCCGAGGGCTGCTCCGCGAGTTCGCCGGCGAGACCGGCGCCGAGGCCGTCAGGATCCTGTACGGCGGCAGCGTCAAGGCCGACAACGTCGACGCCCTGATGGCGCAGCCAGACATCGACGGCGCGCTCGTTGGCGGCGCGAGCCTCGACGCCGCCGCATTCAGCCGCATCATCGCGTTTCAATAGGAGCTCGTGACCCCATGACCATTCTCATCACCGTCGTCCACGTGATCGCCTGCTTCATCCTCGTGCTCGTGGTGCTCCTGCAGGCCGGCAAGGGCGCCGACATGGGCGCCGTCTTCGGCGGCGCCAGCAGCACGATCTTCGGCAGCAGCGGCGCGGGGAACTTCCTCACCCGCCTCACGACCGGCGCCGCCATCGTCTTCATGACGACGTCGCTCGCCCTCACCTACGTCGGCTCGCACGGAGGCCACTCGACGATCATGCCGGAGACTGGCATGCCCAAGGCCGGGTCGCTCGAGCCCGCGGCCGACGCCGGGGCCGGGGCCGAGCCCGGCGCCGCCGCCGACTCGGAGGCCGCCGCGGTCGCCGACGGCGCGCCCGCCGCCGCCCCCGCGGAAGGCGGCGCTGCGCCGGTCGCCGAGGGCGAGGACGCCGCACCCGCCGGACAAGCGCCCCCCGCGGCCGAGCCCCCGCCCGCCGCGCCGTAGCACCGGGCGCCGACTGTCGAGAGCGTTCGCCGGCGCACGCTCTCGACAGTCGGCGATCGCGATGGTACCTCTCGACCGCTGTCACGCGAGGATGGCGAAATGGCAGACGCGCTAGTTTGAGGGGCTAGTGGGGTAACACCCGTGGGGGTTCAAGTCCCCCTCCTCGCATTTGGTTTTTCAGCACGTTACCTCGCTTCGCACCGGGGACACTTCGCCGGGGACACATCGCAGAATCGTCCCCGAGCAGCGGGGTGCGGGAGTCGGCGAACCCCGCGCGAGCCCGGTAGCGGCGCGAACCCGTAGCGCCGCACCCGCAGGTGCTCCACGATGCGGCGCACCTCGTCGACGGCGAACGGATCGGCCTCGGGTTGGCGCCACGCGGGCCACTTGAGCCCGACGAAGAGGTCGCGCGTGACGAGGTCGTCCACCATCGCGTCGAGGATCATCGCGCGCAGCGTGCCGTTCACGATGCTGCGGACGTACTTGACCGACACCGGACCCGTGATCTTGGGGCGCCCCTTCTGCTCCGCGCGCGGACGAGTCGTACACAGGAGGCACGGCCGCGCCGGCGTGACCGATGTCACGGCACCAGGACCGTGACCTGCGTACGCGCGAGCAGCCGTTTCAAGTCCGCGTCGAAGGTCACGAGATGCTCGCCGGATTGGACCACGGCGGCGGCGAGCCAGGCGTCGGGAATATCGTTGCCGGTGAGGCGCTTGTCGAGACAGAGCTGACGCAGCAGTGGCCACTCGCTGCCGAGCGTTACGCCTTCGACACCCGGAGTACCCAGCAGGGCGTCGAGGAACGCAATCGCGTCCTTGATCGGTGTCGGGACCTTGAAGACTTTCGCGCTCGTCACGAGACGCAGGAGGCTGGCCGCGACCATCGGCATCAGGCGCAACGTAGCGCCGTCGTTGCACGCGGCGATCGCGGCTTCGAGCCACTCGCGCGCTACGCGATGATGGGGATGATCGCTCCGCGAAGCCGCGACCAGTACATTGACGTCAGGCGTCATCGCCGAGCGCCGCCAGGAGCGCCTTGTTGCTGGTCGGATCGACGCCGGCGACCAAGCCGCCCCGTCCCCTGAAGACCGGAAGACGTGGCGCGCCGCGACGGACGGATCTACGAGCGGACCGAAGCCGCAGCTGGAGACCTTCCTCGATCAATCTCGTCAGGCTCGTGCGTTGTCGAACCGCAAGCGCCTTGGCGTTCGCGAGAAGAACGTCGTTCAGGTCGAGGGTTGTCTTCATGGGCAGAGACGATACAGATTTCTGTACTTCCAGACAATAGCAAGAGGCGGTGCCGATCGCGCGGGGGGATGTGCCGACGAATGGGCCATGGTGGTGTGGTGCCCGGCTTTGCCGATTCTGTTTCGCCGAGCCCGGCGACGACGTCCGACCGGGACGCGCGTGCCGCGTCGGGTGCGGTCGCAAGAGCCACGAGACCGTCTGCGATCCTTTGACCTTGTAGCGCACGAAGTGGTCGAGGAACGAGCCGCGGAGCACGCAGGTCTCGGTGGTCCGGTAGGTGTCGGTCGTCGTTTGGAGCTCGTGGATGACGGTGTGCGTGCCGGTGTTGATGTTGACGTTCGTGTTGCCCAATGCGCCTACGCGCTCGACACGCGGAGGGCGCTCGCGACCGGGAGGTTGCCGGGGATTCTCACCGACCCCGAAGCGGCGAGCCGGCAGAAGACCCTGCGCTCGTACGCGGCCACATATCTCAAGGAGGAAGTGCAGGCCGAGAGCCTCACCCGCAATCTCGAGGGCTTCGCACGGTTCCTCCACGTCGCGGCGGAATGGGCCGGCCACCACCTCGATCTCTCGAAGCTCGGGGCCGCGGCGCACGTCGCGCGGCAGTCGGTCGCGCGCTACTTCGAGATCCTGGAGGACACCCTGATCGTCCTGCGGGCCGAGCCCTTCGCGAAGAGCCCGCGCCGGCGGCTCGTGCAACACCCGCGATTCTTCTTCTTCGACGTCGGGGTCCGGAACGGACTCCTCGGGAGCTTCGACGTCTCGGCCGACCGCATCGGGGCGCTCTTCGAGCACCTGGTCTTCTCGCAGCTCGTCGCGTCCGCGGCTGCCCTCGCGCCGTCGCTACGGGTGTCGGTTGGTGTGCACGCGGCCGTGGAGCGCCGACGGGGTGACGTGGCAGCGCGCCTTGCCATTTCACCTCGAACGCATGCACAGTCCGGCGGAACGGATCATCGATGCGGCGTGATCCTCATCCGGACACCTCGGCGAAGAACGCCAACAGCGCCGCGAGCGACGAGAAGAATGCCGACCGCCCCGATGCGAGATGCTCGACGCGCCCCTCGAACCGGCGTCCCGGTCGCGGCGCCGCGAAGTGCACGACGAACGCGCGGTCCGACGCACGCGGTGCCGGACGACCGGCGGGGCTCTCGTGGGGCCTCATGTGAGGCTCAGGAGCTCGTGACCGCATGGTAAAGTTCCGTGAGACGCCCGCGGTTCGCATCGATCCGCAGACCGGTTGGGCGTGGTGCGGCGACCGGCGCTTGGACCTCGCGCCAAAGGCGTTCGCCGTGCTCCGGCACCTGGTCGATCGGCCGCTGCATCTGGTGACGAAAGACGACCTCTTCACCGCGGGGTGGAGCGATACGGTCGTGAGCGAAGCGACGCTCACGAGCTGCATCCGCGACCTGCGAAAAGCGCTCGGCGATTCCTCGCGCGCCCCGCGCTACATCGAGACGGTCCACCGTCGCGGCTTTCGCTTCGTCGGTCCGGTGGCGACCGCGGCCCCCGCGAAGCCCACCGTCGGCGCTCGGACTCCATCGCCACTGGAGGCGCCCACCCTGGTCGGCCGTGACGACGACCTCGCGGCGCTCCGCGCCCACTACGCGACCGCGAGCGCCGGCCGGCGCCGAATCGTGTTCGTGACCGGCGAGGCGGGGATCGGCAAGACCTCGCTGGTCGAGGCCTTCCTCGCCGAGCTCGCAACGTACGCGGTGCGCATCGGGCGCGGCCAGTGCCTCGAGCACCACGGCGCGAGCGAACCGTACCTTCCGATCCTGGAGGCGTTCGGGCGCATGGGGCGCGAGCCCCGAGGCATGAACCGTGAGCCCGAACGAGACGACCTCGTGCGCGTCCTCACCCGCTACGCACCGACCTGGCTCGCGCAACTGCCCGCACTCCTTGGCGACGACGACCTCGCGACCGTCCAACGGCGCACCCAGGGCACGACGCGCGAGCGCATGCTGCGGGAGCTCGCCGAGGCATTCGACGCACTCGGCGCCGAGACGCCGTTCGTCCTCTTGCTCGAGGATCTCCATTGGAGCGACGTCGAGACGATCGACCTCCTCGCGATGCTCGCGCGACGCCGCGATCCGGCGCGCCTGCTGATCCTCGCCACCTATCGCGCCGGCGAGGTCGCCGCCGATGCGCATCCGCTGAAGTTCTTCGCGGAGGACCTGCGCGTGCACGGGGCCGGCGACGAGGTCGCGCTCGCGTTCCTCGACGCGGCCGCGGTCGGCGAGTACCTCGATCGTCGCTACCCCGGCGCCGCGTTTCCGCCCGAGCTCGCCCCGGCGTTGCACGCGAACACCGGCGGCAACCCGCTCTTCCTCGTGAACGTCGTGGACGAGCTCGCCGCGCAGGGGCACATCGGCGTCGCCGACGGGCGGACGACCCTCACGGTTCCGGTGCAGCGCATCGCCTCCGAGGTGCCGCACAGCCTCCGCCAGATGGTCGAACGACAGATCGACCGGTTGTCGGTCCGCGAGCAGACGGTGCTCGCGGTCGCCAGCGTGGCGGGCGCGGAGTTTTCGGCGGCGATCACCACCGCCGACGGCGTCGAGGCCGGCGACGGCGAACGGTGCTGCGAGGATCTCGCGCGCCGCGGCCGGTTCCTGCGCGCGGCCGGTGTCGCCGAGTGGCCCGACGGCACCGTGGCCGGCCGCTACGCCTTCATTCACGCGCTCTATCGCAGCGTCCTCTCCGCGCGCATCCCGGCAGGTCATCGCGTGGGCCTGCATCTCCGGGTCGGCGACCGCCTCGAGCGGGCGCACGGCACGCGCGCGCACGAGATCGCCGGCGAGCTCGCGCGGCACTTCGAGGCGGGCCGCGACTTCGAGCGCGCGGCCCACTACCGTCGCCTGGCGGCGGAGGCGGCGCTCCGCCAGCACGGCTATCGCGAGGCCGTGCATCACGGGAATCACGCGCTCGAGTTGCTGGCGGCGTTGCCGGAGTCGCCCGCGCGCGCCCGCGACGAGCTGCTCGTCCAGAACCTCCTCGGCGCCGCCTCGATCGCCACGAGCGGATGGGCGGCCCCCGAGGTCGCGCGCGCCTACCGGCGCGCCCGCGAGCTCTCGGCGACGACCGGCGTCACCCCCGAGCTCTTCCCGGTCCTCCTCGGCCTCTGCGCCTTCTACCTGATGCGCGGCGAGCTCGACGAGCTC
>WBZR01001668.1_pt1 | contig 26539 bp, 19 predicted proteins | sample 5204231 | NCBI WGS metagenome assembly WBZR01 (sample SAMN12412403, study PRJNA552823) | activated sludge metagenome | isolation source: activated sludge from anammox sidestream of wastewater treatment plant... | place: USA: Virginia | collected 2017-08
TATGAAATATGAAATATGAAAACGGTTGCGCTTCAAAATTCCTGCCCACCGGCTTAGCCTGCCTGGACTACTGCTTTCGTTTGAGAACTTTCAGCGTCTCGGCCTGCGGGTGCGAACGATAAAACGGATCGAGCGGGAAACAGCCTGAGACCAACCCGTTGCGCGGCCCGGTCGTGCAATCGCTGAACGTGCGGCACAGCCGTTTGGTTTGCAGCCGCGCGCCATTGATCACGTCCAGCGGCAGGTCGTGGTAGGCTAGAACCATCCGCCCCAACCCAACGAAATCAACCTGTCTCGTGCGCACATAAAACTGTCCGACGTTCGGCAGCCAATCCTGCAAATAGGTGTAGCCCGATCCGACCACGCACAATTGCGGATAGCGCGCTTTCAACTCGCCAGTGACTTTGATTTGCCGCGCGACGCCGACCAGCGGGTCTTCTGGCGGCTCATACCCATCGGATGGCGGGAAGAGCGCAGGCCGTTGAATGTGCGGGTTGTAATAAGGGCTGCCCGCCGAGACGCAGACGAGTTTGACGTTCAGTTCGTCAAGCAGATCGAAGAACCGAAACGTCTCGGTCAAATTGATCGCCAGCGGGTTTTCAGCGTCGCCGCCGAAAGCGTGCGGGTAGCGGCCTTCAAACTGTTCGGGCACGCCGCGTTTATCGGCACTCGGACCTTCGGGCATCTTGAACGGCAGCAGATCGAACGCGCTCAGCCGCACGCCAATCATCAAACCGGGCGCGTCGCGGCGAATGCCCGCCACCAGTTCGCGCAAAAACCGCGTGCGGTTTTCAAACGCGCCGCCGTAACGGCCTTCGCGCGTGGTGGCGCTCAGAAATTCGTGACCCAGATAACCGTGACAATGTTTCAAATCAACGAAAGCGAAACCGGCGGCTTCGGCTCGCCGAGCGGCTTTGACGAAATCGCCGATCAGGTCGTCAATTTCAGCATCGGTCAGACAGGCGTGGTCTGGCGCAATGTTGAACTTCCGATCAAGGATCGGGTGGTGATAAAGGATGCGCGGCTCAAGCTTCTTCTTGTCGTTTGGCCGCGCGAACCTTCCCGAATGCGTCAACTGCAATCCGACGAGCAGATCGCCGCTCGAACCGCACTTCTCTTCATGCGCCGCGACCAGAACCTTACGCAGCTTTTCAAGCTCGGAGGTGGTTTCGTCCGACGAAATCAATTGGTTCGGATTTGCGCGTCCATCGTGGCGAACGGCGACAGCTTCGCCCCCCCAGATCAGCTTCGCTCCGCTTTCGCCGAAATGTTTCCAGCGGCGAACGGTCAGCTCAGACGGTTTGCCGTCTTCCGTGCCGTCCCAGCCTTCCATCGGCAGAATGCAAAAACGATTGCCGATCTTGAAACCGTCGAGCTGATACGGCTGGCCCAGCGGCGAATCGGCTCCCGATTGAAGCTCGCGGTCGAAATGAAGCTCGACGCCGAGCCGTTCGATGTGATTTGCGAAATCGTCGGCGGTTTTAAGTGAAGCGACGCGGCGATAATTTGGCGTGTTTGAATCAGACATCTTGTCAGGTTGATTGCAGTCAGCGATGTAATTGTCAATTGCGGAGCGCGGAGTATAGCCACGCTTTTCCGCAAACACAACGAAAGGCGATGGCCCAGCGGCTGCGCCATTGACCGCGTCGTCCAGCGCGAATAGGATCACCGCGTCGTCAATCAGGATTTCACATCGCCGGACGCAACTCGATTGTGTTGCCGTCAGGATCGCGGATAAAAAGTTGAGGATTGCCGGCGCGCCCGCTGCCGTAACTAACCTGTATGCCCATCTCGCTCAATCGCCGTTCTGTTTCATGAACGTCTGGCACGCTGAGCGCGATGTGGCGGTCGTGGCGAGGCGGCTCGGCGTGAGTAGGCATTTCGGCGACGCTCATCAGGTGAAGCTGATGGCCGTTGTTCAAATCGTACCAGCGTCCGGAAATATCCAGATCGGGACGCGGCAGCGGTTTCAGTCCGAGCGTGTTTTCGTAAAAATCCGCCGCACGTTCGATGTCGGTGACGAGAAACCCGGCGTGATGAAAACCTGAGATCGTGATCGGCATACTATTCTCCGTTTGTGCGATTGAGCGCTGCGATTGTGCAATCGAACATCCCAAATTTCAAATTTTGATCGAGGAAAAAGAATGACCACAGAGATCGGATTCGGCGTCGTCGGTTGCGGGTTGATCGGCAAAGTTCAGGCGGAAGCTATCACTTCGATTCCCGGCGCGCGTCTCGTGGCCGTATGCGCGCGCGATGAAAAAGGCACGGCGGAATTCGCGGCGAAATTCGGCGCGACCGGTTACACCAATTACGACCAATTCCTCAGACATCCCGGCCTGCAAATCGTCAACATCTGCACGCCAAGCGGACTGCACGCTGAGCAAGGCATCGCCGCCGCGCAGGCCGGCAAACACGTGTTGGTCGAAAAGCCCATCGAAACCACGCTGGAAAAAGCCGACGCGCTGATCGAAGCTTGCGACCGCAGCGGCGTCAAGCTCGGCGTGATCTTCCAATCGCGCTTTCTTCCCGCTGTCCAGAAAATCAAACACGCAATTGGCGAGGGAAAGCTGGGGCGGTTGATGCTCGGCGACGCTTACGTGAAATGGTATCGCGCGCCGGAATATTACGCCGACTCCTGGCACGGCACGATGGCGCTGGACGGAGGCGGCGCGTTGATCAATCAGGCGATCCACACGGTTGATTTGCTGCGATGGATGATGGGGCCGGTTGATGTGGCGTTTGCGATGAAGGGCGCGCTACGCTATCCGCACATCGAAGCCGAAGACACGCTGGTCGCCAACCTGCGTTTTCAGAACGGCGCGCTCGGCGTAATCGAGGCTACGACTTCAGCAAAACCCGGCTTCAAACGCCGTCTGGAAATTTCAGGCGAACGCGGCACGGTGATCCTGGACGGCGACGCGATCAGCGTCTGGGAGATTGACGGCGAGAGCGAAGAGGCGAACGAAGGCGAGCAGATCACCGACGGCTCAGCCAATCCTGCCGCGATTTCAAACGAAGGCCATCGCCGCCAGATTGAAGACATGATGCGAGCAGTGATCGAAGACCGCGCGCCTATGATTGATGGAAGAGAGGGAAGGAAATCGTTGGAAGTTGTGGTTGCGCTTTATGAGTCGGCTGCATCGGGACAGGCGATCAGAATTTGAAGTCTGATCGAGGCTGGCGTGAGCGTTATTTCCCCTGCTTCAGATTGTAAAGCATCCCACCTGGCGGAGCCGTCGGATCATTGACGTCTGAGCGAAAGACAGCAGAAACCTGTTCGCCATCAATGGTGGAGATTGGCTTTTTTAGTTCCGCTCCACGATGTTTAAGATATTCAATTACCAATCTGTTGCTACCTTCCCATTTTAAGTTCACGCCATAAGCTTGGTCGCTCCGCACTGCACCATAAAGAGAAGCGATTTCGGAACCCTTCGTGACAGCTTTACCTCTTGACACAACGAAAACTTCATAGCCAAAGGATGTGGTCGCGCCGCCATTTCTTTCAACCAACACTGCATCAACTTTCCCTGATAGGCTGGTTACCCGGGAAACCTCATCGAACGACCATTCCCCATCGAACAGTTGGAAGCAAGATGCGCTCAGCAAGGCTGAAACCAATAGCGACGCCAAGCGCAGCCCACTCAGTATTCTCAGGCTCATAACAACCTTCGCTCATCGCTCAACTTGAATGACGCCGAGATCGCTGGCACGTTGACTTGGCCTTTGTGAGCCGCTCATCCAATTAAAGCCGGCTCCAACAGATAATCCTGAAAATTGAACACCTTCTCGTCCGCGCCTCTGGGCCGCTCGTATGAGCCGTTCATCTGCAACCAGCGCATCTTTACGTTGTCGCTGAGGGCAGGGTCTAAAATCTCGCGGACGATGCGTTCTTTGATCCGCTCATCTTCGATTGGGAAAAGCACTTCGACGCGGCGGTCGAGGTTGCGATTCATCAGGTCGGCGCTGCCCAGATAAATCTCTTCATTGCCGCCGTTGATGAAACGATAAATGCGCGAGTGTTCCAGGAACCTGCCGACTATGCTGCCCACGCGGATCGTTTCGCTCTTGCCGGGCCAGCCGGGACGCAGGCAGCAGATGCCGCGCACAATCAGATCAATCGGGACGCCTTCGCGCGAAGCCGAGTAAAACTCTTCGATCATCGCCGTGTCGGTCATGCTGTTGAATTTGGCGATAATTCCCGAAGGCCGTCCGGCCTGATGATGCGTGATTTCGCGGCGAACCATCTCGGTGATTGATTTGCGCAGGTTGACCGGCGCGACCAGCAATTTGCGGAAACGCTCCTGCTTGGAATATCCCGTCAGGTAATTGAACAACTCCGAAACGTCTTTGCCGAAATCTTCGTCGGCGGTGAACAGCCCAAGGTCGGTGTAGATGCGCGCCGTGACCGGATTGTAATTGCCCGTGCCGAGGTGGACGTAACGCCGCAACTTGTTTTTCTCCTGCCGCACGACGAGCGCGATCTTCGCGTGAGTCTTCAACCCGACCAGGCCGTAGATGACGTGGACGCCGGCTTTCTCCAATCGCTTCGCCCATTGGATGTTCGCTTCTTCGTCGAAGCGGGCTTTCAATTCGACCAGCACCGCGACCTGTTTGCCGTTTTCGGAGGCTTCGATCAGCGATTCGACTATCGGCGAATCCTTGCCCACGCGGTAGAGCGTCTGTTTGATGGCCAGCACGTTCGGATCGCGCGCGGCCTGGCGCAGGAATTCGACTACCGGCGCGAACGATTCGTAAGGATGATGCAGCAAAATATCCTGATGACGGATGGCGTCGAAGATGGTGTCTCCCAAACGCAGGATGGGCGGAGTGGTCGGCGAGAAAGGTTCGTCTTTCAACTGCGGCAGATCGAGCTTGTAGAGCGTCGCCATCAGGTCAGGGATGTTCAGCGGCCCATCAATCGTGTAAACGTCCTGCTCCTCCAATTCCAGCGAATGGCGCAGCAGTTTGACCATGTGCGGACTCATCCCCGAAGCGACTTCCAGCCGGACGCCGAAACCGAAGCGGCGATTGCGCACCTGCTGTTCGACGTGTTTGAGCAGATCGCCCGCCTCATCCTCTTCGATTTCGATGTCGGCGTCGCGCGTGATGCGGAACGGCTGACATTCGACGATGCGCATTCCGGGAAAGAGCGATTCGATGTGCGCCGCCATCACCTCTTCGAGCATCACGAAACAATAACCTTCGCCAGTGACCGGGATCAGCCTGGGCACATTCGGCGGCAGTTTGACGCGGGCGAAGCGCGATTCATCCTCCTCGTCTTCGGGCTTTTCCGGGATGACCAGGATGCCCAGGTTCATGCTGATGTTCGAGATGTACGGGAACGGATGGCTCGGATCAACCGAAAGAGGCGTGAGAATGGGAAAGACGCGTTCGTGGAAAAAGCCGCGCAGTTCTTCGCGCTGCTCCTTGCTCAATTTGCCGTACGGGATGATTCGCACGCCGTATGGTTCCAGCCCAGGCAGAATCTGTTTTAAGAGGCAGCGCATCTGCACGTCGAGCAGCGGGCGCAAACGTTCGGAAATCTGTTTCAATTGCGTCGCCGCCGAAAGCCCGTCGGGAGAGAGCATCAGCGGATTGGCGTCGAGTTGCTCCTGCAAACCCGAAACGCGAACCATGAAAAATTCATCAAGGTTGCCCGAAAAAATAGAGAGGAATTTCAATCGTTCGAGCAGCGGTTGCGACGGGTCGAGCGCTTCGTCGAGCACGCGGCTGTTGAATTCGATCCAACTGAGTTCGCGGTTGAGCAACTGGTTGTCGGCCAGATTGCCTGTGCTTCTTCGTTCGGGCGCGAGAGCCATGGTTTCCATAAGATACTTTGCCTCGAAAAACTTAAGTTTGCGGAGCCGGTTGCGGAGTAGGCGCACGTAGATTCTATTTGAGCGCCTCGCGCGGCGTCAATTTTTTGACGGGCCAGGTTTTTGATGAGAATCGGGGTTTCGCCAAACTTCGCGCGCGTTCTCTGCCCGCGCTTCGCCGCATTAGAAGCGGCTGGATCAGGATTTCACGATAAGACGTAATGCTCCCGCATCGTTTCCAACGCCATTTGTCGGGCGAGCTTGCGCCGAAGCGGATGTCAACCGCTTGGCTGCGCGAGCCGCGCATCGGGCAGTTCTTTCTCAAACGCCAGGCGGATGGACGATTGTTTATCAGAGATCACGCTGAGGATCGGCGCGTCCGGCTCTTTATTCTCGGTAATCTTCCTTGTCACTTCGATAATTCGCGGCAAGGCCTGTCTTGCTTCTGAGTGAACGATAAAAGAAGATAACCGCGATGTTCAATCACACGGTCGAATTCATCAACAACCAGTCAGCGCTCTCCGCGTCGGTCGAACGCATCAACGACGCGCCGGCAATCGCGCTCGACATCGAGACCGTCAATTGGTGGGATCGGGAAGCGGAGCGCGTTTCGCTCATCCAGTTGGCTTTTCGCGAAAATGGCGAGATGCGCGTCGCAGTAATTGACGCGATGGCCGGCTTCGATCCTGAGCCGTTGCGCCATCCGCTTGAACTGAGTCTGAAGACCAAAGCCATCCACAACGCCAGCTTCGACGCGGTGAAGCTGTTGCGCCATTTTCGCATCGCGACCTCGCCGATTCACGACACGATGCTGGCCGCCCGGCGCAGCGGCGAGCGGCGTTGCTCGTTGCAGGCTCAGGTCGAAACGCATCTCGGCTTTCAACTCGACAAAACCGAACAGCGCGGCGATTGGGGCCGCCGCCCACTGAGCGAAGAACAATTGAATTACGCCTCGCTCGATGCGGCCTGCACTCTGCTGCTTTATGAAAAACAAACTGCGCGCGGATTGCGCGGCGATTACGAATTGCGAGCCAGAATCGAGCGGGCGCAGGAATCGTTGCCGCTCACGCATCATGATCTGCGAGACAGTTCGACCGATCCATCGCCGGATTTTGTTCATTCAGCTTCCGATCTCGGCTCCTGCTCGTTTGCGCTGCTTGGCGTCATCGCCGAACTCAGCGGGCGGTACAGTCCCGAACACCTGATCGCATCAACCGGCGCCGAAAGAATCGGACTGGCAGGGTGGATCATTGACCACACACTCGGCCCCAACGCCGACATTGACGAAGACATTGCCAAGCAGGAGATAGCCGCTCTCAGCGATCGCGGCCTGATTCAACTCAGCCTCTCGCGCAAGCTCGAAGCGACAACTGCGGGCGCAAAGCTCTGGCAGGATCACAAGCCACGAACTTGATTCATCACTCTTCATCGCCATCTTAATTTTTCAACCGCCGCTTTGACCGAAAAATAACTTGCCAGTCACGTCGAGCGACGATAGTATGCCCGCATCAATTCAAGATCACGGTCACGGGAAAATTTAATTAACAACAAGCTCAACCGAAGAGGTAAGTATGAAGCATCCCAACGCTGTTTCTCTCGCTAAACGCTTGCTGGATTCACACATCAAACGCCAGGCGATTACAGGGATCGAATCCGAAATTGAGCATCTGTTTAAGATCACCGATGAAGAGCTTGCCTGGGCTGAAGACATTCTCGCCACTCACCTGGACGCCTGCCTGAAACAAGGCGTTCACCCCGATCTCGGCGAAGCCGTTGAAGAGGCGCTCGCCTTCGCATTACGCCACGAAAAAGCATACGAGCCTATTCCGATCACCGCCCGCTGGCATTACGCGCTCGTCGTTATGGAAGAGCGGGACGCTGACTGAAATTTGCCACAGAGACACAGAGGCACAGAGAAGAAGAGGAGGAGGAATAACGAAATTCAATCTCCCCATCTCTCTTTCTTTGTGCCTCTGTGTCTCTGTGGCAGGCGCTATCACCCGACATTCGCCAATCCGTATCGCGGCTGGCTGCGCACGTGATTGATCAACCTGTCAGTCTCGCGCGTATTCCTGCGCTCGTTGAGCATGTAGCCAGCTTCACGCCGCGCGATCTCCAGAATCTTCTGATCACGAACGATGTTGGCGATGCGAAACGCAGGGATGCCCGATTGCCGCGTGCCCATCACTTCGCCAGGCCCGCGAATCTCCAAATCCTTCTCGGCGATTTTGAAGCCGTCCGTAGTCTCTTCCATGATCTTCAACCGCTCGCGGGCCTCTTTGGTCTTTTGAAACTGCGCGAGCAGGATGCAGAAACTTTCAGCCGCGCCGCGCCCGACGCGCCCGCGCAATTGATGCAGTTGCGACAAGCCGAAACGTTCCGCGTGTTCGATCAGCATCACCGAAGCGTTCGGCACGTCCACGCCGACCTCGATCACTGTGGTCGCCACAAGGACTTGAATTTTGTTAGCGCCGAACGCCTGCATCACCGCTTCTTTTTCCGCAGGCTTCATCTTTCCGTGCAGCAAGCCGACGCTGAATTCAGGGAAGACTTCCGTGCGCAGGTTTTCATACATCTCGGTCGCGTTCCGCAGATCGAGCTTTTCTGATTCTTCGATGATCGGATATACGACATAAGCCTGTCGTCCTTTTTTGATCTGGTCGCGGATGAATTCGTAAATCTTCTCGCGCCGGTCGTCGCCGCGAACATGCGTTGAAACGGGCGTCCGGCCCGGCGGCAATTCGTCAATGATCGAAACTTCGAGGTCGCCGTAAACAGTCATCGCCAGGCTGCGCGGAATCGGCGTCGCTGTTACGACCAGCACGTCGGGGTTGACACCGCGTCGCCGCAATTCCGCGCGCTGCATCACGCCAAAGCGATGCTGCTCGTCAATCACTGCGAAGCCTAGTTTCTTGAATTGCACCGCCTCCTGAATCACCGCGTGCGTGCCGACGATCAGATCAACATCGCCCGCCGCAATCGCCGCTTGAACCTCGCGCTTCTCTTTCGCCTTCAAACTTCCCGTCAGCAGTTCAACGCGATACGGTGTATCGCTGAGCCAGCGTTTGATATTGCGCGCGTGCTGTTCGGCCAAAATTTCCGTCGGAGCCATCAACGCCGTCTGATAGCCGTTCTCAATCGCGATGATCATCGCTTGCACCGCGACAATCGTCTTGCCGCTGCCCACGTCGCCCTGCAACAAACGGTTCATCGGCTTGTCGCTGGTCATATCGTCAACGATCTCTTTCAACGTTCGCTTCTGCGCCTCGGTCGGATGGAACGGCAGGATCGAGCGCACGGCCTCGCGCACGCGGTCGGTGATTTCGATCACTTCGCCTTTCGGCTCGCTGATACGTTCACCGCGACGAAGTCCCAGCGCAATCGAGAGCCAGAAAAATTCCTCGAAGATCAACCGCCGGTGCGCGGGGCTTCGCGCCAGGATGTAATCGTCAATCGGAGAATCGTCGGCGGGAAAATGAACTTTGCGCAAAGCCTCGAAGCGCGGGATCAGACTGCATCGAGCGATAATTTCGTCCGGCAAAGATTCGGCGGCGTCCTTTTCGATTTTGCTGAGCAGGTGATGAAAGATCGAGCGCAATTGCCGCGTGCGAAAATCGCCGAGCTTGCGATAAACAGGCACGCGCCGCGTCGTGTGAATCGCCGACGTTTCAGGATCGTCATCGTCGTCGGTCAAAATCTCGTACTCAGGATTCTCAACCTCGTAATAGCCTTTGTACTTGTTCAGCTTCCATTGCCCGTAAAGGATCACGCGCGAGCCGCGTTGAAAAACCTTGTTGAGATAAATCTGGTTCCACCAGTAAGCGCGCGCCTGACCCTCGCCGTCGGTGGCGATGAACTCGTACATCTTCAGCCGCCCGCCTTTGAGGGGAATGATCCCGCCCACGCGCACCATCACCTCAACCGAAGCCGTCTGCCCGTCCTGCAACTGCGAGATGCGCGCCAGATTCGACCGGTCCTCGTAACGCATCGGCAGATAATGCAGCAGGTCTTCAACCGTCGCGTCGCGCGCGTCAGGCTTCGCGGCGATAGCGGCCATCTCGACCGCCAGGCCGTGCGCGGTCTTCTGGCCGACGCGCGGCAGGCCGTGATGGTGGAGTTCTACGAGTGGAGTGTTGAGTGTCAGCACAGATGTCTTCAGAGTTTTATCTGGTGGCTCATCTATCACGAGTGATTTCTATTTTGCGCTCATCGCCGCCGAGATCGGAAATCATAACTTGATAAGCATTCGGAATCGCAAACTCTCCCAGCCGCTCCGGCCATTCAATTACGACCAGGCCGGCAGGATCGTTCAGCATCTCTTCCAAGCCGAGATCATAAACTTCATTCGCGCCGCCTTCGATGCGATACAGGTCAAGATGGTAAAGCCGCATCCGTCCGTCGAGTTGATTCACAATCGTGAACGTCGGGCTATTGACCTCAGCCGGATCAATATCCAAGCCTGCGCCGATCCCTTTGGCGAAAACCGTTTTGCCCGCGCCCAGGTCGCCTTGCAACAAAAACACTGCCGGCTCGTTGATCGTTTCGCCTATGCGATAAGCAAGCTCGAAGGTCTCTTCGGCTGAGCGCGTGATGAACTGTCCGGTTGGAATTGATTGCATCAGATCGTTGAGATTGTGTTCGGCCTTCCGCGTTCAGCTTCGCCGCCGATTTGCAAAATGGCCTCGCTCAGATTGGCGATGATGTCGGAGGCGATCATCGAGCGCATTCCGAGTTTGTTCGCCGCCAGATCGCCCGCGAGTCCGTGCAGATAGACTCCGGCGATTGCCGCTTCCAGCGGTTCCGACGGGCGTTGCGCGAGCAAGCCCGCGATCAGCCCGGTCAACACATCGCCAGATCCGGCGGTCGCCATTCCCGCGTTGCCTGTGGGGTTGACATAAACTTCGCCATCGGGCGCGGCGATGATCGTGCGGCTGCCTTTCAAAACCGTGATGGCGTGGCGCGTCGTGGCGAACTTTCGCGCGACGTTGACCCGGTCGGCTACAACTTCGGCGTTTGTCTTGCCAATCAGCCTCGCCATCTCGCCCGGATGTGGCGTGATGATGATCGGCGCTTCATCCGAGCCTTTCAAATCGTCCAAATTCGCTGGCCAGGGCGCGAGCGCATTCAACCCGTCGGCGTCAATGACCATCGGCGCGTTTCGCCGCTCCACAAATTCAAGAACGAAGCGCCGCGTGCTCTCTTCGCTTGATGACAAGCCGGGGCCGAGCGCAATGACCGTGCGCTTCTCGGAGAGCCGCAGCGCGTGATCCAAAGCCGCGTGCGAAATTGCGCCGCTTTCGAGTTCATCCAACGCTTCGGTCATGACTTCAGTCCGCGTCTGCGTGACGAGCAACGATTGCGCCGAGCGCGCAGTGGCCACCGTGACCAATCCGGCGCCCGCTCTCAAAATCGTTTCGGAAGACAGCGCAGCCGCGCCTGTTTTGCCGCGCGAGCCTGCGATCAACAGAACGTCGCCGACTGAGCCTTTGTAGGCGTCAGCGTAGCGGCGCGAAGCTTTCAGCCAATCCGCGATCCGCCTTTCTTCAAGAAGATGAAGATGTGAACCGGATTCTTCTTCAATCAACCAATCGGGCGTGCCAATTGAAGCCACAAAGAGTTTGCCGTTGGCCTCGCTGGCGGGCGGCAAAATGTTGCCAATTTTCGGAGCGGTGAATGAGACGGTCAGGTCAGCCAGAACGTGTGCGCCCATCGCCTGGCCGGTGTCTGACGACAGACCTGAAGGAATATCAACTGAAATAACAGGCGCGCCGCTGATGCTCCTGATACTGTTGATCGTCAATATCGCATCAAGATATGAGCCTTCGGCGGGGCGGGTTATTCCGGTACCCAGCAGCGCATCAATCACTACATCCGGTGAAAGAAACAGTTCTGCGGCCTGCTCTTCGGTAATGATTTCAGTGAAAGAGATGTCGCAAACAGACGATTTAATTTCATCATCAGCAAGCCGCTTGAGATTTTCGGATTTCGCGCATTCAGCAAGCCGTTTGATAATCTCGAAGTTCGCGCGCGCTTCGCCTTTCGTTTCCGCCAACTCGCCGAAAAGGAAAACATCAACCGCTTGAGCGCCACGCATGAACAAAAGCCTGGCGATAACCGCGCCATCGCCACCGTTGTTGCCTTTGCCACAGAAGACCGCAAAATATTTTCCACTCAACGAGCCGTAATGCTCGATAACCGCTTCCACCACGCGGCTGCCCGCCGTCTCCATCAACGTCGCATACGGAATGCCGCAGCGCTCGACGGTCAGCCGGTCAATCTCTCGCATTTGTTGCGCGGTCAGAATCTTCATCGCCTGATCATTATCGCCCGGCGCGAAAAGAGCGCAAGAGGCTTCGCGCCGCTTGCGCTCAATGCGGCAAATTGACGAATATTATCGGGTCATCATTGCGCCGGTTCGACCTGAACGAGTCTCCGGTCTTTCATCCCCCACCAAAAGCGCGGAAGACCCGGAACTCAATTTCAATCTGCTTTACGAAACAAAAAGGAGCGACTATGAAAAAATGCCTGAAGATTCACTTTGTCTGTGGATTCGCCGTAGCGGCGTTGCTGCTGGCGCAATTCGGCTGCTCGCCGAAGGCTGAGAATACCGGCTCGAACGCTCAACCAACCGCTTCGCCAAGCAACGCTGCGGCTCTGACATCGGCGTCGCCGGTTGCTGACACGGCTTCAACCGCTGCGGGCAATCCAAACGCCTCTGGCGGAGGCTTCGCGCCCGGCGCTCCGGCCGGCAATCCGACCAACGCCGCCGCGCCGACTCCGGCTCCGACGCCGCGCACGTTTACGATAGCCGCTGGCGCGCCGATCTCGATCTACACGGCCAAGACGCTTTCAACCAAGACCGACAAGGACGGGGAACGTTTTGTTGCCAGCCTGGCGCAACCAATCGTGAACGGCGACTGGGTGATCGCCAAGAAGGGCGCGCAAGTCGAAGGCGTGGTCGTCAATTCCGATCCGGGCGGAAAGGTGAAAGGGCGCGCTTCGATGACGGTCAGGTTGACCAGCCTGCAATTGGCTGACGGGCGCACTATTGATCTTTCAACCAGCTCTTACACGAAAGAGGCCAAAGGCACGAAGAAGAAAGATGCGGCGAAGATCGGAATCGGCGCGGGCGTAGGCGCGGCAATCGGCGCGATTGCCGGCGGCGGTAAAGGCGCGGCAATCGGCGCAGGCGTGGGCGGCGGCGCGGGCACAGGCTACGTGCTGGCCACACGCGGCGACCCGGCGGTGATTCCGAGCGAATCACAGTTGACCTTCAAACTGACGGCGCCAGTTACAATCACAAAACGTTGAAGGCCAAAAGCAAAGAAGCGATATGTCGCACCCCGACGCTCGCCGGGATGCGACATACCGCTTCCTAAAAGATAAAAACGCTTGACCGCTATGCCTGCAAGTGCGCTTCCAGGAACCAGAGCGATTTGTCCAGCCCGCGCGATACGCCTGTGAACAAATCAGCCGTGTCGGCGTCTCCTAATTCGTCTGAACGATCAATCGCGGCGCGGGTCGTCGCGGCCAGTTCAGCGTAACGCTCCACCAGAGCTTCGACGCTTTCGCGGCTTCCAACCACTTCCGCCGAATATTCCGGCAGGCGAGTCTTGGCCGCGGCCATCCGAGCCGTGCCCAAAGCCGCTCCGCCCAGCGTCGTCGAGCGTTCGGCGATTGTGTCCACGTGATCGAGCAGTTCGGCGGCGAGCTTGTCGAACAGCTCATGAAGCTGGAAGAATTGCGCGCCTTTGACGTTCCAATGCGCCTGTTTCGTCTGGCTATAAAGATCGAAGGTGTCGGCCAGTTGCTGGTTCAACAGCGCGACGATCTGTTCGCGCGATTCGGCGTCAATGTCTATGCTGGTTTTATACATTTTCGGTTTGCTCATTTTTTTCTCCTTCCTTCATTTGCAGTTTTTACAATGACCTAAAAGTTCGATGCGGCAGTCCTCGACTTTAAACCCGCGCGGCGCCTTGATCAATTTGATCAACTGTTCGCCCGCCGCCGGAGGCACGTCGGCGATCAATCCGCATTTCAGACAGCGGCTATGGTAATGATGATCCGTACGAATTTCATAGCGCGCCGCCGAATCGCCATAAGTCAGCTTCGACGCCGCGCCGCACGCGACCAGCGCTTCGAGGTTTTTATAAACCGTCGCCAAGCCGATCTTCGGCAACTCCCGTTTGACGGCGACAAAGACTTCTTCAGCCGTCGGGTGATGATCAACCTGGCGCAGGTAGTCGTAGACGGCCTCGCGCTGGCGGGTGAAATTCGCCCCGCGCGTTTCGAGCATTTGCCGCAACGCGGGGCGCTGACGCCCGGCGTCTTTCCCCTCACCGCCGCTTCGGCCGGCTTTGAGCGACGCCGCCGCCTTCTTTGATCTTCCTCTCGGCATAACTTGATTCCCGACACGCCAAGTCTAACCGGGCAGCCGGATAAAATCAATAACAATTATTATTCTTTGTTTGAGACGGGGATGCGCCGCGCTTCCGCCGATTCGATTTCTTTTCCGGCTATGGCTTGTCAGGCGCGATGTAATTGATCGTGATCAGATCGTAATAGCTCTGATAGCGGCCTTCATCGAAGTCTTTCAGGAAGATTGTCATGTGCTGCAACAGCGTGGCGGCGCGGTGGCCGGGCAAACGCGCCGGATGCGCGAAGCGCCCGGTGGCCGAGCGGATGAAGAGGCTGCGGTCGTTGATTGGCAGCCTGCGGACGTTGTTTGCGAAGGCCTCGAACACGTTGTTCTGAAACAGGTACTGCTCCACGTTCGACGTGTAGAAGGCCGTCACCGTGAAGCCGTTCTTCCGCAGGTAATCGCCTACCGCCGCAATCGCCTTCTTCCCGCCGAAATCGCCGACGACGGGGATGATCAGGTTCTTGCGATGCAGGCCGCGCACGAAATCGTAGTCTTCGTCGCTGGTGAGAAAATTGCCGAGCTTTCCGTTGAGGTCGGTCTGCGCGATCAGATCTTTCAACACGGGAAAGTAACCGCCCCGCGAATCGCCCATTCTATAGGCTATCTCCAGCCCATCATCGTGAAAGCTTCTGTAGACGTACTCCAGGCTCCTCTGATCAGTTTCGGAGAGCGGGAACTGAAACTCATTCTGAATCGTTTTGCGGATCGCGGCCAGATTGGCCACATATGCCTGCTCGTCCGGCGGGGCCTGGCTGAAGAACGCGAGCATCTCATTGACCGAAGCGCCGAGCTTCGCGGACTTATCTTTTGGCGTCGGCCTGCTCAGCAAACGCGCAAGAAACTGAACGCGATCTGGCGCAAGGTGAAAGATCGCCTTGTACATCAGGTGCTGGATCACGGCCTGTCGGCGGATGTCTATGATGAAAGCGATGCGCGGGCGAATCTTGGCGATGTAGGTGAAATTCTGCTCCGGCCCGACGCCGATATAAGCGCCGCCGTTAGCGCCGAGTTGCCGCAGTTTGTCCACTACGGTCAGATAAGCGGTTTCGTTTGAAGTGAAATTGTCCGAACGGAAATAACCGCCATCTTCCGAAAGCTCGCGGCTCAGGCGGGAGAATTCCGCGGCTGACAGACCATCCACATTGCCGGGCTTGTCGGGCGCTTTGGCCGGACTGACAGGTTGAGCGCTCGCGGGGCTGGCGGGCTTCGGCTCCTGCGAAGCGTAAGCCCCGGCGCCAATCGCCAACGCCGCCATCAAAATTGTCAGTAACGCTAAAAACCTGTTTTGCTTTTCCGCTTTCATGCTTCTGCCCTTTTGAGTAAAAACAGTCGTGAATGCACAAGACGCGAAGGCGCAGATTTTGCCACAGAGCACGCAAAGAGCGCAGAGGCGAATGCAGACGCGCTTTTCACCTCTGCGCACTCTGTGAGCTCTGTGGCTGATGCCCCAATGTTTTGCGTTTCGATTTAGTTTCCGCTACAGGCTCCAGCCCTTGCGATATTCGCGGCCCAGGTATTGATTGGCCGCGTCCACGTTCGTGACTTTGCCCGCTTCGCCGTCGTAGCGAATCTGCACGCCCTGCCCCGTTTTCAGAGCCACAATGCCAAGCACCATCGTCTCGGTGAGCCTTGAGGCGTATTCGAAAGGCGAACTAGGCTTGGCGTCGCCCTTGCAGGCTTTCGCCCAGTTCTGACGGTGCAGCGCGTTGTTCCGCTCATCGGTGGCGATACGCTCGTATTTCTGCGGAACTTTTTTGGCATCTTCCATCAACGATTCGGGGAAGATGCGCGGGTTTTTGCCGTAGGTTTCATGCGTCAATATGCCCTTCGAACCGATGATGATGACCCCACCACCACGATCGAGCGGGACATTTTCCGGCATCTGTTCCGGACGAGGCGCCATCAGGCCGCCATCGCCCCAAATCATCCTGACGGGCGGTTGAACGCCGCGCGCCGCGAAGTGATAAACGACTTGCGTCGCCAGCGGGTGGCTGACCGGATTGTTCTTGCTGTCGTAACCCCACGGCGTCGAGGTGGCTTCGATGTGCGTCGGCAATCCCAGGTCGAGCGCCCAGAACGGATGGTCAATCAGATGCGCGCCCATGTCGCCCAGCGCGCCTGTGCCCCAATCCACCCAGCCGCGCCAGTTGAAGGGATGATAAATCGGGTGGAATTGCACTTCAGGCGCCGGCCCCAGATACAAATCCCAGTTGAGCGTGTCCGGCTTCGAGAAATTGTTGAGGACAGTCCAGGCGGTTTCTCTGTTGACGCGAACCTGCGTCCATTCGTTGCCGAAACTGCCGGCGGAGCCGTAACCGCCCCTGGCCATTCGTTGCCCCGCCGCCTGCCTGGGCGCTTGCCCCTGCGCCGGGCCTGATGACGCCGAGTGTCCAGCTTCGGGAGCCGGCGCGGGTTCGGGGGCGGGTTTGCCCGGACGCGGCACGCCCTGCGGCCAGATCGGGCGGTTCGTCCAAACGTAAACTTCCCGCACCGGGCCGATGATTCCGGCTTGAATCCATTCGTTGATCAGGCGCGCTTCGTGACTCGAATGTCCCTGGTTGCCCATCTGTGTGATGAGTTTCGGATTCTTCTTCGCCGTCTCGCGCAGCACGCGCGCTTCATGGACCGACCACGTGAGCGGCTTTTCGCAATAAACGTGCTTGCCCGCTTCGAGCGCCGCTTTCGCCGCAATCGCGTGAATGTGGTCGGGCGTGGCCACGATCACCCCGTCAATGTCTTTCTGCTCTTCGAGCATTTTGCGGAAGTCGGCGTAGCGCTTCGCTTTGTTGTAAGCTTCCTGCAGCTTGACGGAATTCGCGTTCGGGCTGCCGTCGCGATTCTTCGTCCGCTCCGCCACAGCCTTGTCAACGTAACCGAAATCCACGTCGGCCAATGCGACGATGTTCTCGCCGCCGACCACGAGTTCGGTCGCGTCGGAGGCTCCCTGGCCGCCGCAGCCTATGACCGCGACGTTCAATTTATCGCTCGGCGCTTTGTATCCAGTCCCGCCGAGCACGTGACGCGGAACGATCATCGCGCCGAAAGCGGCTCCGGTCGTACCCGCGACGAATTTCCGTCGTGTGATCTTGTCTCGTTTCATTTTTCTCTCCGTTGGTTTGGTTTGAAGAAAGTTTGGTTTGCGAAAATTGTGTCCGCGAATCTGCGCCGAAAGGTCAGCGAATCTCGAATGACAACTCAACGGTTGTCGTGGAAAGCCGGCGCCCCACCCACTCGAACAAATCCACCTCGAACGGCTTGCCGATGTTATTGCCCGCCAAATCCTCCAGCGTGATCTGGATAATAAGTTGACAGCGCTCACGGCGCCAAATGTTATTGGGCCAAATGTTATTGATGAATGAAAAACGATGTCAGCGCGCCACCTGTAAAGACGGCGTCCGGTCAGGGCGGGTTACAAACTGCGTTCGAGAAGGTCAATTCGGCCAGCCACGTCGTCCGCCTTCCCGATTTCCAATCGGATGCGTTTCTCTGGCGAGAGATTGTCCGTTAGATCGGATTGCAATTGCGTGTGCGGGCAAATTCGGTGACTTAGGGAACACAAAAAGCACAAAAGAGAACGCAAAAAGCGCAAAGAAGAATAGAGGCCGTCAGTAGACGTTTCTCTTCCTTTGTGCTTTTTGCGAAGTTTTTGTGCTTTTTGTGTTCCTTCCAGCCTTCAAACTTAAACTGACTGAATTCCCAAACAGGCTCTAAGACCGCGACGGCTGATTTCATGGCTCTTTCAGTGCCGCCGCGAATCGCGCTGCCGAAGCGCAGGGGCGGGGAAAACCCGCCCCTACGCTGTTGTCGCAGTTAATTTTCAAACGCAATCATCGCGGGGAGAAGACAAGATTGACCTCAGAACGTGAACTTCAAGGTCAACTGAATGCGCCGGGCATAGTTCGCCTGTTGCGAGGCGATGATCTGTCCGAAAGTCGCCTGCGTCACATTCGTATTCGGCCCGGGGAACAGCGCGTGATTGAACGCATTCAGGAATTCAGCGCGGAATTCCAGGTTCTTGTTTTCGAGAACCTCGGTCTTCTTCAGCAGCGAGAAGTCAATGTTGTTGATCTGATCGCTGCGGACTGAGCTGAATCTAAACGGGAAAGTCCGAACGTTGCTCACGGGCTGGGCATTCGAGGCGGTCACGAATCCGGCGCTGGTATTGAACCAGCGCGTGAGCGACTGCTCGCTGCCCGACAGCGCGATGTCCTTCACGTTGCCCGTGAAGAAAATGTTGCCGAAATTGATCGGCACGCCGCTCTGGAATTGATAGACCGTCGAAATCTGCCAGCCGCTGACGACATACGACGCGAATTGATTGACGTTGGCCAGGAACTTCCGGCCCTTGCCGAACGGGAATTCATAAATGCCGCTGGCCGAGAACCGGTGCGGGCGATCCGAAGCCGAGATCACTTCGACTGGACGCGGGTCATCCTGGTTCAACAGTTCGGTAGCCTCCATAAACTTCGAGAAGGTATAGCTCAAACCCAAGGTGTATCCCTTCGAGAATCGTTTATCCAGCCGCGTTTGCAACGAGTGATACCACGAGTAACCGTCGTTCACAGTCGTGTTCACGGCGTCGAATTGAGGGAACGGGCGCAGCAGTAGTTGCCTCTGAATAGTTGTTCCGCGCAAGCCTGCAATCGCGTTCGACGGCATCAGCCCGGAGAACGGATTGGGCAGCAGAGCGGTCAGATACGCATTGGTCGTATTGTCACGCGTCGCGCTCCGGCTCAGGTACTTCTGCGGCGTCACGTTCAGGTTGCGGGCGAATTCGATGTGCGTCCCGCGATTGCCGACGTAAGCCGCTTCAGCCACCCACCCGCCGGGCAGTTCGCGTTGCACGCTCAATTCCCAACGCTGGTTGTAGGGCGAAAGCGGTCTTGGGTTGTAGAACGTGACGCTCTGGCCGAGGAACGTCTGGATGCCATCGGCTGCCCCGCGCGGTTCCCTGAGTCCGTTCTGGAAAGCCTGGAACGGGTTCGACAATGTCTCGATGAACGAGATGCCGTTGTTCAGGCTGACGGTCATCGCCGTGTTTGTGCTGAAGCCGATCTGGTTCACGTCGCCGCGGCGCTGGCCAAGAAAGCCGAAGAAGACGCCGTAGCCGCCGCGCAGCACGGTCTTGTCGGTGAGCTTGTAGGCAAAGCCGAGGCGCGGCATGTAGTTATTCTTCGGCGTCTTGTACAGCCCGCGGCCTTCTCCGTTGACGCCAGCGAAGAGCAAGCCGCCCCGGACGTTGAACTGGCTCGCCGGGACTTCGGGCGTCGGGTTGGCCGCGTATTTCGCTCTGGCCGCTGCTTCAATCGGCTGGATGGCGAAGTAGTCGAAGCCGGTCACGCTGCGGTTGAAACGTTCGGTCAGCGCCCCTTCGACTTCGTAGCGCAGGCCGAGGTTGATCGTCAGCTTCGGGGTGATCTTCCAATCATCCTGGAAGAAGACGCCGGTCGTTGTGGACTGCTCAGCGTAATTGGCCGGTTGATTGATCGTCGCCGAAGTCGGCAACCCCAGCAGGAACGCTGCGAAGGAGAAGCCAAGCGCGCTCGGCGTGCTGACGTTGTCGAGCGGCCCGCGCGTCCACGTGGTGTCGAAGTTGAACTGCCCCGTCTGGTTGTTGCCGAAAAACTTGTCCGTCTCGCGGTAGGAGCGGAACTCCACCCCGTACTTGAATGAATGCGCGCCCACCGTGTGGTTCATCGTGGAGATGAACGCGTGAGTGTCGGTCGGCCTCAATTCGCCGCCAACGCCTGTGCCCTGGTAGCCGGAAATTTCAAAGCGCGGGAAGCGCCGGATGTCTTCCGGGATCAGGCCGTTGTAGTAGGCGGGAAAGCCCAGGCTGGTCAGATCGAAGCCGCGATTTTCGGGATTGGAATTGGTTCCGCGAATGAAGCGGTTGTAGCCGTATCGCGTGTTCAAAACCATCGTCGAATTGATCAGCCAGACGTGATCAATCGCGCCTTGCCGTGATTTGAAGAGGAAGAACTCTCCGGTCGCGGCGTTGCGGTAATAGTTGTTGTAGTTGCTGTCGCGGTTGTACCAGCTCGCGCGGCCAAAGATGCGATGCTTTTCGTTGACCGCGTGATCTATGCGGATCGTGTTCGAGAGATACTCGATGCTCTCCGTCAGGTCGGGCTGCGCGAAGTTGCCCGTCCCGTCGGCGGCGCCTTTAGCCGTCGGTTTGGGCAGGTAAGTATCAACGAATTTTTTGGCGATTGGGTTGATCAGATTGGCTGGGATGATGTTGTCCTTGAACGGATCCGATTGAATGCGCCCGCCCGGCGCCGTGCGGCGCGTGAACGGATTGTGAAGCTGATAGGCCGGATTGACCGCCAGCAACTCCGAGAAGTCGCCGTTGCGCATCTTCTCGCTCGGAATGGTCGGCGTGCCGTTGTTGCGCGGACGCGCTTCGGGAATGCTCTCGACGCCGTAGGTGAAGAACGTCCTGCTGCGCCCGTTGTAAACCTTCGGCAGCCAGACCGGGCCGCCAACCGTTCCGCCCCACCGGGTGTAGTTGAACTCCGGCCTGGGAGTCCCATTGGCGTTGCCGAAAAAGTCGTTGGCGAACAGCCCCGGCGCCATCTTCGTCCAGGCCGCCGTGCCGTGAAATTGATTCGTTCCCGACTTGATGCTCAGGTTCGTCACGCCGCCTTCAGTGTTGCCAAAGCTGGCGTCGAAGGTCGCGGTCTGCACCTTGAACTCCTGGATCAAATCCTGCGGCGGAACGAACGAGGCGATGACTTCGTTGGCGTTGGCGGTCGAGGTGCTCGGCACGCCGTCAATCGTCACGTCGCTGCGATTGGCCAGCGTTCCGTTGATGGCGTAACCGACGATGTGCGTCGGCTCGAACGGGCGATCCAGCTTCGGATCGCGCGTGTAAGCCACGCCGCCCGCCAGACCGATCAGCTTGAACGGCTCGCCGTGCGGAATCGGCAATTCGGCCACACGCCGCGAGTCAACAACCGTTCCCATCGAACCGGAGGTCGTATTGAGCAACGGGACGTCGCTGCTGATCGTGACCGACTGATCCACCGTTCCGACCTCAAGCTCGATGTCAATCTGAAGACTGTCGTTGACCTGCAAAAGGACGCCGTCGCGCACGTAGCGTTTGAACCCGGACGCCTCGACCATTATCTGGTAAGTTCCGGGGATGAGATAAGGCGCCTGGTAGAACCCATCATCGTTGGTTCTCAACGTAGTGGATGTTCCCATCGCCACGTTAGTGACCTTCACCGTCGCGCCCAGGACCACGGCTTTATTCGTGTCCATGACTTTGCCGGTGATCGTGCCGCGCGCTTCCTGCGCCAGCGCAGTCGCCGCGGAAAACAGAACCAGAACTGTGAAAACAGCCAGGGGCAGTGTTTTCACTACTCTCGATGCCGCTGGTTTCATTTCATTCCTCCATGTGGATGGGAGAGCTACGGCTGCTTGCACGTCGCAGTTTCGCAGCTTACGAAGGGGTTTCACCGCCGAGTTAAAACATCCGCTGATGCGGCCTTCCTCAACGGCGCGTTGCAAATATCCCAGCAAAGCCTGAATTGATCGGTTGTATTTTGTTCTTCTGTTCTTCCCAGCGTTTGTTTGTGTCTCGTCAGAAGCGTCGCGGCAGGCTATTTCCGCGCGCTGCGCTTCGCCCGCCAGGCCGGGTAGTCTTTCTCCAGCAACTCGGCAGGCTCGCTCGTGTACCAGTTGTAGCCTGTGCGCCGCTCGTGCTCGATCTCAGCAAGGCTGTATTTGATGACGCCGTCACGCCCGCTGAAGATCGGGCGATTCGAGCCGATCTGGTAAAACCGCGCCCAGAGCGGCCCGGCTTTGACGTCCTCGATCACCACTCGGTCAAAACCATTCGGGAACGAAGCGTCAGGCTTCTCGACCAATTTGATTCCGGTGAGCTTCGACCGCTTGAACCACGCGATGGCCGATTCAATCGCTTCGACAATCTGCGCGTCGGGATGTTCAACGCCCATCAGGAAGCGCGCTACGCCAGCGCTTTCGCTGCCGCTGAGCGAGGCGTGTTCGTAACTGCGCGCGGGCGCGGGCGCAAGCGTGACTTCGTCGTGCTGAGCGCACCAGACCGTCAGCTTGCCGTTGACGACGATCTGCGTCTTCAGAACGCATTCGATCCCTTTGATCACGGCTTGCCCGGCTTTTGCGCGACGCGTTTGATCCACGAACAGATAAGCTCGACCTTTCCGCGCGACATCGCGCAGCAACTCCATCACGCCGATCATCGCGTCGTCGTTGTAGGTGATGCGTTTGTAATAGCCGGTCAATCGCGGGTAATACTGCGGCCATCCGCCGTTCTCGTATTGCGCTTTGAGCAGGTAATCGAGGCCTCGGATGAAACTCTCTTTGAAGCGCGGCTGTTTCGTCGCGTTGAAGACTCTGGCCAGATAGGCCATCTGCGTGTAGGTCGCGCCGTTGTCAATCAGCGAATCATCCTTGCTCTTCTGCCTGGCGATTTCAGCTTTGTCCTGTTTGCTCAAAACGACGGCCATATCAATGTTCTTCGGCCATCCGCCGCTCTCGCGCTGATAAAGCAGAACGTTGTCGGCGATGCGCGTGGCCTCGTCGCCCGCGTACCACTCGGGCTTCTGTTTCAGGCAATCTTTCCAGGAGATGAAATGAGCGTCTGGTCCGGGAGAAACCCGCTCGGCGCGCGTCAACGTAACCGGCCCGATCAGGTTCGTGATGAACAAAGAAAGCGGCGCCGACAGCGCCAGGGCCAGCGCCAACGCGCGTGATAATTTGTCCTTTCCCGTCTTCACCAACTTCCTCCGTTCGGATTCGTTGACGCGCCGCTATCCTGTTTCAGGAAGTCCTCGCGCAAAGGCGTGAAGATGTCTATCAGCACGACTTCTTCATCGAGCATCGTCGCGCCGTGCCAGCAGCCGGAAGGAAAGTGCAGCACGTCGCCCGCCTGCGCGATCCGCTCGTCGCTCCCGATGACGAAACGCACGCGGCCACGCTCGATCATCGTGATCTGTTCGTGCGGATGATCGTGAGCCGGGGTGACGACGTGCGGCGCGAATCGCAATCGGCAAACCATCAATCGCTCGCCCACGATCATCTGGCGAGTTATTCCTTCGTCGAGTTCCTCGATCGGGACGCTCTCCCAATCCCAATGTTTCGCCGGTGTCTTTGGATTCGTATTCGTGTCTGATCTCATGCCCAGCTTTCTTCAGGCGATTGGAGGCGCGGCGAACGCCGGCGCCGTCACCAGCGCAGCCGCCCCGCGCAATCGCGGTTGATCTTCCAGAGAGACGACTCGGATTTCTGTTTTAGCCGCGTCGGGCGACAACGCCCGTTCGGCCAACGCGGCGCGCACATCCGGCTCGATCAAATCCCAGGCCGCAATGATTTCGCCGCCGATGTAAATTCGCGCAGGGTCAACGGCGTTGACGATTGAAGCCAGACCGAGTCCCAGATAGCGCGCCGTCGCTTCGATTGCGGCGACTGCTTTGGCGTCACCGGCCCGCGCTCTGACGATCAAATCCTCGATGGTGAATGTGGCGGCCTCGGCGGCGGCGGGTTTCGCCTCGCGCAGGTTCCTGCCGAAATACCGCGACAGCGTCGCCAGATTTGAAATGTAAGCTTCCCAGCATCCGGTCGCGCCACAGGGGCAGCGCGGGCCGTCAATGCTCAAGGGAACGTGACCGAACTCTCCGGCGATGTTGTGCCGCCCGCGCAGGATTTCGCCATTCACGACAATGCCAACGCCGATGCCGTCCGAGACGCTGACAAAGACCACATCGCCCGTCGCAGCCGCGTCGCCGCGCGCCGCCCAGATTTGCGCCAGCGCGCACGCCTTGCCGGAGTTTTCGACATGAACCGGCAAGCCTGTCGCCGAGGCGAGCGATTCACGAATCTCGACATCGCGCCAGCCCAGCGTCGGAGCGTGAATGACGCGGCTCGTGGCGCGATCAACCATTCCCGGCACGACCACGCCGACGCCCTTGCACTCGCCGACCTCTTTGTGCTCGGACAAAACTTTTTTGATCCGCTTGCTCAATTCAGCCACCAGCCGTTTAGGGTCCCGATCAGTCGGGAAACCGCTCGTGGCGACCAACTGCCTGCCGATCAGGTCCGTCACCATCAGCGACGTGCGCGTGACGCGAATGTCCACCGCCACCACGCATCGTTCCCGCGAATCAATGTAAAGAAACGTCGGCTTGCGTCCGCGATGGCTCTCGCCGGTCGCCCCCTCGAAGATCAACCCCTCGGCCAGCAGGTCGTTAACGATCAGACTGACCGCTCCTCGGCGCACGCCCATGATCCGCGCCAGATCGGCGCGCGAGATTGGCTGATGCGTCCGCACCAGATTCAGCGCGATCTGCCGGTTGATCTCGCGCGAGGTACCGCGCGTGGCCACATGAAAATTGTTTGGATTTATTTTGCGCATGAACCGTTCTTTGTCTCTTATTACGACAAATGAAGCGATTGAATGCCGTTTTGAGAAACGATTGCGCGCGCCAGCCTCGATAAGCGAAAAACAGGCAAAAAAAGCGCTGGCTATCTCGCGCGGCGTTTCACTTGTTTTCGGCCTGAAATTTCGTAAAATCTCGGCTACCGCAACGCGGACTGAAACCGCCAGGAAGTTAAAACGTCAGAAACTCTCGCTTGCGGCTCTCGCAAGCAGTAAGCTTCAACCGTTAAAGTAAAAGCTATTGTCTAAACTTGGGACAATATAGCCGAAGGCGGATCAATGTTTCAATAACTTTGCGGCATTTTCCGGCTCCGGCTGAAAAAGATTCAGCGATAAGGAAAAGACACATGAAACAGATCAGCAGAAGAGATTTCACCAGAACCAGCGTCGCGGCGGGCGCCAGCGCTGCCTTGAGCAGGATGCGTATTCTCGGCGCGAACGACCGCATCAACATCGGCATCATCGGTCCCGGCGACCGTGGGATGCAGATATGGCCGATCTTCCTGAAACAACCGGATGTCGCGCCGGTCGCGGTCTGCGACGTTTACCAGCCGTATCTGAGCCGAGCCGCCGCCGCCTGCAACACCAAGGTCGCGACTCACGAAGATTTCCGCCGCCTGCTGGACATAAAGGAGATTGACGCGGTGGTCGTCGCCACGCCTGATCATTGGCACGCGCTGCCGACGATCATGGCCTGTCAGGCGGGCAAGGATGTTTATTGCGAAAAACCGCTCTCGCTGACGGTCGTCGAAGGCCGAAAGATGGTCGAGGCCGCGCGCAAACATAACCGCGTTGTGCAAACCGGCAGCCAGCAACGCTCCGGCCCGCATTATCAGCAAGCCGTCAAACTGATTCAGGAAGGCGGTATCGGCGCGGTTCACAAGATCAGCGCCGGTTTCACTCGAAACGCAATGCCCGGCTTCAAGCACGAAGAGATACTGAGCAAGGAACTGCCGAAGGAACTCAACTGGGATATGTGGCTGGGGCCTGCGCCTTATGTTCCCTACGACCCATTCCGCTGCCTTTACCACTTCCGCTGGTTCTGGGACTATTCCGGCGGGCAAATGACCAACTGGGGGGCGCACAACCTTGACATCGCGCGCTGGGCTTTGAACGCTAAATCCCCGACAGCCGTCTCAGGCTTCGGCGGACGTTACGAAATCAAGGACGGCGGCCAGACTCCCGACGTTCAAGAGGTGCTTTACAACTTTAACGGCTGCGTCGTCTCGTGGTCGGGCCGCGAAGTCAACCGTACGCGCGACGAATACCTGGTCTTCCACGGCGCCAAAGGCACGCTCAGCATTATGCGCAACGGATTCACCATTGCGCCCGAAATCTGGCGCAAGAAAGAGCAGCCCGAGATCGAGCCGATGCAGATGAAGGGCAACGGTGGTGAGTCGCAGGTCCTGCACATCCGCAACTTCCTCGATTGCGTGAAGAGCCGCCAGCGCCCCATCGCCGATGTCGAAGAAGGCCATCTGACGGCAGTGATGTGCCACCTTGGCAATATCGCCACGCGGCTTCAGCGTTCGTTGAAATGGAATGGCGAGAAGGAAGAGATCGCGGGCGACAAGGAAGCGGCCCAGATGCTGTCGCGGCCTTACCGCAAGCCGTGGAAATTGGAGTAGCTGGATAAAGTTATCAAACCACGGGGAAATGGGGATCACGGGAAAGACAAAGCAGCAAAGCTTGCGCCTTCCCCGTGATCCCCGTTTCCCCGTGGTTGATCTGTTTTACGCGGCTATCAGCTTTCCGGCGTGAAGCCGAGCACGATGTCGAACCGGGCCGTCAGTTCGCCGATGCTCGACTGTTTGATCGGCATGAAATCAACCATGACAGCCTCGTAAGCCTTTGGATCACGAATCGCCTTCAAGA
>WBZR01001334.1_pt1 | contig 26524 bp, 26 predicted proteins | sample 5204231 | NCBI WGS metagenome assembly WBZR01 (sample SAMN12412403, study PRJNA552823) | activated sludge metagenome | isolation source: activated sludge from anammox sidestream of wastewater treatment plant... | place: USA: Virginia | collected 2017-08
GTAAAAGCCGCGCAGTCACGCTTTTTATTCGAAACTCAAATTTCATCAAAAGAGACATAGGGAGATTGCAGTTATGAAGAAGCTTATCGCTGCTGTTACACTGGTCGGACTGTTGACCATGGGCGTTTTTGCCAACGTTGATGACAAGAAGCCTGCCGCCAAGAAGCATGCCGCCAATAAGACCGCTACGGTCAAGAAGGAAGAGGCCGCCGCCGCGCCTGCCGCTACTGACGACGCCACTATGGCCAAGACCAAAGGCAAAGCCAAAACCAAAGGCAAAGGCAGGAAGAAACCAACCCCCACTCCGACTCCTGCTCCGAAGCAGTAAAGGCGTTTTGTGAAAACTACGTGAAGAGTTTGGCCACAGAGCACACAGAGGGCACAGAGGGCTTTGACGATTTCTCCGTGATCTCTGTGAACTCTGTGGCTACTCATTCGTACGTGATGGCGATTACTCTCCGTCCAGTTTTACGCCGAATCTCTCGGCCATTCGATAAAGCGTCCGGCGATCAATCTGCAATACTTCGGCTGCGCGGGTGCGGTTGCCGTTGACGGATTCCAGAACGTGAATCAGATACCTGCGCTCGATCTCTTCCAGCGAAGGCAGGTCTGAAAAAAGTTTCTCATCAAGAGTGAGTTGCGGCTCTTTCGGCGCTCGCAAACGTGGAGGCAGGTCGTCTTCGGTGATGATATGGCCGCGCGAGTGGAGCACCGCATGCTCGATCGAATTCTCAAGCTCGCGCACGTTGCCGCTCCAGTCGTAATTTCTCAAAACCTCCAGAGCCTTTTCCGACAGCGTGACGCGCTTTTCTGTCTCTTCGCACGTTCGCCGCAGGAAATGATGGGCGAGCAGCGGAATATCTTCGCGGCGCTCGCGCAGCGGCGGGACGGCGAGCGTGATCACGCTCAGACGGTAATAGAGGTCTTCGCGGAACCGTCCCGCTTTGACTTCGTCTTCCAGGTTGCGATTTGTCGCGGCGATCACTCGCACGTCAACCTTCACCGGTTTGGTTGAACCGACGCGGCGGATTTCACCCTCCTGCAGCGCGCGCAGCAGTTTGACCTGTAACGCCGCGCTCGTTTCTCCAATCTCGTCCAGAAAGATCGTTCCGCCTTCAGCCTCTTCGAACAATCCTTTCTTGTCGGCTACTGCGCCGGTGAAGCTGCCGCGCGTGTGGCCGAACATCTCGGCTTCGAGCAGCGTTTCGGTCAGCGCTCCGCAATTGACCGCGACGAACGACCGAGCCGCGCGCGGGCTGTTGCCGTGTATCGCGCGGGCGACCAGTTCCTTGCCCGTTCCCGATTCGCCGATGATCAGCACCGTCGAACGGAAGGCCGCCACGCGAGCGATCTCCTTGTAAAGCTCGATCATCTGGCGGCTGTGGCCGACAAGTCCCGACGAAGCGTACCGGGCGGAGATTTCCTTCAGCGCGTCGTTTTCAGCCGCGCCTTCTTCGGTCGCGCATTGCAGCGCGCGGCGGGCAGTGGCGATCACTTCCTGGACGTTGAACGGCTTGCTGATGAAATCGAACGCTCCTTCGCGCGCCGATTCGATAGCGGTTTCGAGCGTGCCGAACCCGCTGATCAAAATCACCTGCGTGGAAGGCGAGACGCCGCGAAAAGTTTTCAGCAGCGCAATGCCGTTGAGCCGGTCGTTCAAATTGATGTCGCTGACGATCAGGTCGAACTTTTGCGCTTGCGCCGCAGCGAGCGCGGCTTCGGCGTTCAGCGCTGAACTGACGCGCCAGCCTTCTTCCTCGAAAATCTCGCGCAGGAAATTACATGTGTCGAGATCGTCGTCAATTACCAGAATGTGTCTTGATGAAGCTGTCATTGGCGTCTACAAAAACCGGTTCTACTGTTTCGCCTGTTTCGATAGGTTCGATTGTTTCGGCGGCGGGAAACCTGATCCTGAATTCCGCGCCCTGTCCCGCGCCGCTTTCGACCTCTATCGCGCCGCCGTGTTCACGGATGATCTGCTGCACGACGGTCAAGCCCAGCCCGCTGCCGCGCCCGCGCAGCTTGGTGGTGAACAGAGGGTCGAAGATGTGAGGTTTGATTTCATCTCCGATGCCTTCGCCGGTGTCGCGGCACACAATCTCGACGTGGCCGTTGTTTGCGGAGGCGGTGAAAAACAACTGGCCGCCATCCGGCATCGCGTCCAGGCTGTTGTTGATCAAGTTAATGAAGACTTGTTGCAACTGCTCGCCGTCGCCCCGGATCGCCGGAATCTTTTCGTCGAATTCGGTGATCAGTTCGACCTGATGCGCGGCCAGCGTCGGCGCGGTAATCTCGAAGATTCTTTGCAGCAGCGCGGTCAAATCCGTCGTTTCAAGCTGCGGCTGTGGGCGCCGCGTAGCGTCGAGCATGCCGCGCACGATGCGTTCGATGCGGGCGATTTGCGAACTGATCAGTTCCAGCCGCTCGCGCGTTTTCTGATCTTCGGTTCGCGCCGCCAGCAACTGAACGTGGCCGGAGATCAGATTGAGCGGCGTGCCGACTTCGTGCGCGAATTGCGCGGCCATCTGTCCTGACGCGGCCAACCGCTCGAACTTCGTCAACTCGCGCTGGATTTCAAACAGCGCCGCGTTGGCCTCTTCGAGTTGCGTGTTGCGTTCGGCCAGTTCGACGGTCGCCTCCTGCACGCGCTCTTCAAGACGTTTCTGGTAAGCGGCGCGTTCGGCGGTCATCTCGCGCAGGCGCGAAACCATGTGATTGAATGAAACCGCCAGTTGCCCAAATTCATCGCGCGCGCGCATCGGAGCTTCGATTTCCAGGTTGCCGGTTCTGACTTCGTACATCAGCTTGAGCAGGTCTTCGACTGGTCTGTAGAGAACCTGGCTGAAGAGCAGGTAAAGCGACGCCGTGATCGAGACGATGGCGAGGGCCATCAGCGCGACCGTCAGCGTCACGATGCGCGATGACAGATCGGAGAATTGCACACGCGGCGTGGTCAAACTCACCGCGCCCTGAAATTTGTTTTCGTCGAAGATTGGCGCGGCGGCGTAAATCACCGTCTCAGGCCCCTGCTCCGATTCGATTTCCCGCAGCCGGGAAACCGGTTCGTTTCTTTTCAGCGTAGCGATGTCGGCGGGTGCGATCTCTTCAGGCTCGTCCGTCGAAAGACTGATTTGCTCGCTCAATCCTTTTTTCGTTTCGCCGTAAATGCGGATCTGCCGGATTTGCCCCTCGTGCGCCTGGCCGAAGGAAATCACGCGCAGCCGCATCTGCAACAGTTCAGGCGGCGATTCGTAAGCGATCAGGTTAGCCAATTGCGCCGCCCACAGCTTCGCAGTCTGCTCCTGATCCTGCGCCTCCATCTCACGTGTTTTCGTGATGAAAAAGACGACGAACAACAACAGCACCACCGTCAGCACGGCGGAAGTCAGAATGGTCGTCCGCGTGTAAAGTTTGAGCGGTTTCATACGGCAAGGCGGAAATCATAGCACAAAGGGACATCTGCGGCGGCGCGCGCTTCCTCTCAATTTGACTTCGCCCCTGCACTTTCCAGCTCATTTGAACTATCATAGCCGCCGTTTCCTGCATCCCGTTCGCTCGGCTTGCGCAGGAGGCAGGCGAGAGAGACATTACCCCCGCTCCTCTTAGCTGGAAACTCGATCCCGTAAAATTTCACCGAAGGAGAAAATCATGAAAAAGATTATCGCCGCGATTACGTTGATTGGATTGTTGACCGTCGCAGCTTTGGCCCAGGGCGGCGCGCAGGGCGGCGCTCAAGGAACCGCTCCGGCTCCCGATTCCGCTGAAACGAAGGCCAAGACCAAAGGCAAGGGCAAGAAGAGCAAGGCCAAAGAGAGCGTTGATCCAGCCGCTACAACCGACACCGCCGCTGCAGACGAAGGCAAGAGCAAAGGTAAGTCAAAATCCAAATCCAAGTCCAAAGCTAAACCGGCTCAAGAGGGTGAATCCACAACCCCCGCCGCCGCTCCCGAACCCGCTCCCGCCGCTGCTGCTGATCCTGCCGCTCCCGCTTCTGACGCTGCTGCGACTACAGCCGATGCGACCAAGACCAAGAGCAAGAGCAAGGGCAAGAGCGGCAAGGCCAAGTCGAAAGACAAAGCCAAAGGTGAACCCACAACCCCAGCCGCCGCTTCCGAACCAGCTCCCGCCGCTGCTGCTGATTCTGCCGCTCCCGCTTCTGACGCTGCTGCGACTACCGCCGATGCGACCAAGACCAAGAGCAAGAGCAAGAGCAAGGGCAGCAAGGCCAAATCGAAAGACAAAGCCAAAGAGGACGAAGCTGCCAACGCTGCGGCGTCTGAGGAAGACAGCAAGTCCAAAGACAAGAAGAAATCCAAAAAGAATTGAGATCGTTTCCGCTCCGAAAAAAGCAGCCTCCGCAGCCGATCTGACGAACGGCTGTGGAGGCTGCTTCATCTCGTGACGTTATTTTTTCAACGCCGTCATCGAATTCAGATTGCTGATCAATCGGCGCAGATAGTTCGCCTGCACGCCCAGCAACCGCGCAGCTTCGGTGACGTTGCCGCCGGTCTGTTCGATATCGCGATTGGTGGCGGCGATCAGCCGGACGTTGACCTTGATTGAGCGCGTCGTCGGCGCCGCGTCACATTCGAGCAAAGTTATTCAACAGCTTCAGCCCGGCGGCCTGGCTTTTTTCGGGGTGAAATTGCACGCCGATGACGTTGCCGCGCCCGCAGATCGAGGCGAATGGCTGCGCGTATTCGGTCTCGCCCATCACACACGAAGCGTCAGCCGGTTCGACGTAATACGAATGCACGAAATAGAAGAACGACTGGTCTGGCAGATCGCCGAAGACCGGATGGTTCTGTTTGAATTCGACCTGGTTCCAGCCGACGTGCGGCACGCGCACGCCATCAGGAAATTTGACCACGCGGCCCGGCAGCAACCCCAGCCCGCGATGCGCGCCGAATTCGCGCCCTTCCTCGAACATCATTTGCAAGCCGACGCACAACCCAATGATCGGCTTGCCCGCGCTGGCGGCTTCGATCACAAGCTGATCGAAACCAAGCTTGCGCAAACTCTCCATCGCGTAACCGAACGCGCCAACGCCCAGCAACACCAGCTTGTCGGCCTCGCGTAAAACTTTTTCGTCGCGCGTCACCACGGCTTTGATGTCCTGCGAGGTGAAAGCTTTTTCGACGCTGCGCAGATTGCCGACGCCGTAATCAATGATTGCAATGGTCATCGCTAATTTCCCGAAATAGTTCCCTTCGTTGACATCACGCCTTTGATCCGGTCGTCAATCCGCGCGGCCTGCGAAAGCGCGCGCGCAGCCGATTTGAACACCGCCTCGATGATGTGGTGCTGGTTGCGCCCGTAAAAGACTTCGATGTGCAGATTGCATTTGCAATGTTCCGCGAACGAATGCCAGAAATGCTCGGCCAGTTCGACCGAAAACGTCCCGACCCTGTCGCGCGTGTTTTGAACCTTGTAGATCAGGTAGTAACGCCCAGACAGATCAACTACCGCGCGCGCCAGCGTCTCGTCCATCGGCGTGTAAGCCGCGCCGTAACGCACGATGCCTTTTTTATCGCCGAGCGCCCCGGCGAATGCCTGGCCCAGGCAAATGGCAATGTCTTCAACCGAGTGATGGTCGTCAATGTGCACATCGCCTTTGCAGATGATTTCAAGATCGAACAGCCCGTGACGGCTGAACAGATCGAGCATGTGGTCGAGGAATGGGACGCCGGTGCTGATCGCGCTTTTGCCCTCGCCATCGAGGTTGAGCGCGACGCGAACGTCCGTCTCTATGGTTTTGCGCGTGATTTCAGCCTGACGAGTCATATTGTAATCTCCCGCAGCGCCGCGATCAGCCTGTCGTTTTCCTCCGGCGTTCCGACACTGATGCGGACGTATTCGCTGAGCATCGGCGCTTTGCTGATGTCGCGGATCAAGATGCCGCGCGCGTGCAGGGCCTCAAATAATTCCTTCGGCGGAATCGCGGTTTTGACGCAGAAGAAATTGGCGGCGGACGGAATGGGAATGAACAGCCCGTCGAACTTCTGCAATTCAGCGAACAATCGCTCGCGCTCGCGCTGCATTTTCTCGACCAATGGCCGCAGCAGATTCAGATTTTCGAGCGCGACTTCGGCAGCCGTCATCGAAAAGAAGTTCAGGCTGTAAGGCATCTTCGCCTTGTTGAATTCGCGGATCAGTTCGGGCGCGGCCAGACAGTAACCGACGCGCAACCCGCCCATCGCCATCGCTTTTGAAAACGTCCGCAGGATGACCAGGTTTTTATGCTCGCTGAGTAGCGGAATGAAATCCTCTCCGCCGATTTCCAGGTAAGCCTGATCAACGACGATGATCCCGTCGCTGTTGCGGGCAATCGTCGCCAGGTCGCGCGCGCTGATCACACAGCCCGTCGGATTGTTAGGCGAACAGATGATCGTCAAATCGGCTTTGGCCGTGACAATTTTGCTGGCCAGTCGCGGAAAGTTGAACGTCAGGTCTTCGTTAAGCGGAACCGAGATGATCTCGCCGCCCGCCACGTTGATCACTTGCCGATAAACCGAAAACGTCGGTTCGGGCAACACGACGCGCACGCCTTTCTCGACAATCGAATTGACGACCGACTGGATCATCTCGTTCGATCCGTTGCCCGCCATCACGCCATCGGCTCGCCAGCCGGTGTAGCCGGCAATCTTTTCGAGCAGCGAAGTCGGAACGAAATCGGGGTAACGCGCCCAATCGTGTTTCATCGCGCGGCGCATGACTTCCTCTTTGATTTCGCGCGGCATCCCGAACGGGTTTTCGTTCTGATTGATTTTGATCTGCGCTTCGAGCGGCGCGAGCGTGTACGCGGAAATCGCGCGGACGTTGGATTTGATTTTGTCGAGTGGGGAGTTCATTTCATTCATACCTGATCGTCGCCGAACGCGCGTGCGCTTCGAAGCCTTCGGCCAGAGCTAGTCGTTCAATTGACGCCGCCGTGCGCGCCAACTCTTCTCGTGTGTAGCGGATGACGCTCGTCCGCTTCTGGAAATCATAAACGCCGAGCGCCGAAGAGAACCTCGCCGCGCCCCCGGTCGGCAGCACGTGATTCGTCCCGGCGAAATAATCGCCAACGGGTTCCGGCGAATACGCGCCGATGAAGATCGCGCCAGCGTGATTGATCTTCGCCGCTGTCGCCTCGCTGTCTTCGGTCATGACCTCGACGTGTTCGGGCGCGAACTCGTCAACGAGTTTGCAAGCGGCGCCGAGCGATTCGACCACGATCAATGCGCCGAAATCGGCCAGGGATTGCTCGACGATCTTTCGGCGCGAAAGCGTCGCAGTCTGTTTGATGATTTCTTCGCGCACGGCTTCGGCGAGTTTTTCGCTTGGCGTGATCAGAATCGCGGCGGCGTCTTCGGAATGTTCGGCTTGCGAGAGCAGATCGGCGGCCACGAAATCGGCGCGGGCTGTGTCGTCAGCGACGACAACTATCTCGCTCGGCCCGGCGATTGAATCAATGTCAACCGCGCCGTAAACCAGTTTTTTCGCGGCGGCGACGTATTGGTTGCCAGGCCCGACGATCTTGTCCACGCGCGGGATCGTTTCGGTTCCATAAGCCAGCGCCGCCACGGCCTGCGCGCCGCCGATGGTGTAGACCTCAAACAGACTCAATTCTTTCAGTGTCGCCGCGATCACCGGATTCTGTTTGAATTGAGCAGGAGGCGTGACGACGATGATTCGCTCAACGCCTGCGACCTGCGCCGGCACGGCGTTCATCATCACAGTTGAAGGATAAGCCGCGCTGCCGCCGGGAACGTACAATCCGACGATTTCCAGCGGGCGCACGCGCTGGCCCAACCGCACGCCGTTCTCGCGCGTGATCTCCCAATCTTTGCTCAATTGATGTTCGTGATAATGGCGGATGTTGGCGATGGCTTGGCGCATCGCGGCGATCAGTTCGCCGTCAACCTGCGCGGCCAGTTCTTCGATGGTCTGACGGTCAGCGCGCAACGTTTCAGGTGTGAGCGTGACGCCGTCGAACCGCGCGGTGAATTCGATGAGCGCCGCATCGCTGCGCTCGCGGATTTCGCGGATGATGGCGTCGGTTCGCGTCAGGATGTCGTTGTTGAGGCCGATGCCCCGGCCCAGGATTTTTTTCAGCTTCGCGTTCTGTTCGATGCGAGAGCCGGTCAATTTGATGATCTCGATCATGGTTTTAAAGCTTCGGTCAATCGAGCGATCAGCGCGCCCACTTCAATACGTTTCAGGTGAAAGCTGGCGCGGTTGACTATCAGCCGCGCGGTTGATTCGGTGATCACGTCAATCACTTCGAGTCCGTTTTCCTTCAGCGTCTGCCCGGTCTCGACCAGATCAACGATGCGGTCGGACAGGCCAAGCAGCGGCGCGAGTTCGACCGAACCCGACAGCGGGATCACCTCAATCGGCACGCCTTTGGCGTGAAAATAATCGGTGGCGATGCGCGGATATTTCGTCCCGACGCGAACCGTCGCAAGCAGGTTGTAATCCTCACCGAGGACTTCGCGTTTGCCCGCGACGGCGATCTTGCATCGCCCGAATTTCAGATCGAGCGGTTCGTGAACGTCGGCGCGCGATTCCATCAACACGTCGCGACCGCACACGCCCGCATCGGCCACGCCGTATTGGACGTAAGTCGGCGCGTCGCCGGGTTTGACCAGCACGAAGCTGTATCGCCCGTCCACCGAATTGATAATCAGCTTGCGTGAATTCAACTCGCTTTCGGGGATGATGACGCCTGCGCGAGCAAGCAGCGCCAGGGCGCCGTCCTGCATCCGGCCTTTTGAAAGCGCGATTGTCAGTCTGTCATTGGGCACTGATTTTTACCTTTTTTCCCAGTCTTCGCATTTCGCGGGCCTGATCGAAGGCCCGCGCCGGATCGCCGTCGAATGAAATCGTCTGAGTGTCATTCGAGCTTTGCCACCGCCGCTTGTTGTCGTTCATCGAGATCGCGTCGGCCAGGCCGTCAAGCGAGAGCGAGAAACCGACGGCGGGTTCAGGCTCTCCGAAGTTGGCGATCAGGTTGTCGTACCGCCCGCCGCCCCCAATCTCCACGCCGAAACCCGGCACATAAACTTTGAACGTCAGGCCGGTGTAGTACTCAAGCCCGCCCGCGTCGCCAAGATCAATGTCGAAATTCTCTTCAAGTCCGAGCGCGATGAGCGTCGAATAGATTTTATCCAGATGCTCGACAGCCGCACGCGACCGCTCGTTAGTCATGATCTCCTGCGCTCGCTCAATGGCGTCCCGCTTGCCCGCGATTTGAATCAGGCGGGAGAAGCCCGCGCGGCGCGATTGTTCGACGTGCGCGGCGCGCGTTCGCAAAAACTCTTCGAGCGCGAGGCTATTGCGGCGATCAATCAATTCGCGCAATTCGGCGCTGTTGGCCTCGTCGAGTTTCAGGAATTCGGCGACGCCGTTGAAAAAATCCACGTGCGAAAGCGCGATGCGAAAATCGCTGAGGCCGAGCGCCGTCAAAACTTCCGCAGCGACCAGCAAGACTTCGATGTCGGCGACGATATTCGGCTCGCCGATGTGTTCGACGCCGAGCTGGTGAAATTCGCGCGCGGCGCGTTCGGTCGGCTCGTCGTAACGAAAAACCTCGCCGGAATAGCAGAGCCTGACCGGACGTTCGCGTTTGATGAATCGAGTGGCTACGGTGCGCGCGACGAGCGAAGTAAGCTCAGGCCGCAAGGCCAGCAACGCGCTGTCGCGGTCAACGAAACGATAAGTTCGCTCGGCGTTCTCCTGGCCCATCCCGCGCGCGAACAGGTCGTGATAATCGAACATCGGCAGGATGATCTCGTCATACGACCAGCCCGCGAACGTTTCCATCGCGCGCCGTTCGACGTAGCGCCGCAGCTTCACCTCATCGTCGAAGAAGTATTGGACGCCTGCCGGGATTTTGGTGAGAGATGACATAGCTTGTTCAGGACTTAAATACTGGGCGGTGCGTCCGCTGGCACATCGTGTGGGCCATCTTCCCCAACAATTTTGGCGCTAGCGAGCGTGTTGTTTGACAAAGTTATTGATAAATAAAGGGCATTCACAGCTCCCAGATGGACTAACAATTCTATTCCGTCCTCTGAGTTTCGAGTGGTTATGAATGGCGCATCATGACGTTGTATAACGGCTTCGACCTCTTGACGCGACATTCCCGCTTTCAACCCGCGCACGATGTTGTAGAGAGCAAAACGCCTATCAGCATAAACGTCAAAGAGGGCGTGCTCAACAACAACGCCAACCGCGGCGCCTATGGCAAGCGTTACAACTTCGTTCAGAAGCTCACGTCTGTTCATGGCAAATCAATCGCCTTATTTTATTATCCGTCCACGATTATCAACCTTAACTTCCATTGCCCGCGCCTCCACCCCACACGCCGCCATTCGCGCTTTCATCGCTTCCGCAATCGCGTCGCAGTTCTCAGTCGCAAACGCAATCAACGCCGAGCCTGCGCCGCTGATCGCCACGCCGAGCAGTCCCGGATGTTTGCCCGTCTCGTCATTTAATTTCAGAACTTCGCTCAGCCCCGGCGCAAGCGGGGCGCGCAGCGGTTGGTGCAGCCGGTCGCGCAACGCCTCGTTGAGCAGATCGAAACGGCGTTCTGACAGCGCGGCTTGCAGCAGAGCCGCCCGTTGCAAATTGTAGATCGCGTCGTGGCGCGTGATCATTTTTGGCAACACTGCGCGCATCTTCGCCGTCTCCATTTCGACTTCCGGGATGCAGAGCACGATCCTGACCTCTTCGGGCCAGTGGCGTTTGACGGTGAGTAGTGAGCGGCGCTCGTTGCCGGAGTAGTCAACATATTCTTTGACGACCGCCACGACCAGGCCGCCGAGCGTGGCCGGAGCGAGGTTGTCGCCGTGTCCTTCAAAATTGAGCGCGTAATCGAAAAATTCTTCCTCTCTCAAACGCTCACCCGACAAGACTTCGTAGATTGAAATGCCCGCGATGATGGCGGCGCTGCTGCTGCCGAGGCCGCGCGAGAGCGGAATCTGGCTGTCAACGCGAAGCCGCGCGCCGGGAATTTTTTGCCTGCGTTGTTCGGCTGCGTGTAGCGCGGCGCGCACGATCAAGTTCGACTCATCGAGCGGCAACTTCTCTGCGCCTTCGCCGGACGGAACAATCTCGAAGCCGCTCGCGCGCGGTTCGACCGTGATTCGCAGGTAAAGCGAAAGAGCCAGCCCGCAGGTGTCGAAACTGGCGCCCAGGTTTGAAGTTGAAGCAGGAACGATAATTTCGGTTTTGGACATCTTTTGATTGCGGATTGCGGATTGCGGATTGCGGATTGCGGATTCGGATACGCGCAGTGAGCGCCAAATCCGCAATCCGCAATCCACAATCCGCAATCATCAGGCTCCGATGTAGCGGGCGTATATTGATCGCGCCACGTTCGGATCGTCTGTGCCTTTGATGATGCAGCGGGCGTCGGGGAAGACCGTGATCTCATGTTCGCCCGTCTTGAGTTTCAGCAAAAAGCGATTGTAACTCACCTCACCCACATCGCGCATTTGCTCGGCGAGTTTTGCGAAATCAATCAGGGCGGCGGTTGACGGCGAGATTTGAACAGCGTTGCGTCCGCACAGCGTCGTGACAAGCTGGCCGCCGCGCGCGTTGAGGAAATCATAACGCTGTTGTTGGCAAGCGGGGCAATCTTTCGCGCGCTCGCGCAGCTTGAGCCTCGTGAACGTGTTTTGCCAAAGGTCGAATTGGATGAGCGATCCGTGTAGCTTTTCTGGTTGCCCGGTCAGAATCTTCAATGCTTCGGAGACTTGGTAGGAAGCGACTGTGGCGATGATCGGCAGAATCACTCCCGCCGTATCGCAGGTGGGCGAAGTTCCCGGCGCAGGCATATCCGGAAAGATGCAACGCAGACAGGGCGTCGCGCGCGGGCGGATCGTCATCTGCACGCCGTAGGAACTGACCGCCGCGCCGTAAACCCAGGGCTTGTCCAATTTCACCGCCGCATCGTTGATCAAAAAACGCGCCTCGAAATTATCGGTTCCGTCCAGCACGACATCGGCGTCGCGGATCAACTCTTCGATATTCGAGTAATTGACATCTTTGACGATGGCTTCGGCCTGGACTTCGGAATTGATGCGGCTGACGCGAGCGGCTGCGGCTACGGCTTTGGGCAACCGATCGGCCACGTCGCGCTCTTCAAACATGATCTGGCGGTGCAGATTCGACTCTTCAATAAAATCACGATCAATCAAACGCAAGCTGCCGACACCCGCTCGCGCGAGCATCTCGGCGTGCATTGCTCCGAGCGCGCCGCAGCCGATGATCACCGCATGGCTGTGCGAAAGCCGTCGTTGTCCTTCTTTGCCGATGCCGGGGAAGAGAATCTGGCGGGAATAGCGTTCGAGATTCATTGCGGAATGCGGAATGCGGAGTGCGGAATGCGGAATGCGGAATGCGGAAAAGTATTGAGCTTACTTTCAATCCGCAATCCGCAATCCATAATCCGTAACCCTTAGCGGGTCGTCTTGATCAGAATTTCAGTGCCGCTTTCAAGCTTCACTTTGTTACTACCCTGGATGTAAGTTGAGCCTGCGCCAGCCGCCGCGCCAATGCCGGCGCCGATGGCTGCGCCCTTGCCGCCGCCAGCGATGCCGCCGATGATCGCGCCCAGGGCTGCGCCGCCGCCAGTGCGGATGGCAGTCGTTTTACCTTTGCTGCCGCTTTTGACGTTGCCTTCTTCGTCAACTTCTTTGGCCGAGTCTTCGCCATAAACTTTCACCACTTGAGCGCCGATCACCGCGCTCTCGCCATTTTTCAAGCGGATGCGGTCGAAAGAAAGCGCGAGTTCGGTTTTGCCCGAAAGCTTGCCGGACTTGTCTATCTTGGCGATGTGGCCTTCGATAGTGGCGTCAGCGTAACGGCTCGGCGTGAGAACCGTCGCGGTGAATCTGTCGCCATCCTTTGATTCTTTGGTGTCAATTTCATTCTCCAAACGGATTTTCATTTCGGTTCCGCGTGGAATGGAAAGCGCGCTGCGAGCAGCGCTCCTCTTCACCGTAGATTTTCTCCTGGTTTGAGATTGCGCGGCTGAAATCAGCAAAGCCAGGCAGAAAACAGACACGATTAAGCGGGCAACAGCGCCTCTGAACTTTTGCATAATGTTCTCCTTCGATTATTTGCCTGTTAGTTGTTTGTGGGTAATTCGACGCGGGAAGCTTAACAAACAAATCCATTCGGTAAAAGCCGATTGCGCGCCGCCAAAACCGGCGCGTCCGGGGAAAAATTGGCTGGAGGCAATTTACTAACTACAACTCGGTTTCTATAATCGCCGCTCACTTCATCATCACGCGAAACCCATATTTACTCCTATGCTGAAAAAACTGTTTGCTCCTGAAAACCTGCTCAACCTGCTTTTGATCTTCGTTCCAATCGCCATTGTGCTGGAACTAATGCATGCGAACCCGATTGCGATCTTTGCCGCGTCCGCGCTGGCGATCATCCCACTGGCTGGGTGGATGGGACGCGCGACCGAACATCTGGCGGAAAAGTTGGGCCAGGGATTAGGAGGTCTGCTCAACGCCACTTTCGGCAACGCCGCCGAATTGATTATCGCGCTGATGGCGCTGCAAAAAGGTTTATTCAATGTGGTCAAGGCGTCAATCACTGGCTCGATCATCGGAAACATTCTGCTGGTATTGGGCTTGAGCGTTTTGCTGGGCGGGCTGAAATACCCTAGGCAGTTGTTTAACAAGACAGCCGCGATGATGGGTTCCACAATGCTGGCGTTGTCGGCCATCGCGTTGTTAATGCCCGCCGTGTTTCACATCATCGTGCATGGCAGGGCGAACGCCCAGGAACAGGACTTGAGCCTGGAGATTGCTATCGTTCTGATTGTCACCTACGTTTTAAGTCTGGTCTTCACGCTTCGCACGCATTCGCACCTGTATACCGGCGGCGTTGATGATAAAGATGAGCAGCGAGCGATTGGCACGCATGGCTGGAGCCAGACGCGATCCATCTTAGTATTGCTGGCTGCGACGGCGCTGGTTGCGGTGATGAGTGAGTTTCTGGTCGGCGCGGTCGAAGAGACTTCAAAGAAGTTGGGGCTGACCGAAGTTTTTGTCGGTGTGATTCTGGTGGCGATCATCGGTAACGCGGCGGAGCATTCGACGGCTGTGCTGGTGGCGCTGAAAAACAAGATGGATCTGGCGCTCAACATCGCAATCGGATCGAGCATGCAGGTCGCGCTTTTTGTCGCGCCGACGCTGGTCTTCGCAAGCTATCTGTTCGGGCAGCCAATGAACCTGCTGTTCACGCCGCTGGAAGTCGTCAGCATCGGAGTTTCAGTTTTGATTGTCGCGTTGATCGGACAGGACGGCGAATCGAATTGGATGGAGGGTGTTATGCTGCTGGCGGTTTACGCGATTTTGGGGATCACGTTCTTTTTTCTACCCGCTTGAAGAGATGGAGAGACGGAGAAGAGTTCTTCTCTCCGCCTCTCCGTCCCTTTATTGTCTTGCCAGCGAAGACGCCAATTTCTCTCTGATGGGTTTGCTGGCGGCCAATTCCCGCCAGACGACGCGTTCCATCTCTTCGGCTTTTTTCTCCAAATCTTTCAACAGCGCGTCGCGTCGTGAAAGCAGCCGGTTCATCTCAGGGGAAAGGCTGTTATCTTTGCGATACGGGCGGCGAGAAAGCAACACCTCATTGGTCTTTTCAACCGTTTCTTCAACCTTTCTGGCGCGTTCCAGACTGGTCAGAATATCAACCGCGTGCGCAAGTTCGTGGCCGAGCACTTCGGCATAACGTTCCTCTTTAGACAACCCCTCGAAAGGAACGAACCCGTTATCCCGGGCGGCGTCCGGGCCGACATAAGCCAGATCAATGTTCGATAGGTTGAGGTTGATTACCGCGACGTGCTTTTCCCCTTTCGGATCGAATCGCTCGATGACGAAGCTTCCCGCAGTGCAGGTCGAGGTCTTCGTCGAACGAGCGATCTCGACAAAGATCGCGTGGCCGCTCGTTTCAACCCATTCCCAGAGATTGCGTAACGTGGGGTGCAGCGGTTGTTGGTTGGAGTCCTCAGCGAAAACAAGCCGTTCAATCGCTTTCCATCTTTCGAGTTCTTTCAGCGACAATCGCGATGTGATCAGACCTGAAAATTCGGCGGGCCGGTTTGAAGTCGTCCCGCTAATATTACGCGGATATGTTTCCTGTGCGCGAACCAATTGAAAAAGGGGGGCGAGTAATAACAAATACGCAGTGGCCAACAATAGACGGCGCGGCATGCGTCCTCCTTACTCAGCGAGGAGAAATTAAAGATTTGAATTAACGGGGATGGATGAACCGGTTATGAACCAAACGCAGGGAATAGGGCAGGCGGATTATAGCCGAGAATTATCAAGACTAGTCCCAAAATTTACCTTCAACAAACGATTTTGAAGCTCACATATCTTTTGGCGCGATGAAAATACATAGTGACTCCATGCGCCCAAAAAGGAGAAAGGCTCAAGACGCCTCACTCGTCTTGAGCCTCGATATGACCCTCACACACACTGAAAACTTTTAGTGATCGGAAGAAGTAAGCTATTGAATATCCTCACCATATTCAATTAACCGATCACCTTTCTTGATCACGTAAACGCCGCTCCCTGAGGAAAGTTCCACGATGTTTCCCTCAGTCGAGAAATTTTTCTGATGGGTTCTATCTGACGGCAGAATCTGTTTAGCAGTGGAGGTCGGTTATCAGCCCTTGGCTCAGGAGTCTGTGAAACACGTCCACTCGTCTCCAGCCAAAGCCTTGTTTATGAATTTCACTGACAGAGAATTGTTACTTGAAAGTTTGCGCGGGATGCTGTGTCTAAAAACTCGAAGGGCTTGATGACGCCTCACTCGCCATCAAGCCCTAATATGCGAACTTCTTACGGAAGGATGGTGACCTTTGAAGGGTTCCCAGATACCCTCACTGTATCTAAGAACTTTGATCACCTTGTTTGCGCACATACACGCCCTGCCAAAGGAAAAGTTCCCGCTTGTTTGAAAAATTTTTGCCCTCCCGCTGGAATGCGACTCATCATCCGGCCACCACCGCCAATGTGAAGTTGACAGTGGTTTTTTCATCCCAGATACTCGGTCACATGGAAGAGAGCAGAAAAAGGAGAGATGTGGCGAGCGATGAAAACTTGAAGGCTGGCCCTTTGGACGAGCCTGATTATCCGGCTTCAATCGAGAAGATGAGTGAGAAGTGGCGCTCGATTCAGCGGCAAAATCCGGATCAGCCCAAAGGCGGATTTGTCGAAAGAAACTATCTGGCTTTGGGCATCGGGATCGGGCTGCTGATCATTGCGTTTCTAATTGTGATCGGAGGATTTGCCTTTCTGGTCTGGAATGCCCGCTGATCTTTTGGAAAAACGGATATGAATAAAATCGCTCTGGGGCTTGAGGTTTTGTTGGCGGAAAAAGTCTCGCTCGTTAATGGCGCGCGCGTTGGTTTGATTTGTAACCCTGCTACGGTTGATCACAACTTCCGGCACGCCGCAGACCTGTTCCATCGCCAGCCCGGCATTAATTTAGCGGCTCTTTTCGGCCCTCAACACGGCATTCGCGGCGAAACCCAGGACAACATGATCGAATGGGAAGGCTTTCGCGACCCGCGCACGGGCGTGATGGCTTATTCGCTTTATGGTGAGGTTCGCAAGCCGACCGAAGAGATGTTGCGCGATGTGGACACGCTGGTTTTTGATGTTCAGGATGTGGGCACGCGCGTCTACACGTTCATTTACACGATGGCGTTGGCGATGGAGGCTGCGCGCGAATTCGGGAAGCGTTTCGTCGTTTTTGATCGTCCAAATCCGATTGGCGGATTGGGAATTGAAGGAGCCATTCTGGAGCCGGGACACGAATCCTTCGTCGGGATGTATCCGATTCCAATGCGGCACGGTATGACCGTTGCTGAGCTTGCGCGGATGTTTAATGAAGAATTCGGAATCGGCTGCGATCTGGATGTTGTCCCGATGCGGGGATACAGACGGGAGTTCTGGTTTAACGATACGGACGCTCCCTGGGTCATTCCGTCGCCCAATATGCCCACGCCCGATACGGCGGCGGTCTATCCGGGGACGGTTTACGTGGAAGGGACAAAGATTAGCGAGGGACGGGGCACGACCCGGCCTTTCGAAATCAACGGCGCGCCATACGCCGACGCTTATCAGGTTGCTGAGTATCTAAACGATCTGCGATTGCCCGGCGCCTATTTCCGCCCGCACAGTTTTCTGCCGACCTTTCAAAAACACGTTGGATCGCTTTGCCAGGGAGTTCAAATTCACGTGCTTGATCGGGAAGTTTTCAAGCCTGTCATCACTGGCATCGCTTTGATTAAAGCCTTTCACGACCTTTACCCGAATAGTTTCCAGTGGCAGTCGCCGCCTTACGAATACGTCCACGACCGGTTGCCTTTTGATGTGATAGCAGGGACGACAAAATTGCGCGAGCAGATCGAAAGCGGAGTTTCCGTTCAGGAAATAGCCGCTTCGTGGGGAGCCGGAGAGAAAGAATTTGCCGAGCGTCGCAAGCCTTACCTGCTTTACTGAGGGAGAGTGCGATGAAGACACTGAATGAATATCTTGTCGAAGCCGAAAAGAACCATGGGCATATGTGTCCGGGGCAGGTTCTCGGCGTGCGGATGGCCATGCTCGGATGCCGCCTGATCGGGATAGAAGAGCCGAAAGTTGGCAAACGTCTGATCGTCTTCGTCGAGATTGATCGTTGCGCCGCTGACGCCATCAACACTGTCACGGGCTGCCGGCTTGGCAGACGAACGCTCAAGTTCCGCGATTTCGGCAAACTCGCCGCGACATTTCTCAACACCGAAACCAATGAAGCCGCGCGTGTCATTGCGCTTGAATCTTCGCGTGAACTGGCGAAACAACTTTTCGGTCATTTGCCGAGCAAAAAAGAACAGCAGATGGAAGCTTACAAAACCTTGCCGGATGAAAGCCTGTTTTCCTGGCGGCGTGTTCGAGTGAATCTGCCTGACGCCGATCGTCCCGGTCATCCGCTTGCCCGCGTGACCTGCGACGAATGCGGGGAAGGTGTCAACGACCATCGTGAAGTCACGCGCGGCGGGCGGACGCTTTGCCTTGCTTGCGCGGGTGAGCGTTATTACGAGGCGTTGGATTGATTGCGTCCCGAAGCGTTCCGTTTGAAATGCTGTCTCGCGCAAAAAAGTTTCGTTAAGATCATCCGCGATGGCCAGTAACGCGCATCAACATAGTCATTCAGATCACACGCACAATCACGCGCATGCTCATTCGGGCGGGAGCCATCACGATCACATGCGCGGAGCTTCGCAGCGCACGCTTTTGATCGTTCTTGTCCTGACATTCGGTTACATGCTCGCCGAAGCGATTGGTGGATATCTTGCCAACAGTCTCGCGCTGCTTTCCGATGCAGGACACATGCTGACCGACGTGGCCGCGCTCGCGCTCTCGTTCTTCGCCGTGAGATTCGCGTCGCGCCCCGCTACGCCGCGCAAAACGTATGGGTTTTACCGGCTGGAAATCCTCGCGGCGCTGGCGAACGGCGTAACGCTGATCGTGCTTTCGCTGCTGATTTGCGTCGAGGCGTGGCGGCGGTTGCGCGCGCCGGAACATGTGCAGGGCTGGACTCTGATCTGGATTTCGACAGGCGGTCTGGCGGTCAATCTGATCTCGGCCTGGCTGCTTTCGCGTTCTCACCACGAGAGCCTCAACGTTCGCGGAGCGTTTTTGCATGTGCTCGGAGATTTGCTCGGATCGGTCGCGGCGATTGCGGCGGGCGTGATGATCATCTGGCGCGGATGGACCTGGGCTGACCCGGTCTTCAGCGTCATCATCAGCGTTTTGATCATCTACAGTTCGTGGCGACTGGTGGCCGACGCCGTCAACGTTTTGCTCGAAGGCACGCCGTCGCACATCAACGCCGCTACGGTTGAAGAGGCGATACGGACAGTGGCCGGCGTGCGCGCGGTTCACGACCTGCACATCTGGACGATCACTTCTGGCCGCCATGCCATCACCGCGCACGTGGTCATCAACGACGCGAGCGAAAGCTACCGTATCCTGCGCGAAATGCGCGAAATGCTGGCGGAACGTTTTGCTCTCACGCATTCCACAATTCAGGTTGAAGACCCGACTTTTGATACCCTGGTCAGTCTCAAAAGAAAGTGATCCCTGTTCAATTCGGATCAGCTCAAAGGAAAACCCAATGAAACAATTCTTCTCTCTTCTCCTCGCGCTTGTGTTCTCAACGCTCGTTCTGGCGCAAGCTCCCGCCGACCTTGTTCTGGTCAACGGAAAAATCTGGACGGTGAATGACAAACAGCCCGAAGCGGAAGCCGTCGCTATTCTGGGCAATCGCATCGCCGCCGTCGGCTCGACGCAAGAGATTCGCAAATGGATCGGCGCGAATACGAAGGTGATTGACCTGCAAGGCAAACGCGTCACGCCGGGCTTCAACGATTCGCACGTGCATTTCTTCGACGGCGGACGCGGATTGGCCAGCGTGCAGTTGCGCGACGCACGCACGCCCGAAGAGTTTCGCAACCGGATCCGGGACTTCGCGGCGAAGCTGCCGAAAGGCCGCTGGGTGTTGAACGGAAACTGGGATCACGAAAACTGGAATCCGCCCGCGCTGCCCACGCGGCAGTTGATTGACTCGGTCACGCCCGACAACCCGGTCTTCATCAACCGGCTCGACGGGCACATGTGCCTGGCCAATTCGCTGGCGTTGAAGCTGGCCGGGGTTACGCGCGAAACGCCCGATCCGCCGGGCGGGACGATTGTGCGCGACGCGAATGGCGAGGCGACTGGGGTGCTGAAAGACGCGGCGATGAGTTACGTCTACAAGGTGATTCCGAATCCGAGCGAGGACGAGATGGCTGAAGCCATTCGCGCGGCGATGCGGTACGCCGCTGAAAACGGCGTCACCAGCGTCGAGGATATGTCGGCCTCTCCGGATATCTTCGCCGTTTACCAGAAGTTGCTCGCAAACGGCGAATTGACCGTGCGCATTTCCGGCCACCAGCCTTTGGCCGAATGGCAGCGATTGGCGCGCGTCGGCATTCGCGCCGGGTTCGGCAACGACAAGCTGAAGATCGGGGCGTTGAAAGGCTTCGCTGACGGCTCTCTCGGTTCGACCACAGCGCTATTCTTCGAACCTTACCTCGATGACCCGAAAACATCCGGCTTGCCGAGCGACGAGATGTTTCCCGAATCAAAGATGCTCAACAACATCCTGAACGCCGACAAGGCCGGATTGCAGATCGCGGTTCACGCCATCGGCGACAAAGCGAACAAAACGATCCTCGACTTTTTCGCGGAAGCTGAGAAGCAGAACGGCGCGCGTGACCGCCGGTTTCGCATTGAACACGCTCAGCACCTGCGCCCCGAAGAAATCAAACGCTTCGGCTCGCAACGCGTGATCGCTTCGATGCAGCCTTACCACGCGATTGACGACGGACGCTGGGCCGAAAACCGCATCGGGTCGAATCGCGCGAAGGGAACTTACGCTTTCCGCTCGCTGCTCGATGCCGGAGCCGTGCTGGCCTTCGGCTCCGACTGGTTCGTTGCGCCGATGGAGCCGTTGATGGGAATTTACGCGGCAGTCACCCGCCGCACGCTCGACGGCAAACGCCCGCAGGGTTGGGTTCCCGAACAGAAGATCACTGTCGCCGAAGCCGTGCGCGCTTTCACGATGGGTTCGGCATACGCCAGCTTCGACGAAAAGATCAAAGGCTCAATCGAGCCGGGCAAACTCGCCGATCTGACCGTGCTTTCAGCCGACATCTTCAAGATTGATCCGGTTGAGATCGAGAAGGTCAAAGTCGCGCTGACAGTTTTCGATGGAAAAGTGGTTTACGAGCGGAAGTAGCAGGATTGCGTGTGGCTCAGGCATTGATATATTTCGTCCACAAAAACAACCACGTCGAATACGCGTTGATCGCAATCGAAGCGAGAAGCAGCGCCACTTCGATTGGGCTGACTCTTTTCGGGCTACTTTCGAGCAGAATCAGAAACATCCAGGGCAGCAACACCATCGCGTAACGGTAGGAAATCTGCCATCCGCCGGGATTCCCGTGACACCAGAGCACGAAAGTCAAAATGGCGATTGCAGCCCAGGCCAGCGTCTTCAACGTGGCGTCGCGCGCGCCGATTCTGAACAGGTAGATCAGAAAAGGGCAGCTCAGAAAGATTGATCCTCCGAATCCGGTCGGCGTCAGGTAGGGGAAACCGTCAACGCGTTGCCAGGTTTCAATCAGCATCGCGTAAGCGTTCAGCGGAATCGCATGAAGCGAAAAGATGCCGTGCGCGTACCAGGGTTCGTCGAGCACTCCGGGAATCCTCGCGTAGCCGAAATCGAAAACAGAAGAGAATCGCAGGTAATTGTAGCCGAGCGTCAGCAGGCCCAGAGCGATTGGGAGCGCGACGAAGCGGTCAATCATTTGCCACCGGCTCACGCCGTCTTTCGCGTCTTGCGCTGGAGCGTGTTTGTAAATCAGGTAGATGAAAAGCGGCGCCAGCAGGAGAATCTCCGTGCGATTGCCGAACGCGAGAGCGAAGCACAGCCCCGCGAGCATCGGGCGGTATTTGATCAAAATGAAATAGAGCGCGCCGAGTTGTCCCACGACCGCGAACCCCAGCGCAATATGCCACGCGCCCGCGAAAGCAAGGTTCGCCCACATCCACGTTCCGAAAATCGGCAGCAGCGTCAGCGTCAGCCTGCGTTTGATGTTGTCGCAGTATCTGGCCGAGAGCAGGTAGAAGAGCAGGGAAGCCGCGCCGGCGAGCAGCGCTGCTACGAACGTTCCGGGGAAGGATTCGATGACGCGCAGATGTTTGAGCGCAGCCAGCGGTAACATCGTCAGAACGCTGCCCAGCGGGAAGGCTGAATAATACTTTCCATCGAGCGGGATCATTTCATTCAGCCAATCGGGAGGCCGATCCGCCAGCCCCAGTTCGCCATGCAACAGCGCGCCTGCGATTCGGAATGTGTAATCGTAGAAGGAGCCTGAATGGGAGTTGGAAAAGTAGTAGGCGGCGAAAGTGGCGATGAATAGAACCGAAGGAATGAGTTTTGAGGTTCTCGGCTCGGCTTTATTCATAGCGGCGTTTACGCTCAAGCGGAGAGTCAGAAGATGGTGTCTGTGATCGGAATTCTTGGCCTGTCTGCGGCCGGAATTGATTCGTCCGAAGAAAGTTGATTTAACGGCTCTTCAGCGGCGTGCTGAGCGTCTTTGAGTTTTTCGATCTCGGATTCAAAAACATCGAGGGCTGCGCGGGCGGCGGCCTGATGAGCGCCTTTGATGGTGGCGCCTTCGCCGGTGGCGAAGCATTGCCCGTTGACGCGCAACTCGATCCGGAAGACGCGGCGGTGATCGGGGCCGAGACTTTCAACAATCGCGTATTGAGGCGTCGGCAGCCCGACCGATTGCAATCGTTCCTGCAACGCGGTCTTGTAATCCGTCGCGGTCAGGTCCTGCGGATCAATCTCGCCGAGGGTTTCGGCGAATTCCCGGCGCACAAAATCCCTGGCCGCTTCGATGCCCCGGTCGAGATAGATGGCCGCGATCAAAGCCTCGTAAGCGTCAACCTGCAGCGCCGTTTTGTTTCGCCCGCCCGTCTTCTCCTCGCCGCGATTGAGCAGCAGGTAATTGCCGAGTTGCAGCCGCGCGGCCTGTTTTTGCAGATTGACCGCGCTGACCGTGTAAGCCCGCATCTTTGAAAGCGTGCCTTCGGTTTGAGCCGGATAAAGTTCCAGCAGCCAGGCGCTGATCAGAAATTCGAGCACGGCGTCGCCCAGGAATTCCAGCGCTTCATTGTGAGGCGGGCGTGGATCAGCCTGTTCGTTCGCGTACGAACGATGAGTCAACGCCCGGCGCAGCAAGTTCCGGTCACGGAAAAAGTATCCGATCTCGTTTTCCAGTTGCGCCAGCATCTCCTCGAAAGAACGAGGCGGCGCTGCCGGTTGGGACGCCTGATTTTCAATCGCTGTGTCGTTCACGGCAATTTATCGGTTATGATCTTCGGCCAAATTATTTTTTGGCTCTTTGTGCGGCGAAAGCCAGCGTTCATTGCTGAAGCGCTGGCTTTCGTGAACACTGCCGGGTTATTGATTCTAGCAAGTCCGAAGACGGGCGTTTGTGATCAGCCATACTTGCGAGGCTTGTCAGCTTAGCCCCTACGCTTCTTGCCCTTCGATCCGCCTTTGCTCCCTTTGGAGCCTTTGGCGGCTGGCGTGGCTTTCGCGCCATTGCCGTTTGAGGCGCCCTTGCCATTGGCGCTCGGAGCCATCGCCGGCCCGCCCGCTGACAACTTGACGTTGGCGGCGCCGGCCACCGGAGCGGTGGGAGCCGCCGAATTTTCGGCTGTTTCGACTTTCACCGGAATCGCCACAGTGGCGATAGTCGGGTCAGCCGCATAGTTCTTAACATAAGCGTCGGCTTTCTCCGGCGCGTCAGTGCGATATTTCCAGAACGCGTCAAATTGAGATTTAGCGGCGTCGTAGATGCCTTTGGCCTCAGGTTTGGTCGCTGTCACAAGGACGCGAGCGTATTCGGGAATCAGTTTGGTGTCGAGAAGATCGTTCACCTGCTTGAGAATCTCTTTGCCCGCGTCGCTGACCTTCTGTTCATCCGTCATCGCGTCGTATGGCTTTCTCAACTCGCTGTACTGATTGCTGTAGATGACCGCGCGCAGCCAGTAATTGTTCGGGTCTTTCCACCCAGCGCCTTCCTTGCCCTTGATCTGAGTCGCTTTGGTCAAATAGCTGAGGGCTGTTTCCTGATCAGCTTTGTTCTCACTCAAATGTAACTGCCAACCCAGGAACTGATTCATCTGAGCCTGCACGATCTCACGCAGCGGTTCCCATTCCGGTGGCTTCCAGCCTTCCGGCGGAGTAGAGGATTCGAATGCTTTCAGCGCGGTTTCAGCGTGACCTTTGACCTTGGCGGGATTCTTGTAGAATCCACCCATCGCGCCGTTGGCTCCGGCTAGAGCCATTTGGCCGACGACATATTGTTGACCCGGATCAATCTTGAGGTAGTCCTCACCGGCAGCGAAGAGTTGGTCGAGTTTGGCGGCATCTTGCGGAGGCGTGTAATAAGCTTTCAAAGCGGCCTGGAATCTCTCCCAGGCTTTGCTTTGCTCATATGCCTTGATGTTTTTTTCTGCGTTTGGAAGGTATTGGCTCTTCGAGTACTTCTCTTTCAACTCCTTAGACATCTGATAACACTTCTCAGCGTCTTTCTTGGTGTAGCAGATGTCATACCACGTACGCTCAAACTCAGCTTGCTTCTCATCCTGCGCATTGGCGGTTGTTGGCGAGAGCGCAAGGCATCCGGCGAGCAGCGCTAGCGCAATTGATAGGCTAAACTTCTTCATATGAACTGAATCCTCCACAGTCTTCTTCTCGGAATTTTTCCCAGGTCTTGAACCAGAACTCAGGGTTGGGGGAGTCGCAACCGCGATGCGACTCGTGATCTGACTACCTTCTCAGCCGCCTTTAGAAGAGGCGCCACCTACTGACGCTGTGAACGCGTTGTTAGTTCCGCCGCGTCGTGATTTTTACAACACGCAAAAATCACCTTGTAAAAAACTGCCGCCTGTAGAGTCCGCCGGTTGTGGGAAACGGCTCTGGTGATTCACTATCAACTAAGCCAGCAACGAAGACTGACGGGATATGGAATCTTGACGGAGCTTGATTTGATGATGCTGTGCTAACGGTCTTACCAAGAACTTGTCAGATGCAGCGGTATTGTGCATGATTCGGATGCTTTGTCAAACCACCGTTGATTGCGAATTGCGGATTTTTTCGGATTCCAGCCTGCATCAATTATGAGCCGAGCCGTGGAAAACCGAACCGCTGACGCCTTTTCAATCTGCAATCTGCAATCTGCAATCCACAATCCCAAATCCGCAATCGAGATATGTCTGATTTGCTCAATCACTACACCACGCGCCAGGAATCTATTCTCAAATCAATCAGGAATCTGGTCGAACGCGAAACCAGGTCGCGCGAAGAATCTCGGCTCGACGAGATTGCGAACTTCGTCGCGGGGCAGTTGCGCGAAATCGGCGGCCAGGTCGAATTGATTCCGCATTCAGGGTACGGGACTCACCTGATCGCCAGATTCAATTTTGACCACGACAACGCTGACCAGCGCGTTCTGGTGGTCGGCCACCTCGACACGGTCTGGCCGGTCGGCACGCTCGAACGCCTGCCTTTTCGAATCACACCCGAAGGACGCGCTCACGGCCCCGGAATCTTCGACATGAAATCCGGCATCGTGCTCGCCATCGAGTCATTGCGGACGATCTCTTCCCGAAAGCTGGCGACGAAAAGGCCGGTCACTCTGCTGCTCACTTGCGACGAAGAGATCGGCAGCAAGACATCGCGCGCGCTGGTTGAGGATGAAGCGAAGAACGCCGCCGCCGCTCTCGTTCTGGAGCCTCCGATCACCGGCGGTGTTGTCAAAACGGGGCGCAAAGGCATTGGGACTTTCACCGTTCGCGCGATTGGGCGCGCGGCGCACGCCGGACTCGATCCGGCCAAAGGCGTCAACGCGATTGTCGAACTTGCGCATCAGACCTTGCGTTTGGCGGCGCTCAACGATTACGAACAGGGCGTCACGGTCAGCGTCGGTTTGATCGGAGGCGGCACCGCGTTGAACGTCGTTCCCGCCGAGGCCTCGGCTAAAGTTGATGTGAGGTTCTGGACTTCCGAGGACGGCGAACGGATTGTCAGCGAAATTCGCGGACTCACGCCCGCGCTCACCGACGCGCAGATCGAGGTGACGGGCGGAATCAATCGCCCGCCGATGCCGCGCTCGGAAAAGAACATCGCGCTCTATGAGCACGCGAGAACGCTGGCGGCTGAGCTTGGATTCGACCTCAGAGATGACATTGTCGGCGGAGGCTCGGATGGGAACTTCACCGCGGCGATGGGGGTTCCGACGCTCGATGGACTTGGTGTTGACGGAGCGGGCGCGCACGCCGAACACGAACACATCATCGTTGAGGACATCCCACGTCGCGCGGCTCTGCTGACGAGGTTGATGCAGACGGCATGAAGGAAGAAATCAAAAATCAAAAGGCAAAAATCAAAAATAAGAAATGCGATAAGGCGCAGGTCATCTTTTTATTCTCTGTCTTTTGCCTTTTGATTTCTTCCTTCGATGTTTTTGCGCAGGCGCCGATCCGTCTTGCCGTTCTTGATTTTGACGGAGATGAGCAGGGGAAGTTCGCGGACTTGTTGCGGTCGTTGTCGCGGACATCGGACTCCTCGCAGTTTGAGCTGCTTGATGAAAATCTGACTCGATTGGCTGCGCGCGGCGCAGGCTACGACCGGAATTTGAATTTGAGTCGCGCAGAAGCTCGCGCGTTGGGACAGAGCCTGGGCTGCGAATTTTATATTTTGGGCAAGGTTCTGGTCACGCGGCGCGCAGTCTCCGCCGATCAGTTTTATTACGAGGCGCTCGCCGGATCGTTCGTTGTAGAAACGCGGACGGGCGCGTTGACGCTGTTCATTTTTGATCGCGCGAAGGCGGGAGATG
>WBZR01001673.1_pt1 | contig 26412 bp, 21 predicted proteins | sample 5204231 | NCBI WGS metagenome assembly WBZR01 (sample SAMN12412403, study PRJNA552823) | activated sludge metagenome | isolation source: activated sludge from anammox sidestream of wastewater treatment plant... | place: USA: Virginia | collected 2017-08
ACCACGGCGCACGAGTCGCCCTCGAGATCGAGCGAGAGGCTTCCGTCGAGGATGGGCAGCCCGTCGAGCCGGAGGCGGCCGATCCAGCCGGGGATCACCGGGTCGACGGTGAGCCTCCCGCGGCGGAGGTCGGGCTGGAAGCGCAGCATCGTCCGCAGGAACAGCAGCGGCGAGGCCGTGGCCCACGCCTGCGGCGAGCACGACGTGGGGTAGCCGACCGGGAAGCCGAGCTCCCGCCGCGGCAGGCCGGCGAACAGCTCCGGCAGCCGCAGCCCGAACGACGCCGCGGCGTCGATCATCCCCTCGAGTATCCGGTGGGTCTCCTCCACGAAGCCGTAGCGCATGAGGCCGGCGGCGACGATCGCGTTGTCGTGAGGCCACACGCTGCCGCAGTGGTAGCTGATCGGGTTGTAGCCGGTCATCGAGGCGGCGAGGGTGCGCACGCCCCAGCCGGTGAACATGTCGTCGGAGAGGAGGCGCCGGGCCACGCGCTCGGCCTTGTCGGCGTCGACGATCCCGGTCCAGAGGCAGTGCCCCATGTTGGAGGCCAGCGCGTCGATCGGGGCCTTGTCGGCGTCGAGGCCCATCGCGAACCAGCCCCGGTCCTCCAACCAGAAGTCGCGGTTGAAGCGGGCCTTGAGCCCGGCGGCCCGGTCGGCGAGCCGCGTCGCGGTGTCGGCGTCGCCGGCCTCCTCGGCGAAGCGCGACCGCGCGAGCAGCGCGGCGTACACGTAGCCCTGCACCTCGCACAGGGCGACGGGCGTCTCCGGCAGGCGGCCGTCGGCGAAGCGCACGCCGTCCCAGGAGTCCTTCCAGCCCTGGTTGCGCAGGCCTCGGTCGCTGGTGCGCCGGTACTCGACGTAGCCGTCGCCGTCGCGGTCGCCGTAGGTGTCGATCCACTCGAGGGCCCGGTCGGCGGCGGGCAGGAGAGCGTCGACCTCGTCGGGACGTATCCCCCAGCGCCGCAGCTCGCCGAGCAGCATCACGAACAGCGGCGTGGCGTCGACGGTGCCGTAGTAGATGTTGCCGGAGCCGAGGGAGAGCTCGGCTGTCTCGCCGAAGCGCATCTCGTGGAGGATCCGTCCGGGCTCCTCCTCGGTCAGGGGGTCCTCCTTCTCCCCCTGGAACCGGGCCAGCGTCTGGAGGGTGCCGAGCGCGAGGTCGGGGTCGATGATCATCGCCATCCAGCTCGTGATCAACGAGTCGCGGCCGAAGAGGGTCATGAACCACGGGGCACCGGCCGCCACCACCGCCCGTTCCGGGTGGTCGGGGTCGAAGATCCGCAGGGCGGCGAGGTCGTCGCCGCTGCGCCCGACCAGCGCCCGGAACCAGTCGTGGTCGGTGGTCACCGTGGGCAGCCGTTCCCGCCACTCCTCCAGCCGTTCGATCGGGGCGGCGCGCTCGACGGGCTCGCCGCAGCGGTACCTAGGGGACACGGGGGCGTCGTCGATGACGAGCGTCACCTGGAGGCAGGTCGTCCAGGCCTCCCCGGGCGGCACGATCACCTCGAACGCGGCGACCGATCCGTCGAGGCGGGGTTCCTCGGTGAAGTCGAGGTGGACGGCCCGGCGGAAGTTGTTGCGCCGGTAGGTGAAGGTCAGCCGGTGGCCCGTCGCCTCCCGGTCGAGGTCGCCGACCTTGACGACCCGACCCTCCTTGACCTCGAACAGGTCGGCGAAGTCGGCCCCCGCCTCGATCTCGAGGGCGCAGTAGGCGGGCTCGGTGCCGTAGTTGCGCACCGTCACGTCTTCGCGCATCCCCTGACCCACGTAGCGCCGGCGGAACACCACCAGGTGGGAGTCGGCCTGGCCCGGACGGGGGTTGTCGCGGAGCACGAAGGCGCCGCTGAACGGCTCCACGGCCACCGACGAGAGGGGCTCCGGGTGGTCGCCGTTGACCCGCAGCCGCAGCACCGAGAGGAAGCGGGTGTCGCGGAAGAAGAGGCCGTGGGCGGAGCCGGGCACGAAGTCGCCCGACCGGCCCGAGATGCAGAACGTCGACTCGTCGACGAGGGTGACGGGACCGCCGTCGGAGGAGATCGGCGCGCTGGCGCTCGACGCCCACGGCTGGACCATCGCGACGAAACGCTACCGTCCGGAGACGTGAGGATCGCACAGCTCGCCCCGCCCTGGTTCCCGGTGCCGCCGTCGGGCTACGGCGGGATCGAGCTGGTGGTCTCTCTCCTCGCCGACGGGCTCGCCGATCGGGGCCACGACGTCACGCTCTTCGCCAGCGGCGGCTCGGTGACGCGGGCGAGGCTGGAGACGCCGATGATCGACCCTCCCGACCCGGCGCTGCTCGGCAACGCCTGGTTCGACGCCTTCCACGCGGTGTCGGCGTACCTCCACCACGGCGAGTTCGACGTGATCCACGACCACTCGGGGCTCGTCGGGCCGGCGATCGGCGGCCTGCTCGACGGCGGCCCTCCCGTGGTCCACACGCTCCACGGCCCCTGGACCGGCCCCTCGAGGCTGTACTACGGCCTGCTCCAGGATCGCCTGCACCTCGTCGCGATCAGCGAGGCCCAGCGCGCCGACAACCCCGACCTGCGCTACGCCGGCACGGTGCACAACGGGATCGCGCTGGACCGGTACCGGTTCCAGGCCAGGAAGGACCGCTTCCTCGTCTACATCGGGCGGGCCAACCCCGACAAGGGCCCCGCGCTGGCGGTGGAGGTGGCCCGCCGGGCGGGGATGCCCCTGGCGATGATCGTGAAGCGCAACGAGCCGTTCGAGCGGGCCTACTGGGACGAGATGGTCGCCCCGCAGCTCAACGACGAGGTGGAGGTGTACGAGAACGTCGACCACGCCACCAAGGTCGACCTGCTGGCCCGGGCCACCGCGATGGTGTTCCCCATCCAGTGGCCGGAGCCGTTCGGGCTGGTGATGGTCGAGGCGATGGCGTGCGGCACCCCGGTCATCGCCTGCCCGGCCGGCGCCGCGATCGAGCTGGTCGAGGACGGGCGGACCGGCTTCCTGCGGGATTCGGTCGACGACCTCGCCGAGGCCGTCGGCCGCGCCGGCGAGTGCTCCCCCGAAGCGTGCCGCGAGCGGGTCGAGCGCCACTTCTCCGCCCCGGCCATGGTCGAGGGCTACGAGCGCATCTTCGAGCGCATCGCCGGCGGGCCCTCCGCAGCCTGAGACGCGACGAAACCGATTTCCACTACGGGCGTAGTGTTATTAGACTCCGGGCATGAGCTCCGCGCCCGAACCCGGCGACGGCCGGCCCGGCGCCGCCCCCGAGGCCCCGGACTCCCCTCCCGCCCTGGAGATCGACGACCTGCACGTCGCGGTCGGCGAGCGCGAGATCCTGCACGGGCTCGGCCTGGCGGTCGCGCCGGGTGAGCTCCACGTGCTCATGGGTCCCAACGGGAGCGGCAAGTCGACGCTGGCGAACGCACTCCTCGCCAACCCGACCTACACGGTCACGAGCGGGGCGATCCGCCTCCACGGCGACGACGTCACCGCGCTCTCCACCGACCAGCGGGCCGCACGGGGGATGTTCCTCGGGTTCCAGCACCCCGAGGCGATCCCGGGCGTCAGCGTCCTCAACTTCCTGCGCCAGGCGCTCGCCGTCCGCAAGGGCATCCCCGACCTCTCGGTGCTGGAGGTCCGGCTCTCGGTGATGGACTGGACGGCGCGCCTCGGGATGGACGACGCCTTCCTGTCCCGGTACCTCAACGAGGGGTTCTCCGGGGGAGAGAAGAAGCGCAACGAGGTGCTCCAGATGGCCCTCATGGAGCCGGAGGTGGCGGTGCTCGACGAGACCGACTCCGGCCTCGACGTCGACGCGCTGCGCGTCGTGGCCCACGGCGTCCAGACCGTCCGCGACACCCGCCCTCACATGGGCATCCTCCTCATCACGCACTACCAGCGCATCCTCGACCACCTCGCCCCCGACGCCGTGCACGTGCTCCTCGACGGCCGGATCGTCGCCTCGGGAGGCGTGGAGCTCGCCGAGACCCTCGAGGCGGAGGGCTTCGACGCCTTCCGCGCCGGGGCCGCGGCGTGAGCGCACCGGCGCCCGCGGCCGGTACCGCGTCGCTCGACGTGGAGCGGATCCGCCGCGACTTCCCGATCCTCGCCCGCGAGGTGCACGGCCGGCGGCTCGTGTACCTCGACTCGGCCGCTTCGTCGCAGAAGCCGCTCCCCGTGATCGAGGCCATGGAGCGCTGCCACCGCGAGTACTACGCCAACGTCCACCGCGGCGTCTACACGATCGCCGAGGAGTCGACCGCCGCGTTCGAGGCCGCCCGGCTCACGGTGGCCCGCTTCGTCGGCTCCGCCGACGCCCGCGAGATCGTCTTCGTGCGCAACGCCACCGAGGCGATCAACCTGGTCGCGTACTCGTGGGCCCGCGCCAACCTCGGCCCCGGCGACGCCGTGGTGGTGTCCGAGATGGAGCACCACGCCAACGTCGTCCCGTGGCAGATGCTCGCCGAGGAGCGTGGCGTCGAGCTGCGCTGGCTCCCCGTCACCGACGACCACCGGCTCGACACCGCCGGGCTCGAGCACGCCCTCGACGGCGCCCGCCTCCTCGCCGTCACGGCCATGTCGAACGTGCTCGGCACCATCAACGAGATCCGGCCGCTCGCCGACGCCGCCCACGCCGCGGGGGCGCTGATCCTCGTCGACGCCTGCCAGTCGGCGCCCCACGTCCCCACCGACGTGACGGCCTGGGACGCCGACTTCGTGGCGTTCTCGGCCCACAAGATGCTCGGCCCGACCGGCATCGGGGCGCTGTGGGCGCGCGCCGAGCTGCTCGAGGCCATGCCCCCATTCATGGGCGGCGGCGAGATGATCCGCGACGTGCGCCTCGACGGCTTCACCCCCAACGAGGTCCCCTGGAAGTTCGAGGCCGGCACGCCGGCGTTCGTGGAGGCGATCGGCTGGGCCGAGGCCGTCCGCTACCTCGACACCCTCGGCCTCACCGCCGTGCGGGCCCACGAGAAGGCGCTCACCGCCTACACCCTCGAGGCGCTCGAGGCCCGCTTCGGCACGAAGCTCACCGTGTACGGACCCCGCGACGTGGAGGCGCGCGGCAGCGCGATCTCGTTCCTGTTCGAGGACATCCACGCCCACGACATCTCCCAGGTCCTCGACCAGGGTGCGGTCTGCGTGCGCGCCGGGCACCACTGCGCCAAGCCGCTGATGCGGCGGCTGGGCGTTCCGGCCACCAGCCGGGCGTCGTTCTACCTGTACAACGACGAGGCCGACGCCGACGCGCTGGTCGACGCCCTCGCCGAGGCCGAGCGGTTCTTCGCCCTCTGACCCACTCGCCCACCCGTCCACTCGCCCACTCGCGCGACGCCGGCGGGGAGACCGCCCCGACCCCGCGCCTCGGGGCCGGGGGACCGTAGACTGGAGGGCCGTGCCCGACCTGGAAGACCTCTACCGCGAGATCATCCTCGACCACTACCGCGCCCCGAGGAACCGCGGGGAGCTCCCGGTCCCCCCGGCTCACCGGGTCGAGGGCTTCAACCCCCTCTGCGGCGACGAGGTGGTGCTCTACCTCGACATCGACGACGGCACCGTCCGCGACGTCAGGATCGGCGGCCAGGGGTGCTCCATCAGCCAGGCGTCCACGTCGATGATGAGCGCGGCGATCAAGGGCCGGACGGTCGAGGAGGCGCGGAAGCTGGTACGGGCCTTCGACGCGCTGATGTCGATCCACGAGTCGCACCTCGACGGAGCCGACGGAGCCGACGGAGCCGACGGCACCGACGACCCCGGCGCGGGCTCCGAGCCCGACGCCCTCACCGACACCCGCCTCGGCGACCTCATGGCCCTCCGCGGGGTGGTGAAGTTCCCGGTGCGGATCAAGTGCGCCACCCTGTCGTGGCACACGCTCCGACAGGGCCTCGACGAGGCCGCGGCGGGCTGAACCCGGCGCGGTCGGGGGGTCCCGGGTCGGCTACCGTGGTGTACGGGCCGGTTGCCGGGGGCCCACCCCGGGAACCGGTGGCGAGCCCCGAGGAGGAACCTCATGGACCAGACGAGCCGGATCGTGGACGTGATCGACGAAGCCCTCGGGCGCTTCGCCGCCCGCGACCTGGTGTCCGGCTCGGAGGTCGTCGACTTCCTCCTCGACCTGCGGCTCATCGCCGAGGAGGCCGACCCTCTCAGCCGGCTCCTCGAAGAGGAGTCCCAGCCGGCGGGCGCCTGACGGCCCACCGCCGGATCCGGCTCCTCCATCGCTGACCTCTCCGCCCTGCAGTGAGCGACGCTTCCGAAGCGGGCCCGATCCGCACCGAGGTCAGGTGCTTGCTCGAGATCCTCGCCCTCACGGGCGCGGCCGTCGCCGAGCCCGTCCTCTCGAACTTCGGCGGGGCACCCGACACGTTCATCGGCGCCGAGGCCTCGCGTGGGCAGATCGTGCTCTTCGGCCTGGTGGTCGCGCTCGGCCCCGGCGTCGTGGCGTGGGCGGCCGGTTGGCTCGCCGGCCGCATCGGAGGCTCCCGGGTCCGCCGCGCCGCCCACCTGGTCACGGTGGGCGCCCTGAGCGCCCTCGTCGTGATCCGCGTGGTGAAGCGGGTGGGGCCTCCGCCGGCCTGGCTGGTCACGGTCGCGGCGGTGGCAGGGGCCGTGGCGGCCGGATGGCTGTACCGGCGCGTCGCGGCCGCCCGGGCCTTCCTCGGCTACGCGGCCGTGCTCCCGGTGCTGCTCTTCGTGATGTTCATCGGGTTCTCCCCGGTGTCGAAGCTCGTCTTCCCGCCGGCCGCGTCCACGCCCGCCCCGACCCACGGGGGGTCCCGGACCCCGATCCTCATGATCGTCGCCGACGAGCTCCCGACCGAGACGCTCCTCGACCGGTCGAACCACGTCGATCGCGGCCTGTTCCCGAACCTCGCCCGGCTGGCCGGCGAGGCCACCTGGTACCGGAACCACACGGCCGTCGCGTCCTTCACGCAGGCCGCCGTCCCGGCCATCGTGTCCGGGCGCTACCCGACGGGCCCGATGCCGGTCCCGACGCAGTTCTCCGAGAACCTCTTCACCTGGCTGGAACCGAGCCACACGATCAACGGCTGGGAGAGCATCACCCGACTGTGCACCGCTCCCGGCTGCAACCACTTCGACGGGTCGGGGGCCCTGTCCACCCTGGTCGGCGAGGCCTGGGAGCAGTGGTCCCACAACGTCCGGCCCTGGACCCCGCCCGCGACGGTGCCCATCGAGGACGACCCTCTCGGCCGGGCCATTTCCCGTCGTGGCACCCGGCTGGACGGCTTCTCCGCATCGCTCGACCGTCCGATGGCGCCGCCGCGCCTCGACTTCCTCCACGTCCTCCTTCCCCACATCCCGTGGGAGTACCTGCCCGACGGGCGCCGGTACCCCAAGCCCGAGTTCTTCGGCCTCTTCGTGAACGGCTGGGTGTCGCCCTACAGCGCCGAGCTGGGCCGCCAGCGGCACGTGTTGCAGGCGCAGTACTTCGACCGCCGCCTGGGCGAGATCATCGGCAAGCTGCGTCGCTCGGGCCGCTACGACGAGACCCTCGTGATCGTCACCGCCGACCACGGAATGCGCTTCCGAAGCGACGAACCGTGGCGGGGGGTGTCAGCCGACGACTACTCGTCGCTGCCCTGGGCGCCCCTGTTCGTCAAGTACCCCGGCCAGACCGAAGGCCGCCTCGACGAGTCCAACGTCGAGCAGATCGACATCCTCCCGACCATCGCGGACACCATCGGGACGCGCCTGCCGTGGAAGGTCGACGGGCGCTCGGTCCGGCGCGGCAGCACGCGGGCACCGGAGGCGAAGTGGATCTTCCCGTGGGGCCAGGACCGGATGCCCACCGGGCCCGACGGCCGGATCCGCCTCGACGCGGTCACCGGGTACCGGGCGATGCTCGACGCTCCGCCGGCGGTCGAGGCCCAGGGGCCCGACCGGGTGTTCCGCCTACCGCCCTACGGTGGCCTGGTCGGCCGCCGGGTGTCCTCGCTTCCCGTGGGTGAGCCGGTCCACGTCCGGTTCCGCACCGACGACGCCGGGCGTCTCCACTACGACGGCGGTCGCGAGATCCCCGTGTACATCAAGGGCCGTTTCGACCGTGAGGTCCGGAGCGGGCGGTTCGCGGTGGCGGTCGACGGCGTGGTCGGCGGCTGGTTCGAGATGACCCCGGTGCTCAAGAGCACCTTCGCCGTGCTCGTGCCGCCGCGCCTCGTGCCCCGGGGTGAGTCCGAGGTGAGCGTCTACCGGATCGACGGGAGCCCCGACCGCCCGACCCTGCGGCCGGTGCCCGGCCCGTAGGCCACGACCGGCCGGGCGGGTCCGGCCGCCCAGGATGAGCCGATCCGGGGATCCCAGCCGTTAACATCACGCCACCATCTGACGATGCAGTGGGCATGATGCGACGGATCTCCGCGGGCGAAATCTTCCTGGGTCTGGCCGCGGTCACCGCCATGGTGGCCGGAGTCGGCGTGGGCGTGGCGGTGACCCGCACCGACGCCACGGCGGCGACGGGCACACCCGCCGCGCCGTCGTCGCTCCCCGTGGTCACGACGACTTCCACCCCGGTCCGGGCCCCCGCGCCGGCGAAGCCGCCGGCTCCGGCACCCCCGCCGCCCGCACCGCCGGTCCCACCGCTGGCCCAACCCGCCCCCGCCGTGCTGCCGGCACCGCCCGGAGGGAGCGTAGGGGCCGGCTCGGCCGGTCCGGAGGTCCAGGCGTACCAGCAGCGCCTCGCCGACCTGCACTTCGACCCGGGCCCGGTCGACGGGCGGTACGGCGAGCCCACCCGCTCGGCGGTGCTGACCCTCCAGATGCTCCTGGGTCTGCCGACCTCCGGGCGCATCGGGCCCGCCGAGGTCCAGGCGCTCTCCGCGTTCAAGTACCCGGCCCCCCGCACGCCGGCGACCGAGCCGAAGCGGGTCGAGATCGACCTCACCCGGCAGGTCCTCACCCTCTACGACGCCAACCAGGTCCGCCTGATAACCCGCATCTCGAGTGGTGGCGGCTACCGCTACTGCCACTCGGGGGGTTGTGAGCAGGCGGTCACGCCCACGGGGCGCTTCGCGTTCTACACCCGCTACCGGGGGTGGCAGCACGGGTACCTGGGGGCCCTCTACAACCCCGTCTACTTCAACGGCGGGATCGCGGTGCACGGGGCCACCAGCGTGCCCCTCCGGCCGGCGTCGCACGGCTGCACCCGCATCACCATGGACGTCGCGCGCTACTTCCCCGACCTGGTCGAGAACGGCAACCCGGTCTACGTCCTGGCGTAGCGGGCCTCAGAACCCGACCGGCTCGGCGAACGGATCGGCCGGTTCGGGCGGGGCGACGGGCGCCGGCAGCTCCACACCCAGCTCGGCGGCGAGCCCGTCGTAGCCCGCCCGCTCGAGGCCGGCGGCGAGCTCGGGCCCCCCGCTGGCCACGACCCGCCCGCCGGCGAAGATGTGGACCCGGTCCGCCCGCAGCTCCCGCAGGAGGCGGGCGTAGTGGGTGATGGCGACGACCCCGAGGCCGGTCTCGGTGGTCATGGCCTCTATCCGGCGGGCCACGTCGGCGAGGGCGTCGACGTCGAGGCCGGAGTCGATCTCGTCGAGGATCGCGAACGCGGGTTCGAGCACCGCGAGCTGGAGGGTCTCCGCCCGCTTCTTCTCGCCCCCCGAGAACTCCACGTTCACGCCCCGGGAGAGGAACTCGTCGCGCACCCCCAGGCGGGCGGCCTCGGCCGTGATCCGCTCCCCGAGGCCGGGAGCGGCCGCGGCCGGGCCGGCGGTGCGGCGCGCCGCCTGGAGCAGGTCGCCGACGCGGACCCCGGGCAGCTCCACCGGGTACTGCATGGCGAGGAACAGCCCCCTCGCGGCGCGCTGCCAGGTGGGGAGGCCGAGCAGTTCCTCGCCGTCGAGGGTGACGGACCCTCCGGTGACGTCGTAGTCGCCGCGACCCATGATCACGTGGGCGAGCGTCGACTTCCCCGACCCGTTGGGCCCCATCAGGGCGTGCACCTCGCCCGAACGGACCTCGAGGTCGACGCCGCGCAGGATCTCGTGGCCGCCGATCTCGGCCCGCAGGCCGCTGATCCGCAGGACGCTCACCGCGCGCCCCGGGGGTCGGACGGGTGGAGATGGCCGACCTTCTCGTTCACGGAGCGGCGCAGGGGAGCTTCGAGCGACGGCAGGGGCAGCCGGCCGAACACGTCCTCGAAGAAGCCGAGGACGATCAGCCGCTCCGCGTCGTCGGGCGACACGCCGCGCGTGGCCAGGTAGTAGAGGGCGTCGTCGTCGATGGGGCCCACGGCCGACGCGTGGGTGCACCGGACGTCGTCGGCCTCGATGGCCAGGTTGGGGATCGACTCGGCACCGGCGCCCTCGCTCAACACCAGGTTGCGGTTGGACTGGTGGGCGTCGACCTTCTGGGCGCCGGGCCGGACCCGGATCAACCCGGAGTAGACCGACCGGGCCCGGTCCTCGACCGCTCCCTTGAACAACAGGTCGCTGCGCGTGTGCGGCGCGGCGTGGTCCTGGAGGGTGCGGAAGTCGAGCATCTGGTCGCCGTCGCCGTAGTAGACGGCGAGGAGATCGCTCTCCGCGCCCTCGGCGGCCAGGAGCGACTCGCTGCGCAGCCGGGCGTAATCGCCACCCAACGCGACCGCCGACGACCGCAGGGTGGCGTCGCGCCCCAGGTGGGCCCGCTGGAGGGCGACCTGCCAGGTACCGGTCCCGTGCTCCTGCACGGCCAGGTACCGCACGTGCGCGTTCTCGGCCAGGTCGAGCTCCACCACCGCGTCGACGAGCATCTCCTGGTCGGTGGAGGCGTAGCGCTCCACCACCGCCACCTCGGCACTGGCCCCCGCGCCCACGAAGGTGTGCGGGAAGCCGGCCACGCCGTCGCCCTCGGTCCAGTGGAGGACCACTATCGGCGCCTCCACCACCACCCCGTCGGGCACCAGGATGAACGCCCCTCCTGCGAGGAAGGCGTCGTGGAGGACGGTGAACGGGTCGGGAGACGCGTCGGAGCACGCACCGATCCGCTCCGCCGCCAGGCCCGGGTCGACGTCGGCGAGGTCGGCGACGACCACACCGGCGGCGGCGAGCCCGGGCTCGACCTCGGCGTGGACCACCCGGCCGTTGCGGACCACCACCAGGCCGGCTCGGTCACCCGCCTCGGCCGCGAACGGACCGCCGCCGGGGGCCTGGCGAGCCGGCCCCGAGCCCTCGCCGTAGTCCGGGGGGGAGTACCGCCCGGGGTCGAACTTGTCGACGCGGCTGTAGCGCCAAATCTCCTCGCGCGACGTCGGCCACGCCACCGCGGCCAGCTTCTCGGCCGCCTCGATCCTCCGGCGCGACAGCCACGAGGGCCCACCGAGTGCGGCGGCGGCGTCGGGTGTGAAGGCGTGGCCGCTGGTCGCCACGTCGGGGGCGGGCATCAGCCGACTGCGCCCTCCATGTTGAGCTCGATCAGGCGGCTGAGCTCGACGGCGTACTCCATCGGCAGGGTCTTGGTCACCGGCTCGATGAAGCCGTTGACGATCATGGCCGTCGCCTGCTGCTCGGTGAGGCCCCGGCTCATCAGGTAGAAGAGCTGGTCGTCGCCGACCTTGGAGACGGTGGCCTCGTGCCCCACGCGGGCGTCGTGGTCGTCGACCTCCATGTAGGGGTAGGTGTCGGAGCGCGACCGGTCGTCGAGGATCAGGGCGTCGCAACGCACGTGGCTCTTGACCTTCTCGGCCCCCTCCTTGACCTTCACCAGGCCCCGGTAGGTGGTGCGGCCGCCGTCCTTGGAGATCGACTTGGAATCGATCAGCGACGTGGTCTCCGAGGCCAGGTGCGTCATCTTGGCCCCGGTGTCCTGGTGCTGGCCCTCGCCGCCGTAGGCCACCGAGAGCACCTCACCGTGGGCCTTGGGGCCCACCAGGACGACCGCGGGGTACTTCATCGTGACCTTGGAGCCGAGGTTGCCGTCGATCCACTCGACGGTGGCCTCGGCCTCGGCCCGGGCCCGCTTGGTGACCATGTTGTAGACGTTGTTGGACCAGTTCTGGATCGTGCTGTAGCGGATGCGCGATCCGGGCTTGGCGATCAGCTCCACGACGGCGGAGTGCAACGAGTCGGTGGAGTACGTGGGCGCCGAGCAGCCCTCGATGTAGTGCACCGACGAACCCTCGTCGGCGATGATCAGCGTCCGCTCGAACTGCCCCGAGTTCTTGGCGTTGATGCGGAAGTAGGCCTGGAGCGGCATCTCCACGTGCACGCCCGGCGGGACGTAGATGAACGACCCGCCCGACCACACCGCGCTGTTCAGGGCCGCGAACTTGTTGTCGGCCGGGGGGATCACCCGGCCGAAGTACTGGCGGACCAGGTCGGGGTGCTCGCGCACCGCGGTGTCGGTGTCGCAGAAGATGACACCCTGCTTGGCCAGGTCGTCGCGGTTGCGGTGGTAGACGGTCTCGCTGTCGTACATGGCCGAGACGCCGGCCAGGTACTTGCGCTCGGCCTGGGGGATGCCGAGCTTCTCGTAGGTGTCCTTCATCTCGCCCGGGAGCATGTCCCAGTCGGCGACCTGCCCGTCGGTGGGCTTGATGTAGTAGTAGATGTCGTCGAAGTCGATGTCGGGGACGTTCCTGGCGAACCACTCGAGCATCGGCTTCTGCTCGAAGCGCTTGAAGGCCTTGAGCCGGAAGTCGGTCATCCACTGCGGCTCCGACTTGTGCGCCGAGATGTCGCGCACGACCTGCTCGCTCAGGCCCTTCTCGGGCTTGTAGACGTGACGCTCCGCGTCGGCCCAGCCGAGCTTGTAACGGCCCAGATCGATGCCGCTGACTGCCATGGGCGTGCCTCTCCGCCGCGGGTGGGTGGGCCGGGCCCGGCGGGCTCCGGGATTTCCACTACGGCCATAGTAACAATTAGCCCCGGCGGCCCACAATCCCGGGTTGCCGTTGCGGCCGGGTCAGCCCGAGGTGCCGGCCGCCTCCCGGGCCTGGGCGATCAGCCTGCCGACCCGGTCCATCAGCTCCCCGTAGCGGGCCCAGTCGCCCTCCTTCAGCGCGTCCTGGGCATCGGCGTAGGCCGCGGCCGCCTCGTCGAGCAGGCGGCCGACGTCACCGGCGGACGGCGGCTCGCCAGGGGCCGTGGTGGCCGGGGTCCCGGGCCCGGTGGTCGAGGTGGTCGGTGTGGTGGTCGTCGTCGTCGGCCCACCCGGGCCGGTCGGCTCCGACGGGCCACCGGGACCCGAGATCTCCGGGATCCGGGCCAGGGCGTCGGCGAGGTTGTCGCCGATGACGGCGCGGTCGCCGTAGACCACCACCACGAACCGGAACGACGGGATGCGCGGACCGCTGCTCGCCTGCACGTAGACAGGGCGGATGTAGAGGATCGAGTCGTTGACGGGGATGAGCTGGAGGCTCCCCTGGATCACCGTGGAGCCCTGGGTGCCGAGCAGCGTGAAGCGCTGGGAGATCTGCTCGGTGGTGCGGATCGTGTTGTCGACCTGGGGCGGGCCCGGGACCGTCTCGCCGCTCGGCATCTCGTAGACGCGCAGGCGGCCGTAGTCGGCGGGGTCGCTGCTCGCCGTCATGAAGGACACCAGGTTGTTGAGGGCGTTGTCCTTCGAGACGGGGACGAAGGGCCGGATCATGAGGAACTGCTCGCGCGTCTCCCCGGGTAGTCGGATCAGCATGTAGATCGGTTCGATGCGGCGCCCGGTGGAGCGGGCGGCCTGCGGCCGGTCGGTGCTGGTGGTGGTGTCGGCCTGCTCGCCGAAGTCCTGGAGCTGGACCACGCCCGAGCCGGGATCGGGGGACACGGCCCACCGGTCGGTCTTGTTGTAGAAGGTCGGCGCGTCGGTCATGTGGTACGTCTCGAACACGTTGGTCTGCATCGTGAATAGGTCCTCCGGGTAGCGGAGGTGATCGCGCAGCCCGTCGGGCATGCGGTCTCCGGGGGTGAACAGACCGGGGAAGGCCTTGCGGTACGCCGACAGGACCGGGTCGTCGTCGTCGATGGCGTAGAAGCGAACCGTGCCGTCGTAGGCGTCGACGGTGGCCTTGACGGAGTTGCGCACGTAGTTGACGGTCCCGTCGATGCCACCCTCGCCGGCGAAGCTCTGGGCGTAGGGGTAGCGATCGGTCGACGTGTAGCCGTCGAGGACCCACAGGATCCGCCCGTCGAGGATCACCGGATAGGGATCGGAGTCGAAGTCGAGGAACGGCGCCGCCGAGGCCACCCGGCTCGCCACGTCGCGCTGGAACAGGATCCGGGTGCCGCGGGTCACCTGGCTCGAGATCATCGTGTTGAAGTCGCCGAAGCGGAGCGCGAACGAGAATCGCCGTAGCCAGCTCGACAGCTCCACGCCACCCTTGCCCTCGTAGCGCGTGGTGGCGTCGCCGCGGCCCTTGCGGGGATGGTCGAACTCCGGCGTCCGCCCGTCGACGAGGGAGAAGCCGCCGATCGCCTCGCCGTAGTACACCTCGGGCCGCTCGATCCGCAGCGCGGCCTCCTCGGTGGAGACGGGGATGTCGGAGAGCACGTAGGCGGGCTGGCCGCCGGAGTCGACGGCGTTGCTCGGCGAGACGGCCATGCCGTAGCCGTGGGTGTAGGTGAGGTGGCGCGCCACCCAGCTCTGGTTGGGGAGGTCGTCGCGGTTCAGCTCCCGGGCCGAGACCATCACCTGGACCTGGGTGCCCCCGATCCGGTAGCGGTCGACGTCGACGTCGGCGAACCGGTAGAAGGTGCCGAACGCCTGCTGCTGGCGGTAGTTGGCCAGTAGCTCGCCCACGTCCCACAGGCGGGCGTTGTCGATGGTGCCGGAGTTGGCGCGGAGGGCCTCGGCGTCGAGGTTCGTCTTGTAGTCGAAGCGCTCGGCCTTCACGCCGTCGAGGTTCCAGGCCCGGCGCGTGGCATCGATGTTGCGCTTGATGTAGGGGCGCTCCCGGGTCAGCTCGTTGGGTTCGACGCGGAACTTCTGGACGAACGCCGGGTAGATGGTGCCGACCACCAACGAGAGCAGGCCCCACAGGCCGACCGCGATGACCGGCAGCACCCAGCCCCGGCGGAAGATGTTCCACACGAAGAGCGCGGCGGCGATCACCGCGATGGCGATCAGGAGGCGCAGGGCCTGCAGGTCGGCGTGGACCGACGTGTACGTGGCGCCCTCGACGACGCCCCGCTTCGCGAGCGTCAGCTCGAACTGCGCGAGGTAGTAGCCCACCCCCTTGGTCAGGGCCATCAGGGCGAGGATCACCGACAGGTGGGCCTTCACCTGCGGAGTGACCCGCTGGTAGGGGCTCTGGATCCGGATCCCGCCGTTCAGGTAGTGCGCCACGGTCGTGACCACGAAGACGATCACCAGACCGGCGAAGGTCCAGTCGACGATGAACTTCAGGAACGGGAGCTGGAACACGTAGAAGCCGACGTCGCGACCGAACTCGGGGTCGCGGACCCCGAAGTCGACCCGGTTGGTGAAGAGGATCCAGTTCCGCCACTGGGTGGAGACCGTCCCGCCCGCCACCAGCCCGAAGAAGAGCGCCACGGCCACCCGGATCCGACCCGAGTAGCGCCCCACGGCCCGGTGGTAGCGATCGAGCAACTCGTCCTCGGGGCCCGAGGTGCGCAGAGCGGGGGCGAGGCGGTCGGCGATCGTGAGGCTGGCCCACATCAGCACGAAGAAGACGACCGCGAACACCGCGGCGGGCACGACCCGCGCGTAGAGGAGTCGCCGCCAGGTGCCGGCGAAGCCGATCGACTCGAACCAGAGGAAGTCGGTGTAGAAGCCCGCCAGGCCGCGCAGGCTCACCGCCACGACGGCCAGCACGACGAGAAGCACCGCCATCCACGGACGGAACCGCGGACGGGCCCGCCGGCGCTCGGTGGGGGGAACCCGCATCGGGAAGGGAGGATAGAGGGCGGGCCCCGCGGCGCGGCGTCGGTCAGGTGGTTCCGGGCCCGGCCGCGGCCGCCAACGACGCTCCGTCGCCTTCGGCCGGGCCGTCGGCCGGGACGAGCAGGCACCGGCAGCCGGGGTGCGCCGGCGGGTGCGGCTGGCCGGTCGGGAACGCCTCGCCCCGCGGCGTGGCCTGCAGGCCGTTGTCGTCGCAGTCGGGGCAGCGACCCGACTCCTCCGGCACCCAGCGGAGCGGCTTGCCGGCCGGGACGGCGTCGAAGACCCCGCGGGCCCACGCCACCGCGAGGAGGTCGCCGACCCGCCCGTCGAGGTCCTGACGCTTCCACTCGCGGTACCGGGCGTTGACGCGACCGGCGGTGTCGTCGGCGGTGTCGTCGGGGGTGTCGCCGGCCACGCCGCCCGAGAGGGCCGCCTCCAGGCGTTCCCTCAGGGGTTCCACCAGCGCGGAGGCCGTCTCCGACACCAGGTCGTCGGGGGCCGTGACCGGCTCCGAGACGGGCTGGTCGGAGACCGACGCCCGGCCACCCGCGAAGGCCTGGTCCACCGCCGTCCGCACCAGCTCCGCCCACGCCGCCAGGGCATCGGACCGCGGTACCAGCATCGATTCCGGGTCGACCTTGCCCCCGGCCGTTCGCAGCCGGTCGAGGAGCGCGTTCTGCTCGTCCTGGAGCATCCGCTTGGACCGGCGGGCGAGGTTACGGTGGAGCGGAGCGAGGGCGGTGTCACGGTGACGGAGCCGGCCCTGGTCGAGGTCGCGGGACGTCCGATCCCCGGACCCCTCGGCACCGCGGGCCGCGGCGTCGCGGCCCGCGGTGTCGCCGTCCGGCTCGGCTTCGGTGCCCGACTCGGCTTCGGTGCCCGACTCGGCGTCCGGCGCTGCGGTCGCCCCGCCGGCGTTCCCGGTTCCCGGGTGCCCGCCGCCCTCGGTGAGGTCCACCTCGTCCTCGGGGGACGGAGGCGGCGTCTCGGCGGGACGCACGTCGGAGGCGGCCCGGAGCCGGGCGAAGACCTCCGCGGCGTCGCCGGCCACCCGCGGCTGAGGGCCGGCGTCCGGACCGGCCGCCTCCCCGGTCTCCGCGGCGGCTTCGGGCCCGGTCGTGGTCTCGGCCCGGGATGCGGCGTCGCGGCTCCGCGCCGCCGCGCGTGGGCGGTCGCCGGCCGGCGGCGCCGGGGGCTCGGCGGCGTCGAGCGTCGCGGTGGCCTCCGAGAGCAGACCCTGGGCGGCGCGGTAGACCTCCAGGAGCCGCTCCCGCCCTACCCGCATCGCCTCCATCTCCGCGTGGGCGGACGCCTTGCGACGTTCCAGGTCGGTGAGCATCCGCTCGCGCACGGCTCGGGCCTCGGCGAGCATCTCCCGCCCGCGGGTGCGGGCCGCCTCGACCTCGGCCTCGGCCTCGGCCGACGCCTGTTCCCGGAGATCGGTGGCCTCGTTCTCGGCGTCGGCGCGGATCTTGGCCGCCGCCTCGGCGGTCTCCTGTTCGAGCTTGGACGCCGCTTCCCCGGCCTCACGGGTGCGCTGCTCGGCCGCCTCCTCGGCCTCGCGGCGGATCCTGTCGCCCGCCTCCGTCGCCTCACGGACCTGCGTCTCGGCCCGCTCGGCGGCGTTGGTGCGGATCTCCTCGGCCGCTTCCTGGGCCGAGCGCAGCACCCGGGCCGTCTCGGCGCCGAGCGACACCAGCAGCTGCTCCTCGGTGGGAGGAGGAGGGTTGCGGAGCTGCTCCTCGAGCTCGGCGATGCGAGCGGCGCTCTCCTGGATCTTCTCCCGCATGGCCATCACGTCGTCGGCGACACGACGCAGGAACGACCGCACCTCCGGCTCGGACAGCCCGCGCCGCGCGCTGGAGAACGAACGTTGCGCGATCTCCTCGGCCGACATCCGAGGCGCGTTGGACATACTTCTCCGGTGGAGGTCGTCGTCGGTCATGGCCGCTGCGTAGCGCGCGCGCTCGGGGCACCCCTCATGGGCACCATCGTATTGGCGCCCCGAGGGGCGGGTCAGGATGTGGCCGGTTCACGGTCCGCGATGGGTGGGAAGCGGGACGGGTCGCGGTCAGGCGGCGGCCGGCTCCCGGCCCGGGACCGCCTCGGGGACCGGCGCGCCGCCGATCGACCGCAGGACCTCTAGCGCCTCGTCGAGCGTCGAGACGCCCGCGACCCGCATGTCGCCGGCGCCCTTCCGGGCGTCGGAGAGGTCGCCCTCGGGAACGATCATGAGCGCGGCGTGGGCCCGGCGGGCGGCGACGGCCTTCTGGCGGGCGCCGCCGATCTCGACGACCTCCCCGTTGGGGCCGATCTGGCCCGTGATGGCGACCTCACGACCACCGGTGAGCGAACCCGGCGTGAGCTGGTCGATGATCGCGAGGGTGAACGCCAGGCCGGCCGACGGCCCGCCCACCGCGCCGGGGTTGATCCTGATGTCGAGCGGGAAGCCGAAGTGCGGACCCACCACGACCCCGATCTTGGCCTGCCCCTCGTCGTTGCGACCCGTCTTCACGTCGAGCCGGCGGGTGCGTCCGTCGCGTTCGACCGTCAGGACCACCGAGCTCCCGGGAGGGCGCGCGCGCACGGCCCGGCCGAGTGCCTCGGGGTCGGACACCGCCCGCCCGTCGACCTCGGTGATCACGTCGTGGCCCTCGAGGACGTCGCCGGTGGGGCCGCCGGGCTCGACCGCGAGCACCGCCACGCCGGGCCGGAGCTCCACGTCGTAGCCCAGACGCTCGAGCGCGACCTTGGTCGCGAGCTGCTGGGACAGGTCCATGTCGGCGACGTCGATGAGGCGCTCCTCCTTCCGGCTGGAGCCCTGGAGGACGTCGCTCTCGTCGAGCACGTCGTCGTTCGGCGACAGCCAGCCGGCCACCGTCTCGTACACGTTCGGCCGGTCCGTGGTGACGCTGACGGTCAGGAAGAGGAGAGCCCCCTTGTGGGGGTAGGTCCGGGCCCCCTTGATCGTGACCACCTCGCCCACCGGGGTGGCGTCACCGGGCGAGACGATCACGTACGGGAGCTGAACGAAGGCCGCGGCGATCGCCACGACGGCGAAGGCGGCCAGGATCGCCCCGACGACCTTGCGCCGGCGCCCGTGTCCGGGGGTACGGGCACCCGGATCGGGACCCCACCCCGGCGGAGGCCCCGGAGCCCGCCAACCCGAGCCGGGGCCGGCAGCCGGGGCGCCCCCGGCGTGGTCGGGCACGCGCCACCCGGTGGGCGGCGCCTCCGACCAACCCCCGGGCGGGTGCCGGAGGTGACCGGCCGCGGGGCCGCCCTCGGCCCGCCCCCCTCGGCCGCCGGCTCCCTCGCCTGCTCTCTCGCGATCGTCGCCGCCGGCCGCGTCGCCGGGCCCGCCGTCGGTCTGCATTCGGGTGCCCTCCGTCGTGGTCGGCGCGACCCTCAGCCTGCCACGCGGACCGGTCGCCGGTAACGTCGGCGCCGGTGGACCCTCCCGCCGTCATCCAGGGCCTCGATTCGGGCGATCCCGTCGCGCGAGCCGCGGCCGCGGCGGCGTTCGGGCTCACCGCCACGAGTCCCCGGGGAACGATCACCCGCCTCGTCGCCATGGTCGGCGACGACCCCGACCCCCGGGCCGCGACCGCGGCGCTGGGCGCCCTGGTGCGGCGCGCGGCCCCCTCCACGGCGGGGCGCGCATGGCGCCGCGCCGCCTCGCACCCGTCGGCCCGGGTGCGGCGCCGGGCGGCCGAGGCGGCGCCCGCGCTGGCGAGCCCGCCGGCGGCCGCGGCCCTCCTCGCCCTCCTGGCCGACCCCGACCCGGCCGTGGCCGAGGCCGCCGCGTGGGCTCTCGGCGAGGTGGCCGCGAGGACCGGGGCCGCGCCACGGGTGGTCCGCGGCCTCGCCGCCGCGGCCGGCGAGCACCCCGACGCGCTGGTCCGGGAGAGCGCGGTCGCGGCGCTCGGGGCGCTGGGCGACCCGGGCGGGCTCGACGCCATCCTCGCCGCCTGCCGAGACCGACCCGCGGTCCGCCGGCGGGCCGTCCTCGCGCTGGCCCCGTTCGACGGACCCGCGGTGGACGCCGCGCTCGCCGCCGCGGTCGACGACCCGGACTGGCAGGTGCGCCAGGCCGCCGAGGACCTCACGTCGTAGGGCCGCCGGGGATCAGGTCCGGGGCGACGCCATGAACATGTCGCGGAGCTGGTCGAACTGCTCGATGCAGCGCCCGGCGCCCAGGACGACCGCCTCCAACGGGGTGTCGACCAGGTGGACGTCGAGAGCGGTCTCCTGCGCGATCCGGCGGTCGAGCCCCCGGAGCATCCCCCCGCCGCCCACGAGGTGGATCCCCTGGATGATCAGGTCCTGGGCCAGCTCCGGCGGGGTCCGGGCCAGGGCCGAGATGACGGCGTCGCAGATGGCCCGCACCTGTTCCTCGATGGCGTCGCGCACCTCTTCGGGGGAGAGGATGATCACCTTCGGGAGACCGGTCATCAGGTCGCGACCGCGCACCTCGGCCTTGAACTCGTCGTCGGTGGGGAAGGCCGAGCCGATGGCCAGCTTGATCTCCTCCGCCGTGCGCTCGCCGATGGCGATCCCGTACTCGCGCCGCACGTAGGACTGGATGGCGGCGTCGATGTCGAAGGACCCCACCCGCACGGCCTCGAGGGCGACCGTCCCGCCGAGGGAGATCACCGCCACCTCCGTCGTGCCGCCGCCGACATCGACGACCATGTTGCCGAGCGGCTCGTGGATGGGCAGGCCGGCGCCGATCGCGGCGGCCATGGGCTGCTCCAGCAGGTACGTGGCGGCGGCGCCGGCCCGCCTCGCCGCCTCGAGCACCGCCCGCTGCTCCACGTGGGTGATGGCCGACGGGACGCAGATGAGCACCCGGGCCCGGTAAAGCCGCGACACGCCGGCCCGCTGGAACAGGAGCCGGATCATGCGCTGGGTTATCTCGAAGTCGGTGATCGCCCCGCCCCGCAGTGGGCGGACGGCCACGATGTAGCCGGGGGTACGGCCGATCATCTGCCAGGCCTCGTGGCCCATGGCCAGCACGTCGTGCGTGCGGCTGTTGAGCGCGATCACCGTCGGCTCGTTGAGGATGATGCCCTGACCGCGCGCGTACACGAGCGTGTTGGCCGTACCGAGGTCGATGGCCAGGTCCCTAGCCACGCCGCCGGGCTCCGCGGCGCCGCCGGGGGTCGGCCCCGGCTCCGGTCGGGGCCGGGGGCCGCAGCGCGTCGAGGTGGCGCTCGAAGTCGTCGATGCTCACGTTGGTGCCCGACGGTCGCCGGTTGCGGAACATCACCACGGCGACGCCGGCCACGCTGAGGGCGAGGGCGAGCAGCAGGTACGCCACGGCGGGACCTCAGCCGCCCACGGCGGCCGACCCGCCCGCACCCGCGGGGCGGACCGGGCGCACCGGGGTGCTGGCCCGGGCCCAACCCGAACCGGTCGCCGTGTGCTCCTGCTTCCAGATAGGGAGGGTCTCCTTGAGGGTGTCGATGCACCAGCGGGCCGCGTCGAAGGCCTCGGCCCGGTGCGGGGCACTGACCACCACGAGGACCGACGCCTCCGAGAGGTGCACCGACCCGACCCGGTGGATCAGGGCCAGGCGGCAGAGGTCGGGCCAGCGGCGTCGCGCCTCCGCGGCGATCTCGGCCAGGCGGCGGCGGGCGACGTCGTCGTAGGCCTCGTAGGTGATGGAGTCGACACCGGTCCGGCCCTCGGCCTGCTCCCTCACCACGCCCCGGAAGGCGACCACCGCCCCGGCCGCGGGCACCGCGGCCCAGTCCTCGGCGGCGGCGGCGTCGATGGTGGAGGTGGTGACCTCCAAGCGGTCGTCGGCGGTCGTCTCGCACGCCCGTCGATCGGTCACGTCGTCATTGTAGGAAATGCTTCGTGCGCCGCTCCCCTTGCCGCGGCCACGCGCGCGCACACCGTCGGTATCCTCCGGCCATGGTCACCGAGGACGCCGACGGCGATCCGGTCCGCCGGCCGGTGCCCGACCCACTCGACCGGGTCTGGCGCCATCCCTCCGAGTTGACCCCCGTCCCGCGCGAGCGCGAGCGCGCGCCCCGGACGGCGGGCCCGAACCGGGGGTGGTCGGCCCTGCTCGCGGCCGGCCTCGTCGGCGCGGTGCTCACGGTCGGGGCGCTGGGGTTCGCCGGCATGCTCGGGCGCTCCGACGACCGGACCGAGACCGTCGCCGCCCCCGACACCGACGCCCCGTCCACGGCCCGGATCGTGGCCGCCGCGAGCCCCGGCGTGGTGAGCGTGACCGCGTGGGTCGGCGAGGAGCGGCGGCGGGCGTCCGGCGTGGGGGTCACCCCCGGGTACGTGATCACCGACGCGGCCTCGGTGGCCGGCGCCACGACGCTCGGCGTCGCCGCCCCGGGCGCGTCACCGGTGCCGGCGAAGCTGGTGGCCCTCGACCCCGACACGGGGCTCGCGCTCGTCGCGGCCGACCTCGCCGTCCCCGTGATGCCCACGGCGCCCGAGCCGGCGGTCGGCGAGCCGGTGGTGGCCCTCGCGGCCCAGGACGGAGGCCCCCTGGTCAGCACCGGAGTGGTGTCGTCGGTGGACCACCTGGCCCGGGGCACCGACGGCACGGTGCGGGCCGGACTCATCGGCACCGACGCCGGCCTCGGCGCGGGCGCGCCCGGCGGGATGCTCCTCGACGCCGAGGGACGGCTCGTCGGCGTGCTGACGGCCCAGCAGGGCTCCGCCGACGCCGTCGCGGTCCCGTCCTCGACGATGACCAGGGTGGCCCGCGCGCTGCGGACCCTCGGGCACCTGGACCGGGGGTGGATGGGGTTGAAGGCCGCCGCCGTGCGGGCCGGGGCCGGCGTGACGGTCGTGGAGATCAGCGCCGGGGGCCCGGCCGACCGGGCCGGGATCGCCGTCGGCGACGTGGTCACGGCCGTCGACGGGATACCGGTGTCGGAGCCGGCGGCCCTCGCCGCACTGGTCCGCTGCCACGTCCCCGGCGAACGGGCCACCCTGGACCTCCGGCGCGACGACCGGTCCCGCCGGGTCGAGGTCGTCCTGTCGGGGGCGCCGGCCCCACCCGCGACCGCAGCTAGGGGCGTGGGTGGCGACGCCGGCGCACCAGGCGGCCGGTGACCCACGCCGCCGCGATCGCCGCGAGGCCGGCCGAGGCCGCGGCGGGCACCGCCCAGGCCGGAGGGCGCAGCGGGGGAAGCGCGTCGACGGTCTCGAGCAGCGTCTCCTCGTTGCCGTGGACCGGCGCCCATCCCGTGGCCCGCATCCGGTCGTTGGCGACCACCCACGGGTGCACCAGGTAGGGAACGACCGAGGGCGGCACGTCGCCCAACCCGGTGACCCAGGATCGGTGCAGCGCCCGCTCGGTGAGCCCGGCCGGCAGGCTCGGCCAGCGGGAACCGCGGACGGCCCGCGCGTCCTCGACCGGCAGCCAGCCGTCGCAGGCGACGTTGAACACACCCGGGAGGTCGCGGACGGTGGCGGTGAGGACCGCCGCCGCGAGGTCGTCGACGTGGACGCACTGCAACGGCGGTGTGGCGTCGTGCATCGAGAGCAGGCCCCGGGCCAGGATCCGGGCCCACAGGTGGTCGGCGCCGTCGCCGAGGACCGGGGCGGCCCGAAGCGTGGTGACGGCCACGCCGGGATGCTCACCACACCACTCCGCCACCAACCTCTCGACCTCGGCCGCCTGGACCGCCGGGCCGTAACCCGGGTTCGGCGCGAGGGGGGCGCGCTCGGTGATCGGCACCGGGTTGGTGGGCCAGGCCCCGTAGACCATCGTGGGTGAGATCCGGACGATCCTCCGCACGCCGGTCCGGGCCGCGGCCTCGAGCAGGCGGTGGGTGCCGTCGACGTTCACCCGGGCCATCAGCGCGTCGTCGGGGATCGGGTCGACGATCCCGGCCAGGTGCACGATCACGTCGGCCCCCGAGAGCACCCCCGCGAGGTCGGCCCCGGCCAGGTCGACGCGCCGCATGACGAGGCGTCGGCCCCGGCGGGACGGCTCCCTGACGTCGAGGCCCACCACCTCGCCCACCTCCGGCGCCGCGTCGAGGAGGGGCAGCAACCGCTGGCCGACGAAGCCCGACACCCCGGTGACGGCGACGGTCAACGGCGCCGCCGGAGGACCCGGCGCCGGTCGCCGTCCGTTGGATGATCCGCTGTCCACGTAGTTCCTGCTGCTCGTCTGCTGCTCGGCCCCGCCTCGTAGTCTGGCGCACCCGCGGCCGGCCGGCGCCGCGGCTCGGTGCGCCGTAGCGGTCCATAGACTGACCGCGTGGACGAGCGGTCACAACCCGGCGACGATCCCGAGCGAGCCGATCGGGGATCCCGTCGGGGCCCGGCGTTCGACCTCTCCCAGATCGACGTCGAGGGCCTGATGCGCATGCTCCAGTCGCCGGGTCCGGTGAACTGGGAGGTCGCCGCCCAGGTCGCCGCCGTGGTCGCCGGCGAGGGCGACCGTTCGCCCGAGGCGGGCGAACGGCCCCAACTCGAGGACCTCGCCCGGGCGGCGCTCACCCACGTCGTCGGCGAGACGGGCATCACGCTCGCGGCCGGTGCGCCCGTGAAGGTCCTGAGTCGCGGCGACTGGGCCCGGCTGCACCTCGACGCCCTCCGACCCGTGCTCGAGACGCTCGCCGGCGCCCTCGAGCGCGCGCTCGACGAACCCGGGGCCGGCGACGACGACCTCTACGACCCCTCCGGCCCCGAGGCCTCCACGGAGCCCCCGACGACGGGCCCGTTCGGGCTTCCCCTCGGCCCCGACGCCTTCGCCGGGATCATGGGGCTCATGGCCCCGATGCTCCTGGGCATGCAGGCCGGATCGATGATCGGCCACCTGGCCCGGCACGCGCTCGGTCGCTACGACCTCCCGCTCCCCACGCTCGACACCCCCTCGCTCTGCTTCGTCGCTCCGAACCTCGCGGCGTTCGAGGAGGAGTGGTCGCTCCCCCGCGACGAGCTCCGGTTCACCGTCGCGATACACGAGGCGGTGCGGGTCGCCGAGCGCTCGGTGCCGTGGGTCCAGGGTCACCTGGCCCGGCTGGCCGGCGAGTTCGTGTCCGCCTACGAGATCGACGCCGACGCGTTCACCGCCCGCTTCGGGGAGATCGACCCTTCCGACCCGGAGGCGATGCAGGCGATGGCGGGCGACCCCGACGCCCTCCTCGGTGCGATGGAGACCCCACGCCTGCGCGCCGCCGGCGACCGGCTCCTCGACACCGCGCTGGTCCTGGAGGGCTACGCCGACACGGTGTCGGCCCGGATCACCGACCGGCTCGTACCCGGCGCCGGGCGCATCGAGGAGGCCGTCCGGCGCCACCGGATCGAGCGGGGCGAGGCGGAGCGCTTCATCGAGGGCCTCCTCGGGCTGCGCCTACGGCGCGAGCACTACGAGCGGGGCCGGGCGTTCTGCCTCGGGGTGGTGGAGCGCGCCGGGCCCGAGGGCCTCAACCGGCTCTGGGAGGCCGAGGCCCACCTCCCCACCCCGGCGGAGATCGACGCCCCCGGCCTCTGGCTGGCCCGGATCGAGCTCCCCGCCGGCTCCGCCTGAGCGGACCGACCGGGAGGCGCGCGACACTGCCGGGAGGCTGTCGGATCCCTGCCCGGGGTCCGACCCGTTCGGGAGGCGGGGGCGTGGCGATCGAGACCATCGGCGTGGTGGGTGCGGGCGTGATGGGGGCGGGAATCGCGCAGGTGACGGCCACGGCCGGCTTCACCACCGTGTGCCACGACCTCGACGCCGAGGCCCTGGCCCGGGCGGCCGAGACCGTCACCACCGGGCGCTACGGGTTCGAACGTGGCGTCGAGCGCGGCAAGCTCACGCGCGACGAGGCCGACGCGGCGCACGAGAGGCTGAGCTTCTCCCCGGACCTCGGCGCCGCGGTGGCGACCGACCTCGTGATCGAGGCGGTGCCCGAGCGGCTGGACCTGAAGATCCGGCTCCTGCGCGACATCGACCGGCAGGCACCGTCGTCGACGATCCTGGCCTCCAACAGCTCCGGGTTCCCGATCACCGCTCTCGGTGCGGCCACCGACCGGGCCGACCGCGTCGTCGGGTGGCACTGGGCCTCCCCCGCGCCGGTCATGGCCCTGGCCGAGATCGTGCGGGCCCCCGACACCAGCGACGCCACCGTCGACGCCGTGGTCGACGCCGCGCGTCGCTGCGGCAAGGACCCGGTCGTCGTGCGCGACGCGCCCAACACGTGGGGCTACGTCTCGAACCGGGTCTACTTCGCGATGGTCGCCGAGGCCCAGAGGGTGGTCAGCGAGGGTGTCGCCACCGCCGACGACGTCGACCGGATCATGGTCGACTGCTTCCGCTGGCCGACCGGACCGTTCGGCATGGTGGCCGGGGCGACGTCGGGCTGGAGCTGACCGGCCGGCTCAGAACCAGGTGAACGCGCAGGGCTGCCGCTCGGCGCCGAACATGGCGTCGGCCCGGGAGGCCGCCCCGGGGTGGCGCTCCTCGATCCTCCCGGCTCGCACGAGGACGCTCGGCGGCACCCCGCCGAGGACCACCGCGCCGAGGTCGGCCACGTCGAGCGCCAGGTCGGGTTCCGAGTCGCAGGCCGCGCACTCGGCGCCGCCCGGGCCGCCGTCGAGTCCGAACCGGCCGGCCGCGCGCCCTTCG